>JGI2171J19970_10000968_pt1 | contig 15889 bp, 13 predicted proteins | sample DeeMarSWOR324_28_FD_19970 | JGI IMG/M metagenome (IMG submission 19970) | reverse complement strand
GGCAGCCGGTGCAGACGTTTGTGTGGTTGCACGCGGGCCCGCGGGACTCCACGAAACGGCGGACGCCATTACCTCCCTGGGGCGCAAGGGGATGTTCATTGCAGCTGACCTATCCGATGAAGATCAGGTGGAGAATATGGTCGATAGAATGAAAGAGGCGCACGGTCGCATCGATGTTCTGGTAAACAGCCAGGGTCTCGTCCATTTACAGCCGATCGCAGAGTTCGACACCGAGGCCTGGCAACGAGTGATGGACGTGAACGTTAAGTCCCTGTTTCTCTGCTGCAAGCACGTGGGCCGGGTGATGCTGCCCCAGGGCAAGGGAAAGATCATCAACATAACCTCCGTGCGGGGCTTCCAGGGCCGCGCCCAAGACCCGGCCTACGCTCCGAGCAAGGGGGCAGTAAATCAGCTTACCCATTCAATGGCCATAGAGTGGGGTCCTAAAGGAATCAACGTGAACGCCATCGCGCCCGTTTTTACGCGGACGGCCATGGCTGCCTCCTACTTCGACGATCCAACTAAATTGGAATGGGTGCTCAGTCGCATCCCCATGAAGCGCACTGGTGAGCTAGACGACTTTTTTGGCCCCGTGGTCTTTCTGGCCTCCGAGGCCTCCAATTTCGTCAACGGCCACGTGCTCGTTGTTGATGGGGGTTGGCTCGCTGCTTAGCGGGAAAGTCCCTAAATCCCGTGATTCCATGATTGGCAGTGAATTGCGGCGTGGCCTGGCTCGCGACGATCAAAGGTAGGCGCCTTTGGGACAGGAAGGAATCGTCCTCTTGCGGTTGCACAGAGCTACAACGGGTTCTTAGGCATTGAGGAGGAGACCATGGGTGAAGCGGTGAACAAGTATCTCTGTAATACCGTTGTGTATCACGGACCCGGGGCCCTGTCCATGCTCGATGGGGAAATCCGCAACCTCGGCGGAAGGTCCGTTGGCATCATCACGGATCCCGGCGTAGTCAAAGCAGGTATTTGCAAACGCGTCCTCGAGGGGGTTAACGCGGAGGTCTTTTCGTACGAGGGCGTGGAGCCAGAGCCGACGTACGAGCTCATCGACGGATGCGTCGAGTTCCTCAGGGAAAAGGGCTGCAATCTTGTTATCGGGCTCGGAGGCGGGAGCGCTATGGATTGCGCTAAGATGGCTGCGGTGTTGATAAAAAATACCGGGAAGGTTGCGGATTACTTTGGGGCAGACCACGTGCCCAATCCGGGGCTTCCGGTTATCGCCATTCCCACCACTGCAGGGACCGGGAGCGAGGCATCACCTGCATGCGTTTTCGTGGACCCTAAGGATGGGGTGAAGAAGGGGGTGCGTTCGGATTTCATCATTCCCGAGGTGGCCATATTGGACCCCTTGCTTACCCTTGGGCTTCCCCAGGGGCTTACGGCTTCAACGGGGGTGGATGCCCTCACTCATTCAATAGAGGTGTATACGTCCTTGCGGGCGAATTTGATCAGCGACATGGTGGCGGAGAAGTCGATCAGGCTCATCGCCGAACACCTCCGCGTTGCCTACTCCAATGGAAACGATGTTACCGCCCGGTACGGGATGCTCATGGCAAGCTTCCTCGGAGGAGTTTGCCTTGCTTCGTCAAATGTGGGCGCGGTTCATGTGCTCGCCCACACCCTGGGTGGTATTCACAAGGTTCCCCATGGCATTGCCAACGCCCTTTTCCTTCCGTACGTGATGGAGTTCAATCGGATGGCCTGCCGGGAGCGGTTCGCCAAAATGGCGTCATTTTTGGGTGAGCCTGTGGAGGGATTGTCTCTGGATATGGCCTCCCAGAGGGCGGTTGAATCCGTTAGAAAACTGACTCAGGACGTTGGTATTCCGCAGCGCCTCAGGGATTTAAACATCCCGGAGGATTCCATTGACCTCATGGCCGAGCGTTCCCTTGAGACGGGTCAAAGGCTCCTGGTCAACAACCCCCGAGTTATGAGGGTCGAGGAGGCAAAGGGAATTCTCAAAATCGCTTACTGATTCCCGACCCGCTGAACCGCAATTTGGTGGGGGCCCTTGTCTTTCAGTTAGCGATTGATCCGTCCAACAATGGAGCGTTTCACATAGCGAGGACATTGATGATCAAATAATTGTCTTGTATTTGATAGGGGAAGGAAACTACGATGGCTGTTTTCATTACAGGCGGTCACGGTCATATAGGTTCGTGGACAGCCTATTTCTTGGCAAAAGAGGGGGAGAGGGTAATTATTTATGACACGCAGCCAGTACCTCCGGATTATCTGAGCGAGGTTTCGGAGAACATCACGTTTATTGGCGGGGATGTGATGGATTTTCCCGGTTTAACTCAACTCTTCCGACAACATGGAGATGAAATAGACGGGATAATACATACGGTGGCCCTGATGGGCGAGTTTGTCCCCGCGAATCCTTACCGTAACGTGAACCTCAATATAGGCGGGTTACTAAACATGCTTGAACTGGCCAGGATCTTTGGTATTGAGAAGGTACTTTACACGAGCACTGGTGCTGTATACGGCGCAGCAGACGGGANAGCCTCAGAGGATAAGAATCCCCCAAATCCNGTTGATTTATACGGTGCTACCAAGGTTTCGTGCGAATACTTGGGAANTCAATATGAGAACACNTTCGGCCTCGACTTTAGGGTTGCCCGGATTTACTTCGTCTATGGACCGGGCAAACTCCCGTCTCGGTTCATAAATCTGTACAAGGTTGCCTTTGGGGCTTTAGAGGGCCTAGAGGGGTTGAGGTTGGAAAGGGGAGGGGACCAGAAGCTTGACTTTAGCTACGTGGAGGATGTGGCCAGAGGCGTGGTACTGCTCTACAAAGCGACCGACTTGAAACATAAGGTCTTCAACATCGCGACAGGCCTGGGGAATACCGTGGGAAAGGTGGCGGAGCTCGCCCAGGAGTGCACACACTTTGCCGTTACGGTAGAGATCGGGCCTGGTAAAATGATGCCGAGGTGCGAGGCGTTGGACATCACAAGGGCTATGGAAGAGCTTGGGTACCGGCCACATTACAGCCTTCAGGAGGGAATGAAACTCTACGCGGACTGGTTGGGCATGATGTTGAGGAAATGATTCGCCCTCTTACACGATGGGGTTCGGCCATCATGGTCCGCTCCTGAGGAGGGCTTACTGATCCAAGGCTTGATGTGGGGAGCCTGAGGCTGTGATGTTAAAAAGTCATGGCGAACTTCTTCAACGCCTTCTCATCGGGCTCGATACCCAGCCCGGCCTTGTCAGGGATATAGAAGAAACCATCCTTGAAAGTCAGTGGTTCCATAAGGAGCTCGTCCCTCAGGGGGTTAGGGACCCTGTCGAACTCCATCAGTAAGAAGTTGGGCAGTGTCATAACGAGATGTGCAGTAGCGGCGATACAAACGGCCCCGCCCCACGCGTGGGGAGCATAGTGGATGTGGAAAGTTTGCGCAAGGGCTGCGATCTTCTTGCATTCGGTGATCCCGCCAGCGCGAGCAATATCCGGTTGACACACATCAATNGCTTTTCTCAAGAACAGTTCTCGGAATCCATCCTTGGTATATTCACATTCGCCGGACGCAATATACATATCAAGGCNTTCCCTCACGCGGGCCATGCCATCGATATCTTCCGGTGACACGGGTTCCTCAAACCAGAACACATCCAGGGCATCGAATTTACGGCCGATTTTGATGGCCATGACCGGATCGTAGGCCCCGTTNGCATCAACCATGATCTTCAAGTCGGGGCCGAAGGTCTCCCGAAGCGCTNGAACCACTTCAAGGTCCCGTTTCTCATCCACGCCGACCTTTAGTTTCATTGCCNTGAAACCCTTATTGTAGTATTCCTGGGCGAGATCGATGGCTTCCTCCGTACCCCCGTTCAACATCAATCCCGTCGTATAGAGGGGAATTCTATCGCGAAATGCCCCTCCTAGGAGCTTATATACCGGTTGCCCCAGTATCTTGCCTTTCAGGTCCCAAAGCGCAATATCGACGGCGCTGATGGCAATCATCTGATAACCGCGGGTATACCCACGGCTGCTATTTGTGGAATAGAGTGTTTCCCAAATCGGCTCCGTATCAAGGGGATCCCGTCCGATGAGAAAAGGTGCTAAGACATCCCTGACAACGGATGCGGCGGCTCTCGGTGCGACAGGTGTGAGGCCTTCACCATAGCCCACCAATCCCTCATCCGTGGTGATCTTCGTCAAAAGGCACCTTCTGGCAGTGATCGGCACGGTCTGTCTTGCACGTCCCACGGGTTTTTCGATGGGTGCTTCAAGGGGAATTGGTTCCACGGAAGTTATCTTCATGAAAGCGCTCCTTTGTGAGAATTTCTCCTCGTGTTATTCCCTCCGGCCAACTGCCCCATCTCTTGATCGTGCCATATTTTCCTTGTGGAGGCATGAAGCAATCATCTTCATTCCTCTGTCTTATTCGATCCCATGACAGATCAGCGAACTGGAGGAGATGTCGCATAGACAACGGTCATGGGCGTTTCATGGTTGTTGAGTAACTGATGCTTGAAAACATTTTCCGGGAAGTAAATGAGATCGCCTGTTTCCACCGCTCTTTCGTTTATTTCACCGTCTTGTTCCCACTGAAGGATGCCCTTGCCGTGAACGATGAGGTAAGCTTCTTCAAAGCCTGAAGGGTAAATGACCTTTAGGCCTTCACCTTCATCGGGCCTGTCATGGACATGCCAGCGATGGGGCGACTTCCCGGNCGAAACGTACAATATCCCCATACAGAGTTTCTGGGAGAACTCATCTGTCAGCATCCGGCGCCCGTAGCCGCCAAAGGTTCCTTTAATGGCTTTTCCTTCCTCTGGCTTAATTACGATTGGTGGCCTGTTTTGCATTTCCCCCTCCCTTCGGATGAATTTATGAGCTGATGCAGCGAAAAAGAGGAAGTGACCGAGATAGTGATTTCCGCCGACGCACTCATGCCTAATGACGGCTTTCACAGTATGGCTGAGGTTCCCACAGGGAGTTGTTGTATCCGAGGCCCCCGGAGACGGGGAGAAATATTTCCCCCAGCATGATTACCAGGCCATTCGATAGATTTCCTCTACGTCATCCTGGGTCAAATCCCTGGGATTGAAGGCAAAGAGGCGCGAGACTTTCATTGCACCCTCGACCAATCTGGGGATATCCTTTTGGGGAATGTCGTAATCCCTCAGCTGGATGGAGATCTTAAGCTGATCAAGGAGTTCCTTGACCGCGTCCACGGCAAAAGTGGCGGCCTCCATGTCGGATAAACCCTCCACCTCCTCTCCCATAGCTTCCGCAATCTGAGCGAACTTGGCCGGGTTTCCGATGAGATTGAAACTCATAATATGGGGAAGCATGATGGCGTTTGTTCTCCCGTGGGGAAGGTGATACAGGATTCCCAGGGGGTTAGACAGAGCGTGTACCGCTCCCAACCCTCCGCTTCCAAAGGCGAGCCCCGCTACGGTGGCGGCAAGGGACATATTATACCTGGCCTCCAGGTTTTCACCCTTGGCAAAGGCCTTGGTTACATTTTCGGCGATCGATGCTATGGCTTCTATGGCAAGGATGTCGGAAAAGGGCGTTGCCGTCATCGACACATAGGTTTCAATGGCGTGAACCAGGGCATCGATGCCCGTGTCAGCGGTGACCCTGGGAGGCATGGACAGGGTCATCATGGGGTCGACAATGGCCACATCCGCGAGGGCGTGAATACTGTAAACCGCCTTCTTGAGGTCGGATTCCTCGTCGGTCATGACAAATACACGGGTTACTTCGCTGCCGGTCCCAGCCGTGGTGGGAACGAGGATTTTGGGAACGCCTCTTTTCGGGACGAGATCCATACCTGCAAAATCCAATACCCTTCCCTCATTGGTTCCCATGATGGAGGCCCCCTTTGCCACATCCAGGGAGCTCCCCCCGCCCATGCCGATGATCACATCGCAATTCTCGTCCTTTAGGAACTGGGTGCATTGCTCAACTACACGGGCGGCGGGTTCGGGCTCAACCTTGTCGTAAACGGAAAAGCTGATGCCCTCAGAATCCAAAGGGTCCTTGATTGCCTCAACGAGGCCCGCTTTGACCACCCCGGGATCCGTTACAACGAGGACCTTGCCTCCGCCCAGTTGTTTAACCTCAGCCGCCAGGCCCTTCACCGCATCGATGCCGAATAGGATCCTGTTCGGTGAGAGAAAGACATGGGTCTTTATTCCCCTCATATCCATGTTCGCCTCCTTTTCATCTATCCTTCATTACCTCCTTCTGGAACTGGGTAAGATCGCGGGTACGATGCCTATCAGGAACTGGCTTGCAGGCCTTCGATAACCGCCCTCATAAAAGCGGGCAGATCGTCGGGCTGGCGACTCGTGATCAGATTTCCATCGACGACGACCTCCTTGTCAACATAATTCCCCCCTGCGTGGATCAGGTCGTCCTTGATGGAGAAAAAACAGGTTACGGTTTTACCCTCTACGATTTCCGCCGAGGCCAGCATCCAGCCCGCATGACAGATGGCAGCCACTACTTTGCCGGCTTTGAAAAAATCCTTCACCAGTTTAACCATGGATGGGTAACGGCGCATCCGATCCGGCGCATACCCACCCGGTATAACGATGCCGTCGTAATCGGCAGCCGAAACCTGATCGGCACTGGTGTCGACGTTCACCTCCAGCCCCGACTTAGCCTTATAGGTTTGGGCGCTTCCCGAGCCCACCAGCGTGACATCGGCCCCGGCTTCTTTCAGCCGATAGTAGGGGTACCAGAGTTCGTACTCGTTGTACATCTCTTCGGCGAGAACGATGACTTTCTTCCCCTTTAATTCCATCACCTTTTCTCCTCTCTCTTGTAGGTGCTTACCTGTTCTTCCGGTATGCCTTCTATCTAATTTACCTTTTTAGAGAAAGGCCGTTCAACTTTTCATAGAACAGTGCGAGCCCACCATGGTCCACGTCGTCGTGACCCTCGGCCATGAGCACTTGCATCATTTCCATAACCTGGGAAGTGAGAGGCATGGCCGTATGGAGCTCCCGACTTGTCTCGAGAACGTTGGCAAGGTCTTTAACGTGCAGTCTAATCCTGAATCCAGGATCATATCTCCCCTCGAACATCCTGGGTGCTTTATCGTTGAGACACTGGCTGCCTGCGAGGCCTCCCCTGATGGCATTGAAGATATTCTCGGGATCCACGCCTGCCTTTTTCCCCATGATTAAGGCTTCAGCTACGGCGGCTATATTAATGGCGACGACCACTTGATTCGCCAGCTTGGTCGTTTGCCCAGCACCACTATCGCCTACCAGTGTGACGCTTCCACCCATAACGTCCAGAATCGACTTGCATTCCTCGAATACCTCTTTCTTGCCGCCTACCATGATGGCCAGGGTGCCGGCCTCCGCTTTTTCCTGTCCCCCGCTCACCGGAGCATCCAGCGTTTCCACTCCCTTTTTTGCCAGTTCTTGGGCTACCTTCCGTGAAACGAGGGGAGCGATAGAACTCATATCGATGAGGATTTGACCCTCTCTTACGCCCTCGATGAGGCCGTTTTCTCCCAGTACGGCCTTCTTTACATCCGGGGAGTTGGGAAGCATGGTGATGATAATATCGCTCTTTTCAGCTACATTTTTCGGTGAAGTACCTCGCTCTCCCCCATATGCAACGATCTCATCCAGAGCTGTCTTATTGATGTCGTAGACTAGCACCTTATAGCCGGCATCAATAAGGTTTTTGGCCATCGGTTTGCCCATGATGCCTACCCCTATGAATCCGAGTTTTTTCATGTTGGTGCCTCCTTTGAAGTATTAATTTACATTAAGCCCCGGCCTATTCCGGGACTCGTGAGGAATGGATGATTATATGTTACCCTTTTTCCCTCGGAGTTCCATCCTCACGCGTCGTAACCACACAGCGGAGCTTCTCTCTCCGTTCGCCCGCCCGTAATTCTAAGGTGACGGGAGAACATCTGTCAAGAGGAACCCTCGTCTTTGAATGTTCCCTGCATGAACTAAAAATCTGTTGACAGGCTTTTCTTGTTCTTATATAGATTGGATATCACCTTGGCCGGAGGAAGGAGGTGAGGGAATAGGGGGCCCAAATGAACCTAAGATATGGAAAAAGGAGGGATGAGCAATGAAAATAAAGAATTTACTGGTTCTCTGTTTGGCCATCGCAGTTGTGCTGGGACTCGGATTGGCCTTCCCCGCACAGGCGAAAAAAGCATATGAGTACATCGATTGGAACAAACCCAAACCCATGACCGAACGGCTGCTGGCAGATGAATACATCCTTCCCAAGGGATGGGAGAAGGCCACAAAGGGAGTCAAGGAATTAGTATTCTTTAACAGTGGCTCGTTGAAGGGTGATATCGCTACCGCCATCGGCATGGAGCTCTTCGAGAAGAAGACCGGGATCCATGTGAAGTGCATCGAAGTGGGAGCTGCATACACGTTTCCCAAGTTCCTATCCGTGGTTACCTCGAAAGACCCAAGCGTCCATTTTGGCTTTATTCGGGCTGAGGTCGAATATGGACACGTTGCCTCTGCTGGTTGGGTCCATCCCATCGATGAACTGTGGCCCCCAGAAGTACAGAAGCTGTTCTCTCCCGGCATGGTAGATGCCATAGATTGGGGTGGTCATTATTATGGTTCGGTGAACATCGTTCAATGGTATGTCTTCTACTATAGGCCATCCTGGTTAAAGAAAGCAGGGGTTACGAAGATTCCGGAAACCTGGGAAGAAGTCTACCAGGTTGCGAAAAAGTGCAGGGAGTGGGCAAAGGGAAATCTCGGAAAAGACTATTACGGCTTCACCTTCGGCGCTACCAGAGCCGGCCACATTCACATAGCCATGCTGAGCGCCCTCGCGTACTCTCAAGGTGGAAGGCTCCTCAAGGATGGAAAATGGAATTTGGATACCCCAGAGTTTAGAAACTCGTGGAACTACCTGATAAGCATGATAAAGGAGGACATAGCTGATGTGGCATGTCTGGGCTATTCGTGGGAGGATTATCAAAAATCCTTCGGCATGGGCAAGGCGGCTATGATGCTTGGATATTCCGTTTACGCCGTGAAGTTCGACACCGATTTCCCAGAAATGGCAGGTGATTGGGCCGCAGTCCCGCCACCGAAATGGGATGCTAAACAGCCGGACTCAAATCGCAGCGGCTACATAAACTACGATGAGTATGTAATCAACAATTTCGCGGATGATAAGCACAAGGCGGCCGCCATGCTTTTCCTCGACTTTTACAGGAGCAAGGAAGCGTGCATGTACGAGCTTCTCGTTGAGGGGAACGATTCATTCCTGCCTGCCGTGTACGAAGATCCCAAGATCATGGATAAGGTGGACTGGGAGCTTGCTACGGCTGTGGCCGAGAAGATCGGAGCTAAGAAGCCGATTAAAGGGGGTATAACCATACCCGAGGTGAGGGCAGCATCGGCTAAGACCGCTCGTATGGAAGCACTGCCGCCCGGAGCAGCGTACGTTTCAGATATTCTCTCGGAATACCTGGGGAAAGCCATCGTTGAGAAAATGGATCCGGATAAGGCCTTATCGGAGGCTCTGGGGAAGATCAAAAAGTACATGCATTAAGGGAATATTTGAGGATAGTGGAGGGAGGTTAGATCTCCATCTTTAACCTCCCTCCAAAGGGGGAGTTTAACGCTTCAAGATCGGATGATTCGTTTGAAGGAGGAGGGGAAGCGTTGGACGTAAAGGAGTTCTTCGGGCCGCTTCCTCTCCCTCCGCTGTACTTTTTTGATTGTGAGACGTCCAAGCTCAAGGGTATCCGGGCTCGCAGGGCATATTTTGGAAGAGATCGCACCAAACGGCGATTCCCCTCGTTTGTTTTGAAAGGCTCAAGACGAGCTCTTTGAGGCCCAGTCGTGAGATTTTCGTGGTGAAGGGATAGGAGTCGTTCCACAATGAAATTACGTAATCCCGGGTATGGGGTGACACTTTCTGTACCCGGATTAGCAATTTTGCTTCTCTGGGTTCTCATTCCCTTCGGCTACGTCTTCTATATAAGCTTTTTTCGGTACGACAACATCTCTCCCGTCGTTCCAATAGGGCTCGCCAATTATAAGACAGTTTTGGGGGATCCAGCTATTCCCTTAATCTTGATACGTACCTTTATATTCTCGTTCGGTTCGACGGGTTTGACACTTCTCATCAGCGTGATTCTCGCCGTTTGCCTAAACAGGATCGCAAGAGGCTCAGCCTTTTTCAGGTCGCTGGTCATCATGCCATGGGCGGTACCTCTCATCCTCTCGGGCTTCCTCTGGGCCTGGATGTTTCACCCATCTTTCGGGCCCATTAGCGATCTCCTTGTGAAATTGAAACTGATAAACGAGCCGTTGAACATTTATAAAAAGCCGAACATGGCTATGGCGGGGGTAATCATCGCGGACGCATGGAGGCGTATCCCTTTCCTCACTATCATTACCCTAGCAGGGTTACAATCCATTCCGCCAAACCTGTACGAAGCAGCTAAGGTTGACGGGGCTGACTCCATCCATACATTTCAGTACGTCTCTATACCCCTTGCCAGCCGTCCCATACTCATTGGGACCCTGATAACGCTCATGTTCTCCTTCAGGAGTATTGACGTGATCTATTCCATGACGCCTGGAGGGGGTTATGCTAAGTGTACCTACGTTCTCGGGGCCTACCTCTTCGATTATATGTATGAATTTCTGAATTTCGGTATAGCAGCCAGTGCCAGCGTGATATTGATCATCCTCACCTTCGGGATTGGCGCTTTCTTCATATACTACACTCTCAAGAAGGGATGAAAAGGGGAAGATGAGAAGGGTTNTTGTCAAAATTGTGGATCATCGGGCCACCCCGTATGTGGTCTTGGGCGTGATTACGCTCTTCATGGTGTCCCCCTTTATCTGGATGGGGCTCTCGGCCTTTAAGACACACATGGAGACGTTCAGATTCCCGCCCACCTATTTTCCGGAGGACTTCACGCTGGATACGATGTATGAGGCCTGGTATAAGGCGCCGATTCCCACGTACTTGAAGAATTCCCTCATCATGTGTCTCATCTCCACCTTTATTATCGTCGTTGCTGGTACATTCACCGGTTATGCTCTCAGCCAGTATCAATACAAGGGAAGTAACATCGTTCTCGGGCTCTTTCTGTTCACGCGCACCATACCTCCGCTGGCTTTGCTGCTCCCCTACTATTTGGTCTTACGGTACCTTGGCTTGCTTAACACCCGCCTCGCTGTGATATTTTATTTAATTTATCTGAGCTACCCGCTCGTTGTGTGGCTGTTGAAGGGATTCTTCGATCAATTCCCCCGCGCATTGATAGATTCGGCAATTGTGGATGGTTGTTCAAGGACCAGTGCAATCTTCCGAATCGTTATACCGGTGGCTGCCACCGGGGTTTACGCAATCGCCGTTGTTGCCTTCATGTGGGCCTGGAACGAATTCTTCGCACCCTTCCTCTTCATTCACTTCGATGAGCTCAAACCCATCACGGTGGGGCTCTACTATTTTGTTGGGGATGAGTATACCTATTACAATCGCATGTGCGCCGCGGGGATATACGCCGTGATCCCGAGCCTGCTCTTCTTCTTGCTGGCACAGAAATATATCGTCAGGGGGTTAACATCCGGGGCCCTCAAATATTGACGGCTTCGTAAAAAGTCCAACTGCCATTCGACAGGCTCATGGCCCTGAGCAAAGCCGAAGGGCTGCGTTACGCTTCATCTTTCGTCATTGCGGCATACTGGTAAGTACGCCTCACTCCTCAGATTCGCAAGCCTTGCATTTGGAGCTTTCTACTTTGCCGTCCCATTTTTAACTTTTTGCGAGTTCATCAATATTAGTCGACGAAGGAAGGCAGAAATGTGGAGTGAGATTCGCGCAAGGGTCTTAACGGGCGAAATAGTTTATGGGATGATGGTACGCCACGGGAGGGATCCTGGTGTAACCACGTTGGTGGGTAAGGCCGGCTTTGATTTCGTGTTTATCGATATGGAGCACGGTCCGTACTCCCTGGAGACCGTGTCGGATCTCATCAGGGGTGCAAAATCCGTTGGTTGCGCCCCGGTCATTCGAGTCCCAGCTGCCGAGCGATACTTTATCTCTCGTGTCCTCGATGCCGGCGCCGAGGGAATCATGGTGCCGATGCTTTCGACGCCGGAGCAGGCACAGCGGGCCGTCAGTTACGCCAAATTTCCGCCCATGGGGAAGCGGGGCGTTGGACTACCGACAGGACAGGCGGATTATGCAGTGGCAAAAGCATCGGGTTTCACCGAGCAGGCGAACGAGAAGACCCTTGTCATTGCCCAGATCGAGAACCAGGAAGGGATTCGAAACATCGATGAGATCCTGTCCGTGGATGGGGTCGACCTTGCCGTGATGGGCCCTAACGACCTCTCCTATGACCTGGGATATCAGGGGCAGACAGACCACCCAAAGGTCGTGGAGGCGATCCAGAAGGTGGTGGACGCCGCTCGGCGCTGTGGCAAGCATTCAGGGACGCATATGGGAAATCTGGAGCAGCTGCTCTACTGGAGGGGACAGGGAATGACCTTCATCGCCTATAACACGGATTNCGGCCTCCTCTTTAAGGCCGCTTCAGAAGGCTTGGATGCACTTAAAGGAAGTGTTCACTAGGTGCCGTTTCTCACCCTATAAGCGATCATAGAAGGGAGGATTCGGGATGAAGGGTAGCGCTGCTATTGCTGAGATTCTGAAACGGGAAGGGGTCGAGTTCCTGATCGGGTTTCCCGTAAATCCCCTTCTTGAGGCTGCCGCGAAGGCGGATATCCGGACGATCATTGTCCGACAGGAGCGCACGGGATTGCATATGGCCGATGGTTTCAGTCGCCTTTGTTCTGGCCAGCGCATCGGCGCATTTACCATGCAGTGGGGCCCAGGATCTGAGAACGCCTTTGGCGGCGTCGCCCAGGCCTACGGAGAGTCGGTTCCCATCGTGGTTCTGGCCGGAGGTTATCCTCGCCACCTCACCAACATACCGCCGAACTTCAACTCGTTTGTCAACTATCGGAACGTCACCAAGTGGGCGGAACAGGTGATCCTGGCCTCTGTCATTCCAGATGCCATGCGCCGTGCATTCACCCAGGTGAGGAATGGACGCCCCGGGCCCGCCCTGGTCGAGATACCGAGAGATGTCTTCGACGAGGAGGTCCCCGAACCGCTGGACTATAGGCCCAGCATTACGGCTCGCACGGCCCCGGATCCAGAGGCAGTGAGGGAGGTTGCTCGGGTGCTCGTGGAGGCCGAAAGACCCATCATCTACGCCGGACAGGGGGTTCACTACGCACAGGCGTGGCAGCAGTTGCGGGAATTGGCTGAGCTCTTGGTTGCTCCCGTTGCTACCAGTTTGGGGGGAAAGAGCGCGTTTCCCGAGAATCACCTCCTCTCGCTCGGGTCTGGGGGCAAATCCCTTCCAAAAACTGTACACCACTTTTTAAGGAATTCGGATGTCATCTTCGGCATCGGCTGCAGTTTTGCTCGAAGTAGCTTCGCCGTTCCCATGCCCCCGGACAAGGTTATTATTCACGCCACGGTTGACCCGACTGATCTGAACAAGGACGTCCCCGCGGAGCACGCGCTCATTGGAGATGCCAAGCTTACCCTGGAAGTCCTGATATCAGAGGTTAAGGAGCTTGTCGGAAGCGCCAAATGGAAGGATGCTGAAAAAGTGCAAGGGGAGATCAAGAAGGTTAAGGGAGAGTGGATGGCGCAGTGGTTGCCGAAGCTTACATCCGACGAGATACCCCTTTCACCGTATCGGATTCTCTGGGATCTGATGCACACGGTGGANCGAGCTAACACCGTCATTACTCACGANGCGGGGAGCCCTCGCGACCAGCTTGCCCCATTCTGGGAGACAGTCGCCCCGCTCACCTACATCGGTTGGGGCAAAACGACACAACTCGGCTACGGCCTGGGTTTGGCAATGGGTGCAAAGCTGGCCGATCCCAGAAAGGTGTGCATCAACGTGATGGGAGATGCGGCCATAGGCATGACGGGCATGGACTTTGAAACAGCGGCGCGTGAGCGCATCCCCATTATCACTATCGTGTTGAACAACTTCTCGATGGCGTGTGAATTGCCGATTATGGAGGTGGCAACCGAGAAATACCGCAGCACGGACCTTTCCGGCAACTATGCGGACATGGCTAAGGCATTTGGCGGATACGGTGAGCGAATTACAGAGCCGTCGGAGATCATCCCCGCTATCAAACGAGCAATCCGGAAAACGGAGGAGGGGACACCTGCGCTGCTGGAGTTCATTACGGCTAAGGAAATCGAGTACTCTATCTACAAATAACGGATGGGCAATACAGGGCGGTTGAGTTGGTCAAACCACTTGGCCAAAAAACGCTTGACAAAGATTTGCATGTAGTTTAGTATTGGTGGGATTTTAGCTTAAGGATGAAACGACTCAATAGGAAAGGGGGGATTTAGGCACAATCTAATCCACGGGAAAGGGGGGATTTAAGGGGGAATAAAAAACATTTAATGTAAGAAAGGAGGGACTTATAACATGGCGAAAAAGAAGATAACGAGAAGAAAGTTCATTAAGACTGTGGCTGCCGGCGGCGCTGCAATAGCCGGTGCGACGGCTATCCCCAGCGTATCGCGCAAAGCCTATGCCCAGCAGCCGAAGCTCTCGATTGCGATGTGGAATCACTGGGTTCCTGGGGCAACCGATGCACAGAAAGCGGTCATTGATGAGTGGGCGAAGCAGAACAAGGTCGATGTCACGGCGGACTTCATCGGTCCCAGCGCGACGGAGATGTTGACCGTTGCCTCGGCAGAGGCTCGGGCTGGTACAGGGCACGACATCGTGGTGCTTACCACTTTTGATGGGCTCTTCTTCAAGGACAAGCTCGAGCCCATGAACGATGTGGTCGATTACATTCAGGGGAAGTATGGCAAGTTCGATGAAGTTTCAACCTACATATCCCATGTGGATGGGACATGGATCACCGTCCCCGCGCCAACGGGCTCGCACAGCTATCCCATGGTGACCAGGATGGATATGTGGAAGCAGTACGCTGACATCGATGTGGTGGATATCTTCCCGGCTGATGTCGGGCAGCGCAAGGCCAGCAAGGTGAAGAAGTTCACCTATAGCGCCTTTCTCAAGGCCTGTGAAAAGGTGCATAAAGCAGGTTACCCGTTCGCCGGTCCGATAAGCGAGTGCAGCGACGCCGATGACTGGCTCTGTCCACTATTCCTCTCCTTCGGGTCTGTGCCTGTAAATGAAAAGGGAGACATCACCATTGAATCCGATGGCACCCTCGAGGCGCTCGATTACATGCAGAAGCTCTGTGAATATATGCCGAAGGAGATCTATGGCTGGAATGACGCATCCAATAATCGCTGGATTATCTCCGGAAAGGGTTCGGCCATTCAGAATCCACCGAGCGCCTGGGCCGTGGCCAAGAGAACGAGGCCGGATGTTGCCGCACAGCTCTGGCACCATGACACGCCCAGAGGGCCCAAGGGGCGTTATCGCGGATGTCTCTTTATGACTTACGGCCTGTGGAAATTCTCCAAGAACAAGAAAGCCGCCAAGGATTTCATCAAGTGGTTCCTGGAGAGCGCTCAGCAGTGGAAGCTTCTCGATGCAGCGCAGGGATACGACATGCCGCAGCTTAAGCCCTTGGAGGCGCATCCCGTGTGGAAAGAGGTCGGTCCGCCAAAGGGAGGCCAGTACAACTACATCCGCAGGGGCGATGAGCATTTGGTCGTTGGTGGCTACCCGGCGCCCGCCCATATTGGCGTTCAGATCTACCGAAAGTACCTCATTCCGGTCATGACGGCCAAGGTGACAACAGGGGAGATGAAACCGAAGGAAGCCATGAAGTGGTGCGCCAAGGAGCTGGAGGAGGTTATGTAAGAACCTTTTTTTCATGGTCGGGGGAGGATTTCCTCCCC
>JGI2171J19970_10000965_pt1 | contig 15902 bp, 14 predicted proteins | sample DeeMarSWOR324_28_FD_19970 | JGI IMG/M metagenome (IMG submission 19970) | reverse complement strand
GCATCCCCCTCAGCGAAAGGGCAGAGAAGTTGATCCAGTACCAAATCAGGAAAGACAAAACTGGGGCATCCAATTAAATACAGATAAAAGAAGCGCGCGTACCCTTGCCTCTAACCTAAGCCCCGAATACCTTCGGGACGGTCCTCCAACGGTGCGTAGCGCCCGGCAAGCGCTCCTTGCCGATTTCAATTCCAAGAAGGAGGTGTTAGATGAATCTTTTCAAAAGAATGCTTATCGTAGTGCTGACCCTTTCGGTCATTAGCCTCTATTTTCCAAAAATCGTTCTTGCTGGGCAGGGCCTATTATTTGCAGAGGCAGCCACAACAACAGGTATAACAGAACATACCCCTGAGATTCTCGCACCGCCAGAGGAGGACATACCTGTCGAAAAAGTAGCCAAAGAGGAGAAAAAGACTTGGCTATGGGCGCTGCTAGGTGTGGCGGCGATAGGTGCTCTTGCTGCCGGCGGAGGAGGTGGCGGAGGCGGTGGGGGTGCCCCTCCCCCCGGTACTGGCGATGTAACGGTTGGGTGGTAATGGACAGCGGCAAGGCAGTGCTAGCAGCTGGTTGGAACTGCCGCAAAAGCCGTGATCCCTAACGAGAAAAAGGGGAAAGTAAAATGAAACGCCTACATAGCAAAACCCGATTTGGATCTTGCATCTTGCACTTTGCAGTTTGCATTGGTCTCATTCTGCTCTCCGGCTGTGGCAGCGGCTCTGATACCTCCCAAAGTACTTCCTCTGACACGGGTTCAATTGCCTTCAGCGTCGTATTTCAGGGTGCTCCAAGCAAAAGTGAAATGCGCCAAGCAACCGCACTCGACTGTGCAGCCAGTGGTGTCTCTACGGTAGAGGCAAGTATCTATGATCAAGCCAACGTTTTGCTCAAAAGCGGTGGCCCGTGGACTTGTGAGGCCCACGGGGGAACAATCAACGGTGTCCCAGCAGGGAGCAACTATAAGGCTGTTATCCTGGGAAAAGACTCCGACGGGGATATATTGTACCAAGGTGAAAAAACAGGCATAACCGTTACGGCTGGGCAGACCACGCATGCGGGAACAGTAACCATGAGCTACATCGGTGCTACGTTACTTTGGGATGTTAGTAACTGGGATGAGGCAGATTGGGGCTAGTTGCGTTTTTTATACAAACAAGGATTTAATCCCACTCATAATGAATAGAACGATCTAGGTTTTTCCTATAAAGAGCCATCAAATTTGAAGGGAGAAAGCTAGGGATAAAGAGACGATAGCCATTGTGAGGAGGACAATCGGCCCTCATGTCCTTTTGTTACCTTGGGCAGGGCATGTCAGGGGCATGGTAAACACAAAAAGGAGGAACTTGCAATGAATACATTAATCCGATTGCTTGTTATTGCTTTAGGTCTCATAACCTTCGCCACCTCTTCTGCCTGGGCCGAAGGTTTGACGATTCCTAATACCTTCACAGCCGGCACCCCGGCCAAAGCGAATGAGGTGAACCAAAACTTTTCCGCCGTCGCCGCGGCGTTGCCCCTTGCGTGGGCAACTATTGACGATGGTAAATATTACTTCACAGATAGTAGCTGGGTTGATATTAACACATTGAATATTGATGTTCCGTCGGACGGGATTCTGCTCATAACGGGTTCTGTGGTCGTAGAAAACCTTTTAGCATCTGCAGTAACAATCAGGACAGGAGCAGCCGTTGATGGGTGGAATGTAACAGGCTTTTACAACGGATATGGATACTTTGGGGCCGCCGGCTCTGGCAGTGAATCTAAGACCATGTCGTTTACCGCCAGCGCGGCAGTTACTGCGGGGGCACATACTGTTAGTCATTATTTCAGCGGATATCAGGCCACTCAGAATGGTGCTTACTGGATACCGGCGCTGAACGTTGTTTTTATCCCAGCCGGCCAGGGAACCATATCCAGCATCACGGGGGCAATTCCTGCCCCAGCGGATGATTCCACGCATTCGGTGCAGTAACTAGCCGGACCAGAGATCTCAATTAATATTCAGGCTCTTTTGCAAAAGCCTCGCCCTCAGGGGCGGGTCTTTCCGCAAATAAGAAGGCATTACAGCGCTGCAGGGCAGCCAAAGGCACACGGGAAAATCTAAAGGACATTTTATGGCAAAGTGGTGAATATCCTCGAATTGAACATAGCCGAATAATAATGATGTTTAAATTGAAAAGTGGACACAGATTGTCGGAATAAATGGGCCTCAAAATTGAGGCCTTTTTATTGCTATCTCCGGCTAAAGGGAAGTGAGAGGGAACTGGGTGAAATACTGACATTCACAGGTAGAATGTGCTATTTACAAAGTGAAACTGGGGAAATCCTGGTGAAATTAAAGGATGGCACTGATGAAAAAACAATACAGGCCATTCAAAGAGAATTGCACCTGGAGACCATAAGGTTAGTTTCCAGACCAAATCTTTACCTGATGAAAATATTGGACGGATCTTCGGTCGAGAAAGTCATGGAACGTTTACGAAATTATAAAGAAGTGATATTATCAGAGCCGAATTATGTGGTAGCTATTTACTAAGGCTAAGGAGAGGACATGAAGAGACTGGGTATTATTGTACTGATAGCAACTTGCTTGTTAGCCACGCCAGTATGGGCTTCTGAGTTAAGTTGGGATAACAAGAGCCGGATTGCCCAAGGAGCCGCCTACGTTCCTGGAGAGTTACTGGTCAAATATAAACCGTCTGTTCGTGCTGCCGCCTCAGAGCATTATCAGACTCGATGGGGCATTTCCACCCTTCGGAGTTTCAGAAGTATCGGCGTCCAGCACGTGAAGCTTCCAGAGGGCATGACCGTTGATGAGGCCCTGGAGATTTACAGGGACGATCCCGATGTGGAGTATGCGGAGCCCAATTATTATTGGTACGTAACAGCTACTCCCGATGACACCTACTTCAACCAGCTATGGGGTCTGCACAATACTGGGCAGAGCGTGAATGGCACGAGTGGTACACCAGATGCGGACATCGACGCTCNGGAGGCCTGGNATATAACTACAGGCAGCAGCAGTGTNGTGGTCGCNGTNATTGATTCAGGGGTGGATTACAGCCATCCGGACCTTTCTGACAACATTTGGACCAACCCGGATGAAATAGCGGGAAACGGTATTGATGATGATGGCAACACATATGTTGACGATGTGCGTGGGTGGGACTTCGTTGACGACGATAACGATCCTATTGACTCCAATGATCATGGCACCCATGTGGCCGGCACCGTTGCCGCAGTGGGAAACAACTCCACTGGAGTAACTGGGGTAAGTTGGACGGCAAAAATCATGGTCCTCAGGTTCCTGAATGCCTTTGGTTCCGGGACCACTGCGGATGCCATCAGTTCCATCGAGTACGCCAATACTAAAGGGGCTCATGTAATTAATAACAGTTGGGGTGGCGGGGGCTTCAGCCAGTCCCTCAAAAACGCAATAGATGCCTCTTCTACTGTGGTTGTCTGTGCAGCGGGAAATGATGGCACAGACAACGACAATACCCCCCACTACCCATCGAACTATACAAGCTCCAACATCATCGCAGTGGCTGCAACGGACCAGGACGATAACCTGGCCTCTTTCTCGAACTATGGAGCTACCTCCGTGGACGTTGGCGCACCAGGGAAAAACATCTACAGTTGCCAGCCTGGCAGGCAGACGGTATGGAGCGATAATTTCGATGACGGCAGTATCAGTGATTGGACAACAGGTGGGACGAAAAACACCTGGGATACTACAAGTTCCCTATCTTTCAGCGGTTCCTATTCGCTCACGGACAGCCCTGGTGGCGACTATCAAAATAACACGGACTCATGGGCGAGGGCGCCTGTTGTCGACCTCTCCTCCTATAGCGGCGTAAAACTCGGATTCCAACTTAGGGGAACCTCTGAAGCTGGCTATGACTTCTTATATGTTGAGACTTCTAATGATGGATCGAGCTGGATGAGCCGAAATATCCTGATCGGCAGTACAATCTATTCCCGCATTTCCGGAACCTCTTCTGGCAACTGGCTCAGCGCGTCTGTGGATTTGGGAGACTATGATGGCACTGGCACCGTTTACTTCAGATTCCGCTTTACAAGTGATTCCTTAATAGATGCTGATGGCTGGTATATAGACGACGTGGGAGTTATTGCAGCTTCCTCATCCTACAATGGCACGGAGTACCAGTTTATGGATGGCACCTCCATGGCTGCACCGCACGTCTCTGGTGTAGCAGCGCTCATCAAGGCGCATAACCCATCTTTGACGAATACTGAGATTAAAGCAGCCATAGAGAACAATGTGGACCCCAAGGCATCGCTGAGCGGCAAAGTGGCAACAGGGGGGCGCGTGAATGTTTCCAACGCCCTCTTTCTACCAGCGCCAAGTGATTTATCAGGAACGACCGTCTCAGCAAGCCAAATTGACCTGAGCTGGACGGACAACTCTCCAAATGAATCTGGCTTCAAGATAGAAAGGAAGAAGGGATCAGGAGGAACTTATAGTCAGATAGCCACTGTGACAGCCAACGTAGCGTCCTATAGCGATACTGGATTGAGTGAAGCGACGAGCTATTACTACCGTGTCCGTGCATCCAGCTCGGCTGGAAACTCCAGCTATTCCAATGAGGCCAGCGCCACTACCTATCCGGCTGCACCAAGCGGTTTATCTGCTGAGGCATTAACTAGCAGTCAGATCAATTTGTCCTGGATAGATAATTCCTCTGGAGAATCCGGCTTCAAGATAGAAAGGAAGGGGGGATCGGGAGGAACCTATAGTCAGAAAGCCACTGTCGCGGCAAATGTAACCGGCTACAGCGATTCGGGACTCACTGCATCTACTAGCTATTATTATCGTGTGAGGGCATATAATGACGCTGACAATTCCACGTATTCCAACGAGGCAACTGCCACTACATTTTCCTCCGGCGGTGGAGGAGGCAGCGGTGGCGGGTGCTTCATTGACACTACGGTCTACGGTTCGCAGATGAAGCCACACCACAAGCTGCTGCATGAGCGGTGAGTAAGGGGCTAGCCGCTAATAGTTATAGTTCCCTATTGGTCTGGTGGGCATTCATATAGCATCTTTCCTACATTTTTGTCCCGCAATTTTCCTTTCCAACACATCTTCAGCTGTTAATTTTCAATTCAGATATGCCCTGCCATCACGGGATATTTCCTTGTTCCTGATGCCCGCCGGCTCCAGAGGTCAAGAATCAAACACTCACTTGAGCCAGTGCTGGAGAAACTCCCTTCGCAGGGGATGGTGGAGGCCACACGGGCCCGTCAGGGCCTTATGACGAGGCGGAAGCCCACAGCGTTGGATGGCATGTCCGGCGGCAATCTCCAGCGCTTGGCGGAGCGGCACCCATGGGCGTCGGCGAAGCAATGGCCACCCCGCATAACGCGCTCGGTACCCGAGGATGGCCCTTCGGGATCAGTAACATCTCCTTCAGGATAGGGGCCATACCAGTCCTGGCACCACTCAGAGACATTCCCATGCATATCAAAGAGCCTCCAGGGATTGGGGGCAAGGCTTCCCACCTTGATGGGCCTTTTGCGGTTAATGCGGTAGACACCTTGACAGTCCGGGAAATGTGAACCAAGGCCGCCATAGTTCGCCTGGTCAGTTGATAAACACGGGCCAAACGCAAAGGGTGTATTTGTCCCTGCCCGGCACGCATACTCCCACTCAGCCTCAGTGGGCAATCCATAGCTCTTCCCTTCTTTACGGCTTAACCATTGTATGAACGCCTGGGCATCGCTCCATGTGACACAGGTCACCGGGTAGTCATCGGTGGTAGGCGATTCAGCAGCTTCTCCGAATCCAGGATTCTCCCAGTTACTCCCCTTTTTCTTCTTCCATCTTCCACCTTTGGTGCTTACCCAGCAACCACCCGTGGTTTCTGCCTCAGTTCTATATCCGGCTGCCTTAACAAATTGCCTGAAATCTCCCACGGTGACCTCTGTGGTTTGCATGTAAAAGCTCTTTGTCAAGGTCACTCGATGCTCTTTTTCACCATCAAACCCTGCATTCTCTTCGTCAGGGCTGCCCATAACAAAGCTGCCAGGGCGGATGCGAAAAAATTTCATTCCCAGGCTGTTAGCAAGAACATCCCGGATCTTGCTAAGACGTATGTCAATAGTCTTGTCTTCTCCAGGCTCAAGGGTAATCCATTGGCTCTTGGTACCATAGCCTGCTGCCGAAACCTCCACATGGTACTTCCCGGAGTTAAGTTCCATGCCCTGGTAAAACGGCGGCCGTATGTTCAGAATCCTCACCCGCGCACCCTCGGGATCTGTTACCACAGAAAGCCTGCCTATTTCTAGTTTTGCACCGGTTAGCTTGAAGACAAAATCACCGCGAGCCAGGTCAGGATTGTTGATCTTGCCATACTGGGGGTGCTGACGGCCCCTGGTTTTCTTTACCACCCTATCTGCCAGGTAGACCCCGAGCTCCGAACCAGTAATATACCCATCATGGATAACGTCCGCACCTCCCTGAAGACCCTCAACTAGGAAGCGTTTAAACATACTCCGGTCTGGAACGGGCTCATCCTCGCTCCCTGCAATGATGTACTGACGCACCGGAAGGGCGCTCTTCTCGCTGATGACTTTGAGTACAGCCTGCTGAAGGGAAAAAACCTCACCTGAGAAAGATGAATCAAAGAACATCAACACATGCTTTGATTGTATTTGCCCGGAATAGGTCTCGATAGCCTTTGTGCTAATCGCTTGCCTGGCAAACCCCTTGGGGTCGTCGCGCAGCAAGGGACAGTCCCGGGGAATGATCCAGCCCAGCTTGGTGCCGTCAGCCAGCGTCTGAGTCTCTCCGTTACCTGCGTAGTAGAAGACAATGCCTCTGTGTGGCTCCTGGCCAACCTTTTTCACAAAGCCGTTCAGAGCCTCCTTCAACTCCCGCGAAGTAGGGTCGGTTACCAGGGTGACCTTGAAACCCAATCGCCTCAAGAGCCACGAGACCTCCCTTGCGTCCTTGACAGCATTTGGAAGGGATGGCCACTGGTTGTAGTTGCCCACCCCCACCACAAAGGCGTAATAGTCCTCGTAAAGATAGATGGTCTGGCCCCCTAGGGAAACTGCACTAATGCCTTTGGTTTCAGCAACAACAGGGGATGGGATTATCAGAAAGGCAAAGAAGAATAATAGAAAGATACAAACCGCAATGCGTCTGAGGGGATTAAATGGGGAAAGCACCATCAAGCACGAACAGACTAGGATTTTCATTGTTAACTGCTGGATTTTTCTTGGAAATGACCAAGAGGGTTATCAAAATCAAAACCAAATAGCCCTGGATTCTCGCCAATAACGGCAGCCGAGATAACATAAAAAACATAGTCGTATGTCTCTTGCGGGATTTCATTTCTATAGTTTGCCAGCAGACGCCAAAAATTTCTTTCCTTTGGGTTTTCCGGCATCTTTCGAATAAGCTCGTTCACCCGCCTCTCGCCCCAATTATATGAGGCAATAACCAGAAGTCCGGAGGCCTGCGCCTCAGTGTCGTAAATGTCTCTCAAGTATCTTGCCGCGGCCAAGGTCGATCTGCCAAAATGGTGACGTTCATCACGCGGATCGTGCCCCCGAAGGTGTAGCAGCGGACCAACGCGCAGCCCATATTTGACAGCCGTTGAAGGAATGAATTGCCAGATCCCCTTTGCGATACCGTACCTCGTCTTTGGACCACAGGCACCTGCATTGAAATTACTCTCCTGGAGGCCAAGGTAGAAGAACTGTGGCGCCAGGTCATGGGCCAACATGGTCTCGCAAATCTTTGAAATGTACCTGTTTCTCCTCGCCCGATCAATGCCTTCCTCCAGCCTCTTAGTTGACTTCCATTTCTTGATATAGCCCAGAACTTCTTCAGAAAAGCCGGCAGGCATACTAATTTCGCACTCACCAAAGGTACGGGCAACCCTTAGAATGATCCGCTCCTCTTCGCTGATTCTTTTTCCATATACACCGAGTGTGTCAATAAACTGATCATAGCTTTCTTCCATCTTTTTGCGCCTCGCCCTGTAGTTCTCCACATTTTCAAGGGTCTGCGCATCCTTGCTGACTCTAGCCGTCTTCAGGAACCCGGCAAACTCAAGTTCCAATGATTTCATCGCATAAAATATGTCCTCGGCTAATAATCTCTGCTTGCGGACCTGCATGTGCTTGAACACGGCATATGTGCCTGCAGCCAAAAAGAGACAAACAATCACCGCGATAATACCAACAAATTTCCTCTCTTGCCTCTTTTGTAGCTGCTGGAAGGCGCGCCGAATCATCATGGTATGTTTGCCGATATTGTCAGCACCAGAATCGCCCGTATAATGGTGCATATAGTGGGTAAACGAGTAACGATCCATTTGAGTTGCCTCACCTTGTGAGATCCCTTCAATCGTCAAATAAACTACAGGCCCACTTATGCCCAGTTGGATTCTGTTTTCGCCTGCCAAAGGCGCACGCTCCACCTTCATCCCATCTAAAAATGTACCGTTGGCGCTCTGGAGATCACGCACCCACCAGCTCCCTCCTTGGAAGGAGACTTCGGCATGAGATCGGCTCACTGTGGGATCAGATACCTGCACCTCACAATTCTTACCACGCCCAATGCAAAAAGGCTCCGAAAAACAAAAATCGGTTTTATCGGCCTGGCCTTTCTCTATTTTAAGTGTAACTGCAGGAGGCGCAGAGGCATTAGTCTTCTTTTCGTCTTCTGTGCCCATAGCCTCGTGACCCTTTTAGGCGGCTAGTGATTTAGGCTTAAGGCTTCCTCTCATCCTGAGGAAGTAATCGTATCAAAAGAGGGACTTCGCCCTCTTCATCTAATTGAAGCTGGGCCTCCCAGTCATGGTAGTCCTGTAAGCTCAGCCGAAACTCGTAATTCCCCATGGGAAGCTCTAGCTTCAAGGGCGTTTCTCCTTTCGAAGAGCCGTCAAGGAAAACTTGAGCACCACTCGGCACACTGTCTACTTTCAAAAGCGCCTGTATAATAGGCGCGGTTTCATCGCCAGAAGCGGTTTCGCGCGCTGGTGGAGGAGCTTGCTCTGCTTTTTCCTCGACCGGGGGGATTTCACGGGGAGTAGCAGTCTCGATTGCTGGTGCAACAGGTTGCTCTGGCTGTTTCTCAGCCCTGAAATAGTAAGAGAGCCCCCCTGCCACCGTGATCACGATCAAGGCAATGAGCACGAAGAGGCCACGGTGCTTTGGTTTTTCCTTGCTGGGTTCCTGGGGCAGTGCCTCGGCTTCTTCCTCCTTAAGACAAGCTTTGAGGGCCTCGGCCATGGCCTTGCCCGTCTGAAAGCGCTGATCAGGTAGTTTCTTGAGGCTCTTCATAATAAGCTCAGAGAGCGCTGGTGAGACGGTGGGATCTTTTTTTGCAGGCTCGACAGGTGCGTCCTGCGTAATTGCTCTGAAGGTAGCGGCCATGTTGTTACCTCTGAAAGGCCTCACCCCGGTGCTGAGCTCGTAAAGGATGACCCCGAGTGAGTAAAGGTCAGAGCGCCCATCCACTGGCTGACCCAATACCTGTTCAGGAGACATGTAAGAAGGGGTGCCGAGGATTTCTCCCGCTTGGGTCTGTTGCACAGCCGAAGGATCTTCAATGCGGGCGATACCGAAATCCGTAATCTTTGCCTGGCCCGTGGGGGTCAAGACAATATTGCCCGGTTTGATGTCTCGGTGAACAACCCTCTGCCGATGAGCATAATCGAGGCCCTCAGCCACCTGAGCACCTAGATCTACAATCTCTTCGAGGCTCAATCTTTTTTTTTGAATGACCCCATCCAGGGGGGTTCCTTCCAAGAATTCCATGGCAATATAGATGGTTCCCAGATCCCGCCCCACATCATACACGGTCACGATACTGGGATGAGAAAGCCGGCCAATGGCCTTAGCTTCTTTGAAAAATCTCTGAACAAACTCTTCACTGATGACCCGATCATGCCGCAAGACCTTTAAGGCGACCACTCGATCAATCTGAGGGTCATGAGCCCGGTAAATGACCCCCATGGACCCCTTCCCCAATTCTCGTTCAATCTCGTAACGGCCATATTTCATAGGGTTTATTTACCTTTCACAAACTCCCTGATGGTCTCAAAAGATATAACTTTTGCTTTTCAGAAATTGGGTTGATAATTGGAGGCTATTTTACCTGAAGGGAGAGAGAAAATCAAAAACTAGTTTCATGAAAGACAAGAAAGGCAGAAATCCCATGTATGAGTCCTGAAGCCAAAGGTCAGGGCCCTCATATTCGCTCCCATATTGCGACCATGCCTGCTAGTCTGACGCCATCTCTTTCAAATCGACAAACCGATGAAATATGTATTAAAGAGATGGCCATGAAAAAGACCACTGTAGTAATTGATGAGGAACTATTGAAAGCTGCCATTGAGGCCGAGCTTAGATCTCTGGTTCGGAACCGCAACAGAGAAGCATTGCGGAGAGAGTTGGGTACCTTTGAAATAGATTTAACCTCAGACGCACTGGAACGATTGAGAAATGCAAAATGATCTCTTCTTGCTAGACACCTCTGTCTGGCTTTTGGCCTTGAAAAAAGATCTTATATCAGAGGTAAAAGACCGTATAGACCATCTGCTCAAAGAAGACATGATCATCACAACAGGTATAATAAGACTTGAGGTCCTTGCACGTACCAAGACAGAGAGGGAGTTTCAACGATTGAAAAGTCGGCTTGATGCCCTGGGAAATATTGAAACAGATAATTCCCTCTGGCAAAAGGCATGTGAGCTAGGTTTCAAGCTACGCCGCAAAGGAATTACAGTGCCCCACACTGACATTCTGATAGCTGCGTGTGCCATAAAGACAGAATCTACCATTCTACATGCTGATGCCCATTTCGATATGATGGCCAAGTATGCCAAGCTGAAAGTAGGAAAGTTTCATCAAGGCAGTAAAAGAGCCTGGCTGACAACCAGCAAAGAAATTACAGCGTGCAGCGCACTGATCCAGCTCTTCCCGACTGCTCATCGGGAATTTGCTGAGGGGGTCTTTCCCACCTCGGCCATGAATCGTTGAAACAATTCCAGCCCAGGCCATTGCACCTTTCTCAAATCGGCGTGCTCGGAAGCCCAAAGGGGCACGAGGGTCAGAGGGATCAGACGGGGCTTGGAACCCGTCAGCTGGGCTGTAAGACGCGCCAGCGGTGCAGATAGCGGCAGAGGCATTGGCACCTTGACAACTTCATAGGAGTAAGGATCAGCGCACCATGAGGCCGGTGATGTGACATTGTACTCTCGGCAGGCCACTGGACGATTGGGGTGGATACTGCAGGATTCCTCACGTAAAAAAGGGCAGGGCAAATTGAGAAGAAAGTACTTTTTGGCAATGGGTAGCACCGCGTCATCGCAATAGTCGGGATCCAGGAGTTCATCGATCAGGTTTTGGCGCTCCAGTTCCTCTACGATCCCCCCAAACCGCTTGAGAACCTCTTTACGGCGATTGGCGGAAATGGAATCCATGAGATCCGCCAAATAGAACGCCTCTGGTGCAGAAAGGGGCACCATCTGGCGGCAGCACACTCCGCATCCGGCCCGGCAAGAGATTCGTCTCCCTTCCTTCTCCTCCCGACGCCTGGCACGATCCACCAGAATGTTTGTCAATTCCAGGGCGGTTGGCACCAGATCAACTAACCCCATTGGCCCCGTGTCAACGGCGACCCGGCCTCGGACCTGTCCGAGGGGCGTAGCCAAATCAACCTCAAAGAAGGCAGTTTCACCCATGCCGGAGTCCTTTGCGCTGCGCATCAAATAGGTCAACAATAAAGTTTGACTGTCTTCTCTCTCGCCCCTCCGATCAGATAGCGCTACCTGGTTGCGAGTTTCCCCGAATTGAGAAGACGGTTAGTCTCATCAGCTATTTTTCTCACGATGGGACTGTCCTCGATACCAACGAATTGCGCCTCAACGAGACCATCCTCAATCAATTCAGATAATGCCTCTGGGTTGTCGGGATCATTTTGATAGTTATCCCACAGTTTATAACAGGCGTTTTCCACCTCTCGCTGGGCATTTTTTATGAATGCCTCAGCACCCTCATCAAGGCCAAAAATTTGCCAAGTGCCAGCATCGCTCAAATAGCCTCTTGCCGCTCGAAGGTTCCTTTGGGCATCCCTCTTTGGGCGGCGTCCCCCTTTGCTGCTAGGTCCTCGACGCACATAGTTAAAAAACTCTTTCTTGCATTTCAGGTAGTAATTCTTGGCGTTCCAATACAACTGTAGTTGAATATTGTCGTGAAAAGCATCAGCATCGAATTGAGCTGTCGGATCACCCGTATCTATTCGAGGTGACGGATAGCCCACCAATTTGGCCCAACCCAGTATTTCTCCGAGATACACTCGCATCTCTTTCGCTTTCAATGCCTGGCCAGTTGTTCCACCCGGGGCTTGCGGCACCTGAGTACCGGGGGGTGCTCCGACAGGGCGACGAGGAGTCGGCCCTGACCTGCGCCTCTCCCGCCAGCGGGCCCGCAATTGCCGCCTCTTCTTCAGTGCGTTCTCGTAAGCTCTTATGGCCTTTGCATATCGCCTATAAAGCCTCAAGTACTCTGGATCTAACATTGCTCTTTCCTGTGTAAAAGAAAGGTAGGGACATCCATTAGTGTATAATAGTATATAAATAACTTACGAATGGAATAGCGACTCTGAATTAACTATGGAATCCCCCGTCTTTGCCAAAGTCCGCCAAAATTCGTCAGACAACAACAGGCGATTTTCATGAATAAATACTGGTAGATTTTTATTTGTAATAACTTTGAGTTATTGCACTTAATTATTTACTTATAGACGTCTCCGTCCCCCTTATTTATATAGCTGGGGGGATCGGCTGGCTCAACCATAAAGCCTGGCCCCATTCATGGCATTCACTTTATTTTTTAGCTTCTTGCTCCTTGCTTTATAACGCCAGAATCTTTTCGGTTCGGCGTTTCAAGCGCTACCGGCTTTTTCTCTCGTTCAGGCTTTTTCTTGTTTCCATATATAAGTCTTTCCACATAGTCCCGAATTTCGGGGTTCTTCATCAATTCAGGCGGCATTTTTTCATGCAGGAATATAACGTGGAGATTTATATGATTCTTCAGCGTTTTATCTAGGCGCTTTGTACGCTTATAGCGCTCCTCCATCGCCTGGAGGTTCTGATCCTTAAGTCTCTTAATCGTTTCGGGGTTCGGTTGATGTATATCTCCTATGCTATTATTCGCCTCAAACAGCGCAATAACTTTTGCGGGAGCCCATTTGCCTCGTGACACCATATTATCGATGCCCCCTGCAGTAGATCTACTCAATTCATCTAGAGTCTTATCTAGGATCGCTCCGGACTGGGAGCTGCCATACGTCATTAGTTTTTCATTAGTTCTGGTCAAATCAGTCTTTTTCTTTTCGAACTGAGGGTCGTCCGCATCCGTATTCTCGAGCTCCTTCAATTGATTTTCGGCACGTTTTTCATACTTTCCAGCGGTTTCTTCCGTTGTCTCCTGCATTAATTCAGGATCATCTTCACCGATTGTCATGAGTGTGGCGTTGCTTTTAAGAGCCTCTCCGACTTTCTTGTGTAATTTAGGGTCATCAGGGTCCGCATTCTTTATATCTTCGAGCTGTTTTTTTGCGCGCTCTCGATATTTTCCACCAATTGTCTTTAAGGTCTTTTCCATCAACTCATCTTCATCGCTATCTCCAGGAAGCAATTGAGCGTCAGCACGGTTCTTTACAGCCTTTCGCGAAAGAACATCCACTTTCTTGCTCATTGGATCCTTGATGTTTTCAATCTCTTCGATAATGCCTTCTTGCTCTGCATCGAGATTTTCTCTCACTGCTTTCATAAGCTCTTCGGCCGCGTCTTCATTCGTCTGGGCAAATTTATCTTTTTTCTGCTTCCTCTGCTTCCGAAGTTTTATTGCTCTTCTTAAGAATCTTTCTGCCCATTTCATAGCCCGACGTCTGGCTTTAGCCGCCTCTTTTCCTGACGTGTTATCACGCAGTTCCTGTTCTAACTGCTCCACGACTTCCGCGACGGTCGGCCACTTTTTCTGGACGCGCAGTTTTTCCTTACTTCCATACATCCGGACATCCTGGCTTAATACATCTACCCCCACATGATTAAAGGTAATTCTCAATTTTGGGAACTGGTGGGCTGCGAAATCATATCGATATCTGTTCCATAACTTGATCCCATGTAATTCGGACTCCACAACTTTCCCTTCAGGGAAAAAATCCCAGATGAAAAAGCTTCTCGGTCCCAAGCCTTTCTGAAGGGAGGGGATCGGGAATGCCTTTTCTGGATAAAACAGATCAAAGAAATCGAAATTCAGATCCAATCTGTCGGTAAAATCGCCTGATCTGGAATACTGCCTCCAGGCTGTTGCGAGAATAATGTGTGTCCAGCCTGAATTATCAAGTTCTTTTGCCATCTCCAATGAAGATTTAAGTAACTCTACCTTATCCTCTACATCATCCGAATCCTCACGCTTCTGAGCAATTACCTGCTCAGCATTCTCAATTCGTGATTCCAATTCACTGATTACCCGGCTCATTTCCACACCAATACGGTACGCATCGGTACTGAAAAAGTCCGATAGATCTTCGTTCACGGGAGATACAAATCCTGCTATGGTTACATGTTTAGCCTCTGGGGTCAGTTCGTTTTCCGGTGGGTCGTATACGATCTGTACCACTGCTAAATTTCCAACCAGATCAGCTCCCAATCCAAAAGGATCGACAAGATTGTAAACAGTGGAATGGGCAAAAAACGGGGTTATGGTTTTATTGAACTTATTTGCCACCCCGGTGTTGCCGGGATTCATGGCACCAGTCCGCTTAGCTGCTTCCTGTGTTGATGTTTCGGCCATTATTAAAAACTCTTAAAGGATTAATGCTCTTGTTCAAAGCTAAAGATCAGCTTCGTGATCCGGGAATTGAACCCAATACGGTCCGGGAACGACGTCTTCTACCCGGGCAAAACCTTTACTGTCGAGCTTCCCCTCAACTTCCGAACCATCGGCGAGGAGGACAACATACTCAGCCTCGGCCACGGGCTCGCCGAACTGATCTAGCAACTCAATCTCTATCCAATCCTTGAACTCCAACAATCCAGATTCCTGTTTATCGCCGAATCTCTGCCGATAGAAATCAATCACAAAAAAGTATTCCGGTGGATTGTAATTTTTCCCATACTTCTCTTTTTCTTCCTGCGTGGGAATTTCATCCGTGTCCTCATGGTATTCATATTCCCATTCTGTCTCGATCTTTTTGTTCTTCACCCGGCAGGGGAACTTTGTGATGAAGTCGTGAGCGCCATCTTGATCATATTCATAGATGATGATCATTACTTCGACTTCATCAGGGAGACCTTCGATATCTGCGCTCAGTTTAACGATGTCTCCTCTCCGTGCTTCCTTCTGCCCCCACTTCAGATTCGTTACCTTTATTAAAGGAAGCACGATCATTTTTCCGGATTTCATCTCGAGACCATGCTTGGGAAGGTTCGCGGTGAAGTAAATGTCCTCCTTCGCCTTTTCCGGAATGACAATAGATCCTGCGAACTGATCACCAAACACGAGACCCTTCAGTTTCTCAACCTTCTTTCCTTTCTTGTCCTCAACCTTGATCTCAATCTCTGAACCATTACCAACAAAATGAGTTTGAACAAAGAAACTCACCGTATCACCCACGGTCGCAATCTTCTGCCTCCAGTTTGCAGCCGTGATCTTTGAATCAAGGGTTATGGTGTGAATTTTGTCAGTCTTCTTTTTATACTCGGCCATTATAAACTTCTCGTTCCCCATTCAGGATTCACATAATGCGGCTTTTTTGACTACAAGTTAAAGTTCTTTCGGTATTGTGTTTCCTGCCCTATTCCATCACCAATTCAAGTGAGATTGTGTTGGTTTTCGCCCGCCATTGAAAGGTT
>JGI2171J19970_10000964_pt1 | contig 15916 bp, 12 predicted proteins | sample DeeMarSWOR324_28_FD_19970 | JGI IMG/M metagenome (IMG submission 19970) | reverse complement strand
CCGATAAGGAGAAGAATAAGAGCCAGGACAAACGCCGCGCCTTTTTCATCTCTTACTAGCTTCTTTACCACACTTTTCATCCTTTCACCCCAATTGGACTGGATTACCCTATATTAGCAGTATAACTATAGTCCTATCTCCTGTCAATTCAGAACTGATGACCTATTACCTCCGTCATATTATTAGTCGCTGGAAATAGGAAAATCCCTCACTTCCGCGGTACTTTTGGGGGATTTTCAGCGATAAAATCCAAATGTCAAAGTCCAAATGACAAACAAAGCCCAAAATCCGAATAAATTCTAAATTTCAAATTCAAAACCGTTTAGTCCTTTTGATTCTGGTCATTCGATATTGCTCGGATTTAAATAGTAAAGGAAGGGATTCCTTCACGCCGCGATATACTGGAATGTAAAAAACAAAGGTGCAAGCAGAGGTACAAGTATTTTAAGTTTTGCGCTTTGATTTGTCAGTTTTATTTTTAACCTTTGATTTTTGGATTTCTATTATGAGCCCGGCCTGGGCTGAACCTTATATACCCTGGTCTCGCTTTCATCGCCCACGGTGGCGGTTACGGTGAAAGTGAGCACCAGATTAGCACAAATACAGCCATCATCACAACTACACTCACAGCTTGTCTCTGCGGGGTCAATATATTCAGCGACACGAGTCACTGTTGGGTCACCACCGTCAATGGATTCGCTCCTCCAGAGTTCACCGTCTTCCAGGGTATAGGTTACCTCATAGACTGCCGTGCTATTCTGGGCAATCCAGCCCAAAATGAGAAATTCTCCCGGACCTGAAGGGCTGTCGTCTATCATCTCCGCCTGAGCCTCAAGCATATCTTCGCTGACCAGTTTACCAGCCTGCTGCACCTGGCTGACAGCGATCATGCGGTTAGCGGTGCGGGTATTCATATTGAAAAACTGGAAAAAGGCCGTGGTAATGGCGGCGGTGATGATGCCGGTAAGAGCGATGACCAATAGCAGCTCGAGTATGGTGAACCCCCTCTGGTCCTTCCTCAGTTTCTTCATCTTCATTGGTTTAGGATTCATCCGCGGCTTTGCGGAAACTGCCAAGCCCAAGTCCCCATTTGTAGTCAGAGATTTCATTTTTGTGCCTCTATGTCTCCAACTTTCTCTTATAGTCCTCTAATGTGAATTGTCTCTCTACTATTTTGTTCTCAGAACCAACTATGTCATAGCTGACAGTCACCGTTATCTTCTGGATTCCATCGTCATCGTTAGGATTTTCATCACGGTTTAAGCGAACAGCTGTAGTCACCATACTATAGCTAGGGGGAAGTGGTGTAATGGCCGGGTCCAAGGGATATTGGGGATGGCCATCTTCCAGAACATCATCATATGGGCTATGCTTAACATATTCCATCTGGGTGCGGGCCAGGCTTTCAGCGGTGGCCCGCCTGTCAGCAATAATGAGGGCCACGGACGCAGTAGATAAGGCAGTTAGAACGGAGACAGCAATTATACCCAGAAGAGCTATAGCTATCACCACCTCAAGTATAGTGAAGCCCCGGGAGCTACCCCGAAAAGCTTTCCCTATTCTGTTAATCAATCTTACCTTTTTCATTTCCTGCATCTTCCTCATCCTGTCCTTGCGAGCACTCGCAGGGTGCGTGGCAATCACCTTGCCCCCTAGATTGCTTCGGCTAACTTCGCCAGCCTCGAAATGACAAAGGAATAAGGCTCCTCGCAATAACGAGTAAAGATTAAAAGTATTGCATTTTGAGTTGTCATTTTGATTTTTGACCTTTTATTCTTAAATTTCTTATTCTCCTCCTTGATAACCTTCATCTGTTAACCTAAGTGACCGTAGATAGAATACATGGCTGAAAACATGGATACGACCAGAAACAAAATCACCAGCCCCAGGATTATCGTCACCACCGGCTGAATAAGCGCCACGGCCGCCTTAGTCTTGTCGGCAGACAAGACCTCAAAATTGTCGGCTACAGTGGACAGCGTGTTTTCGAGATTACCGGTTTCTTCACCAACTCTCACCATCTGTGTCATCAAGGGCAGGAAAAGCTCTCTCTTAGCCATAGGTCGAGACAAACCTTCGCCTCTGATTAATTCCTGCTGAACTCCGGTAAAGTTCTCAACCACGACCTTGTTGTTGCTGCTCTGAGTAGTCATAGCCAGTACTTCCGGTAATGGCAAGCCAATCCTTACCAGCATAGACATAGTCCGGCAACCGCGGGCAAGCTCGCTTAGGTGAACAATACGTCCGAATACCGGCAAACCGAGCATCATTTTATCCCAGCGGTATCTTCCGGCCGGAGTCTTGATATAGACATAGATTACGGCAACAGCAATCAAGAGCCCGAGCAGAACATAGAGCCCGTAACGACTAGACCAGTCAGTAATGGCGATAAGGATTCTGGTGGTCAAAGGTAAATCAACCCCAAATTGAGCGTACAGGCCGGCGAAAGTGGGAAAAACAAAGGTGACTAATATCGCTATGACAGCAATAGCGAGAACAACCACGATAACGGGATAGGTTAGGGCACTTTTTATCTGCTTCTGGGTGACGACTGACTTTTCTATATAATCAGCCATTTGCCTCAGCACCACCTCGAGGTTACCGCCCTGTTCACCGGCAGCTATGGATTGGGAGTACATTCGAGAGAAAGCTTGAGGATGTTTACTTAGCGCCTTTGATAGTGAGCTACCACCGCGAATATCCGAGGCTACCTCAGCAACTATTTTCCCCAGGGTTTGGTTATCTATCTGGCTTTGCAATAAGTCTATAGAGGTAACAATATCAGTGCCGGATTCCAGGAGTAATGCTAGCTGGCGAGAAAACATCACTATTTCCTGCGGCTTGATACGGGAGAACTGGGCCAGCAGCTTTTCTTTGTTAAGAAGGGAAAAAGTCGCCTTAAGGCTAACTACCCGATAGCCGCCATAGCTCAACAGCTCGGTTGCTGCCTCTTCACTTATAGCGGAAACCTTGCCCTTTACTAACCTCTTATCTTCAGTATAGGCTGTATAAGCAAAATCCATTTATCACCTCCAAGTGGCTAAGTTGTAACGTAGGCATTACGCAGCACCTCAAAGGGGGTGGTAATGCCTTCCTTCACTTTGCGCATGCCATCGTTTATCATAGTTACCATACCGTCTTGAAGTGCCTGAGCCCTGATGGCGTTGCTGCTGGCTCGATTACAAATCATCGCTCCTATCGCATCGTTCATGTTCAGGATCTCGAAGATGCCGGTACGGCCGAGGTACCCGGTATAGGTGCAGGACTTACAGCCAGTGCCGTAAAGGAATTTGGTCTGCTTCTCACCCATTTCCTTTTCGTAAGCCATTTGCTCAACAAGGGGGGCTTCAATTAGGCGACCGCAATCGGGACAAATGCGGCGCACCATCCGCTGAGCGACAACGCCGATAACCGCTGAGGCTACCAGGAAGGGCTCTACCTTCAGGTCGATGAGACGGGAAAGGACACCACCAACCTCATTAGCGTGGATAGAAGACAGCATGAGGTGTCCGGTCAGGGCTGCCTGGACAGCTATGTTAGCCGTCTCGGCATCGCGTATCTCACCAACCAGTATTACGTCGGGGTCATGACGGAGTATAGACCTCAAGCCGCTGGCAAAGGTAATGCCAGCCTGTTGGTTAACCTGAATCTGGCTAATATCCTTGAATCGGTATTCGGCGGGGTCTTCGATAGTAACAATATTTCTACCCTGAGTATCCAGGGAATTTATTGAGGCGTATAGAGTGGTGGTCTTGCCGGCTCCGGTAGGACCGCTAATCAGAATCATACCATAGGGAACTTTGAGCATACTTTCATACTTTTCCAAGATATCCGGTAGCATACCAAGCTCTGATAACCCCAGGGTGGCCAATGACTTATCCAGAAGCCGCAGGGTTGCCCTTTCTCCCAAGACGGTGGGCGCGGTCGCGACCCTGATATCTATCGGTCGTCCTTTAGACTCGGTAGAGAATTGACCGTCTTGAGGACGCATATGGTCAGCGATGTTCAGTTCGGACAGGATCTTAATTCGTGAAATAAGTGCCCGATGTACATTTTGGGGTAGAGACATCGTATCCTGAAGGGTGCCATCTATACGGTAGCGTATTCGCACTTTATCTTCTTCTGGCTCAATATGGATGTCGGATGCGCGGGCTTTGACCGCTTCATCAATTATGAGGTTGAGAGCCTGAACCAGAGGGGTATCAGTAGTAACCCTAATGGCAAGTCTCTCATCAGTTTCTTCAACCGGTATGTCAATACTAGAGACCTGCCTTTCAATCTCGCCATAGGCTTTATAGTTGAAGTCAATAGCATCCCTGACTTCCTTGGCAGAGGCAGCTACAGGCTTAATCCTCATTCGACTCTGGGCAGATAGAGCCTCCAGGGCGAAGATGTCGGTCGGGTCGGCCATAGCCACTTCCAATGTCTTACCAGATATGGTCAGTGGTATGGCATTATACCTTCTGGCCATCACCTCGGGAATCAATTGTAATGCCTCAGGCTGGGGCATCTGCCTCAGCAGCTTAGCGTGAACCTTATCTGTCTTAACTGGCTTCTCTGCTCCCCTAATAGGCAACTCTTCCACCCCAGGTTCAAGAACCAGTTTGTGGCCCCACTTGAGGACTTTTATCTGCTGGTGGCGTACAAATTGCTTGGCTTCAGGGCTAAGCTCCTTTGATATCACAATGACCTTCTCATCGACACCAACCTCATAGGCTTTAGTATCAAATAACATTACCTGTTCCAGGCTCACTTCTTTATCCCCATTCAGGAAATCTATACCCAACTTACGATCAACCTGATCATCTTCGGAATGAGCCAGTATATCAAAGGTATATTCATTTCCTGACCGGCCTTTAACTTTGGCTTTCTCCTTTACTCCATAGCCGCGGTTAGTTAAAGATTTGATAAGGTCTTCCTTTGTCTTAAAACTGACCGGCTCCTCGGGCTTAGCTAGCTGCGTGGTTTTCAAGGTTAATAGTTGCCCAATTTGTTCTCCATCAATAACCTTTATTCGCTGTTTGCGAGCCAGCTGTTTCGCCTCTTCACTAAGCCCAGGTATAACAATAAGAATCCTGTCAAGGATGCCGCAATCATAAGCTTTATTGGCAAGGCTGAAAATAGTGCCCACATCCATCTCCCGATCACCACTAGCTGCAACACCGATAGCAATAATGTAGCTAGTAAAACCATCGTCTCTTTGAGCCAGCATATCAAAGGTATGCTCAAGCCCTGAGTTTCCGAGGCGCTTAGCTCCCTCGGTTACTGCATAACCTTGCTGCTCCAGATACTCCCTAATCTGCGCCTTCAGCTGCGGACTAATTGTCGTCCGATACATCTTACCATCCACTTTCTGCAATTCAGTCAAAGTGTAATTCTCCCCTTAGCCGAAGTCAAGATTGTTAACCATGTCTTAACTCAAGCTAATTAAGACGTAATAATATACCTTTCCCATAACTTAGATACAATTTATCATATACTAGTAGTTTGTCAATAGAACTTTTGGGGGATACCTTGTGGGCTTCCGTGAGTCGGGAGGGGAGAGGTTCAAACAAACCCAAATATCGAAGCCCAAATGTCAATTGAAATCCAAATGCTTAAATGCCAAACCTACATCTTTTTGTCATTTGTGTTTTAATCTTTATTCAACATTTGAGCCCTGTCATTTATAATTATTTAGAGCTTTGGACTTTGATATTGTTTAGAATATAGATATTAGGACTTAGTATGTCCCTACAGATCGATATAATTTCCTATAAATTAGCAGCTAAACTTCATCAAAATCTTCTAATACTTTTCGTGGTTTTGCTTCTGGTGAAATCCAGCCGCCGTGCAGGGCGAGAGTAACAGCATGGGCCCTATCATTAGCATTTAGCTTACGAAGTATAGCACTGACATGATTCTTAATTGTCTGCTCGCTGATTGTCAGGATACGGGCGATTTCTTTATTCGAGTTGCCCTCAGCAACGTAGGTTAGAATCTCTGTTTCCCTTTTGGTAAGGGGAGCAGCTACCCCCTCCATAGTTTTTGTGAAACCGCGAAATTGGTTTAATACTTGCTTGGCAACCCTGGGCCTAGTCATCAAGCTTTCATTTATGGGGTATTCGCCACTGTGGGCTCGTCTTATTGTGCTAGCCAGATCGTCGGCATTGGCTTTCTTACTCAAGCAGGCTGCGGCTGCAGTCTTAATAACCTCAAAGAGCTCTTCATCATTAGGGTCAGGACTCAGCACTATTACTTTTGTGTTCGGGTAGTATTGGGCAATTTTTCTACCAAGGTCAATCCCACTAAGGGTCGTCAGGTCAGAGCCAAGTAAAGCAACATCAGGGAGATTAGCCTCAATTGTTTCCAGTGCATTCTGAGTCGGGTCGCATTCCAGTACCTCCAGGTCCGGTTGTTGAGATAGTGCCTGACGCACCCCGGCTCTGAAAATCGCTTGCTCATCAATTATCATAACTTTGATATTATCCATCAGTCATCTCCTCATGAAGGCTTAGATCTCCACTTCAAATACCTTCGTAGTTATTTTAACTTAGTTTCACTGATTTATCGTATAACTTAATCTCCTCGGTGTCAATATTATATCATTTTGCATTGCCAAGTATATGGGGCTTGACAAGCGCAATTGAGGTAGTATAATGGTAATAGGCCGAAAGTGCTAGATAATAATGGTGTTATATTATGAACCGACGAAGGTCTAATATAGAAATAATAGCTGATATGCTCAGAGTAGGGGAAAATGGCGCGGGTAAGACGGAGATTATGTACAGCGCCAATATGAGCTATGCCCAGATACAGAAGTATCTCGGTTTCCTCCTGAGCCACGGGTTCATCAACAAAGTGAAGGTGGGAAATCCGTCAGTTACTTATCAGGTAACTGATAAAGGAGGAGAGCTACTCAGAAATATAGACAGCATAGTTGAAGTACTAGAGTTCCGAAACGGCAATAATGGCCACGGAGCTTGAGACTCCAGTGTTGCAGAGTTGCAGAGGGGTGCCTGGAACTAGAGTGAGGTCACCCCTTATTTAACATAAAAATGTAAGGAGTTATTATGATAGGAGCGGTATATGTCTGAAAAAAGGATGCTAATAGTAGATGCCGAGCTGGTGAAGAAGATAGACGACAATCGTGGTGATATGGGGCGGTCTGAGTTCATCAACTTTCTTATTGAGAGTGAGTTGAAAGAAAAGGAAGAAGGTAAAAAGCAAGGCGGCGTAACCCGAGAAGAATTTCACCAGTATCAGGAAGGCACGAAAGAGCTATTGCGCAACTTCCTGGAATTCTTTATTAGCTACGGATTGGAGTTAGGCAAGCAGCCTAGCGATAGCGAATTCGAGCACCTGAGCCGCAAATTGCAGAGTCTGGGCGGCTCGGCAAAAGTAAAAAGCTCCTAATTTCCGCGCATTTTTCTCCACAACCACATTCCCCACAGCTTCAAATAGAACTATCTTCTAGAACATAATCTCTTCCCAAGCTATTCCCGCCTTGTCATACTGTCCTCAAGATAGCGATTTTCCTTTTGTCATCCTGAATGACACGAAGGAAAACAGAGGTGTAGCTATGACAAGGCCGATTGAGTTACTGCGTCAAGGCAGAAAAGAGGAACTATGGCAGATGTGCTGCGGCTTTCTTAATCTCAGCCTGGAGCAGTTTATGGCTATCCAGAAAAGGCTGCTCTTAGAGCAGATTGAGCTATTAAAAGACAGCGAGCTGGGAAGTAAGGTGATGGGGGGTGTCATGCCCGAGACAGTGGAGGAATTCCGGACACAGGTACCGTTGACCACCTACGCTGATTATCTACCTGAGCTCGTGGAAAAAAAGGAAGATATATTGCCATCAAGGCCTGCCACGTGGGTGCATACTGTAGGCAGGATTGGTGAGTATAATTTCAAATGGGTGCCTTTATCCGAGGGGTTCTTACATGAGTTTGAGCGCGTGGCTGGTGGAGTTGGACTTCTAAGCAGTTGCGACCGTCAAGGCAACTTTTTAGTTAAGGGTCACTTGAGGCTTCTAGCCACAATGGGTTCCCACGATTACGGGTCAGGCATCGTGGCATATCTGACTCAACGGGCGCTCGGCTGCGACATCTTCCCGTGTGATGGAGCAGAAATGACGTTTCAAGAGAAGATGGAAGTCGGTTTTAATGAGGCCTTATCAATGGGCCTTGATGCTCTTGGAGGTGTGCCCTCTGTCTTAGCCTATGTTGGCGAGTTATTCAAACAGAGAATGACCGATGTCGATGCCCGTTTTCTACTCTCTCATCCTAAGGCGTGTGGTCGGCTGATGACGGGATTAATCAAGAGCAAGCTCGCCGGGCGCCGTATGCTGCCCAAGGATATCTGGTCACTCAAAGCGATTATTGGCGGTGGCGCAGACAGTGCAATTTTTGCAAAGCCAGTAGAGGAACTATGGGGGAGGGAGGTTTTGCAGATATATGTTGGCACTGAGGGTGGTATCTATGCTACCCAAACCTGGGACCACGAAGGCATGACTTTTATCCCCAACCTCAACTTCTTCGAGTTCATTCCTGAAAAGGAGTTGTTCAAATGGCAACTGGACCATTCTTACCAGCCGAAGACCATCTTACTGGACGAGGTGAAAGCGGGTGAGCTTTACGAGATAGTTATCACTAACTTTCACGGTGGCATCATGACGAGGTACCGGATTGGCGACATAATAAGGATAACCTCACTGAGAAATGAAAGACTCAATATTGATATCCCCCAGATGTCATTCCATAGCCGCGCTGACGACTTCGTTGACGTTGCCGCTCTGGGTCGGCTGACAGAGAGAGTAATTCACCAGGCGATGGAAAAGAGCGGCATTCCTTATGTTAATTGGGTAGCACGTAAGGAAGTAATCGACAATAAGCCTGTACTGCACGTTTATCTTGAACTTGGAGATGGCCATATTGCCAGTGAGAAAAGCTTGTCGACAGCGATACGTGAGCAGTTCAAGAGACTGGATAGGAGACATCGCTGCAACCTTTATAATTTCATCGGAGATATGGAAACGACGCTGGGCTTGAAGCCTATAGAAGTTACTCTGCTTCCCCAGGGTGCATTTTCCAGCTACATGGACCGTCGACGCTCCGAGGGAGCTGCTTTAGAGAGCGTAAAACCACCGCACGTCAATCCCTCGGAAGAAGTGCTTTCTCTATTGAGAACTCCCAAGGTTGTGGTGGAGGCTGCGCCCGTAAGTGAAGCTGAACGTGCTGCTACTCGATGACGGTAGCCCGGTTTAGAGAGAATCAAGATATTTTGTCAAGACAAAGAGGGCGAGGCTTTGACCTCGCCCTTTCCTTCATCACTCTAAGCTCTTCGAGATTCCTCGTCAGTAGGTCAAAATGACAAAGTCGAACTTCAAGCTAACTTTGGGCAAGAGAGCCGTAACTGAGAACATTTGGTACCTTTCGGCATTACCATAGTCATCTTGACAGCTTTCAAATTTACGTAAATAATAGCTTTATATTAAAGTGATAGACAGAAATGGTGACACAACAGCCATGGTGAAGTTTGCTTTCCTGTCATTGCGAGTCACAACTTATGGGGATGAAGCAATCCCGGGGAGGGGCTCACAATGACAGGAAAAATTATGGAGGTATTTATATATTTGACTATGCAAGGATAATATTATGAATGCCCAGATTCTGATTCCCTTAATTGCCACGATTGCTTATATCCCCTTATTTATTATTTTGTTGTCCAATCGGCCGTGGGATAGGAAGCAAATGTTCTTCTTTCTGTTCTTAATTCCGGCAATCTTATGGAGTTCTATCGGTTTCCTCGGTTACAGCGGCTTGTTTGCCGGGGAAAAAACATTCGTAGTCAAATTTGGCATATGTACTGCTGTTTGGATGCTGGTTCAACTACACTGCTTTGTTTCCTCTTTTTACCAGTCTGGACGCATGAGGATTCCATGGGCCTATTGTTTTTTAGCAGCTACGATCATCCTAACAGTATTCGGCCTCATACCGAAGGAGATTAGAATTGATAACGGCGGAGCCATCGCTGTTGATTACGGTCCCTGGATTATTGTCATAGGCCTACTTTTTCTTTTCACGGTAGGCGCCAAGGATGTACGTTCCTTGATACAAAAGTACAGGCTCTCACCCAACCCATCAGAGCGAAATCAGATGATTTACTTACTTGTTGCCATTGGCGTGTTAACAGTCTTTCTACTAAGCTCATACACTCCTCATGGAGGCGAATTCCCTGTGAGCCATATTGGCAACATTGTCATTGCTTGTATCCTGACCTACGCTGTAGTGACCCACCGTCTGGTAGATATCAACGTCGTACTCCGCCAAGCCCTTATATACGTAGTCCTCTATGGTGGTAGCATTGGCATTGTGTTACTGCTTTTCAGCCTCGCTTACCGATTTGTCGGCTTTGAGCTTAACATTGCCTCTTTAGCGATAACTATGGGCCTGGGGATTCCCACGATTTTGCTTCTTGTTCACAAGGTACATGACATCTGGCAAAGAAAGGTAGAGGATGCCTTCATGGGAGCAAAATCCTTCTATCGGAGGCAGCTATCTCAATTTATCACAGGGATACATAATGTTCCTACTCTGGAGCAGTTAGGTAACGGATTTATATCACTGCTTGCTCAATCTGTTGATTGTCGGAGAGCTTGTCTGCTTCTGCCCCAGGCTGGCGAAGGAGTTATTAGCGCCCAATTTATCTACCCTCCTGTGGAGGATAATCCTATGGGGGAGTTGAAATTGATGAAGGATAGTCCTATTGTGACCTGGCTGGAGCGCAAAAGCACCATATTGCCGGAAAGGAGTCTCGCTATCTTTCCTGAATTCCAATCTATATGGGATGAGGAGAAGGAAGAAATCCAATCGGCGGGTGTAAAGATGTTCGTTCCCTTGATGAACGAAGGGAAGATTGTAGCTATTGTAGCAATAAGTGAGAGGCGAGATGGGAAGCTTTACGCCGTTGAGGATATTGATTTATTGGAGTCCATCACTGCTCAGGTGGCAGCGAGTATGGAAAAGGAGTATTCCCGTGAGCGCTTGAAGGAACAAGACCAAGAAACAACACTGCTTAACCGTTTGACCTCAATCATAACCTCCAGCGTGAGCATTCAAATGATATTTGAAGGTTTCGCCGAGGAATTGAAGAAGGTGGCGAATATTGATTGGGCAACAATTGCTTTAATTGATGGGAATGAGCTTTGCTTTATGGTTCTATCCAGCACCATAGGTTCTGCTTGGCAGCCGGGGGAAAGGATACCACTCGAAGGGACGGCTACGGAGTTGATATGTCAGCAGAGGCAGACCGTATATGAAACTGATCTGAAACGGTATCACAAATTCTGGACCTGGGAGAGTCACCTGCAGCAAGGGATTCGTTCTGTTGCCTATCTGCCCTTGAGTGTTACGGACCGTACTATCGGAAGCCTGATTTTAGCCAGTCGCCAACCTAATGCCTACAGTCGCAGGCAAATAAAGCTCCTGGAAAAAGTGGCTTTGCAGATCGCTGCGCCAATCGAGAATGCTCAACTTTATGCCCGGTTGGAGCAAAAGTCTCGTATTGATGAGCTTACAGGGCTATTCAATCGACGTTATTTTGAAGAACGACTCAAAGAAGAGCTTTCCCGACATTCTCGTTATGGTGACGTGTTCTCTATGTTCATGATTGACCTGGATAACTTTAAGTCCTATAACGATATATATGGGCATCCTGCCGGTGACATTCTTCTGGGCCAGATAGGGAAAATTATCAAAAGCTCTGTCAGGAATGTTGACCAAGCTTTTCGCTATGGCGGCGATGAATTTGTCGTCATTTTACCCCAGACAGCTAGGGACGCTGCCTACGTCGTAGCGGAGCGGGTTAGAAGGCAGACTGCTGAGGAGATGCAGAAGAGGGCAATTGCTGTGACCTGTAGCATTGGTTTAGCTAGCTATCCTGAAGATGGAATGTTGTCTGGTGAACTTGTTGATGTGGCTGATACTGCCCTTTATCATGCTAAGCGGACAGGAGGTAACCGAATCTTCCTTTCGTCCAAGATTTTGTCTAAACAACCGGATAACGGAGGGATTCCTGGGACTGTTACCAGACCTAATAATTTGAGTGACGTCTACGACATAGCCTCGGCAGTGGAGGCTAAAGATCCCTATACTTATGGGCATTCTAAGAAAGTTAATATTTACGCCGTGGCTTTAGCGGAAGCGATTGGACTGTCACCCGACGAGGTGTCTACGTTGAGTGCTGCTGCTTTGCTTCACGATATTGGTAAAGTTGGTATTCCCGATAAAGTGCTTAACAAAAAGGGAAAGCTTACTAAAGAAGATTGGGAAACCATTAAGGCTCATCCCAAGTTAGGGGCAAATATCATCACTAATATACCCAAGCTAGCTCCTTCCGTGAACAGCATTTTGTACCACCATGAGAGATGGGATGGTGGTGGTTATCCGGAAGGTCTAAAAGGCGAAGAGATTCCCATAGAAGCCCGCATCCTCGCCATCGCTGATAGCTTTGAGGCTATGACTTCTGCCCGTCCTTATCGTCCTGCCCTGTCTCTTGAGGAAGTAGTAACAGAGCTCAGGCAGGGTGCCGGGCTTCAGTTTGACCCTAAGTTGGTGGCGGTCTTCATCGACATTATCGAGGCCGGACTTCCTGGGAGCGTGAAGATAGGTCAAGATGCATCCAGCGAACAAACAAGTCCGTAATACAGCTAGAAATCCCAAAATAGCATGAGGAATTAGAAGGCAAGAACCAAAATGACAAGTTAAAATTCCAAGATGGATTAAAAGAGTGTGTCCATAAATTTGCATTTTAATTCGTCACTTTGACTTTTTATCCTTGATTAAATATTTGTAATATAAAATGCCATTCTGGGAAATATATTCTTATTTTTACAGTTTATCCCTAAGAAACTTGTTCCCCTATAGACGCCTTCTGGAAGACCTAAGTAATACATTAGATATCAAAGAAGGGGAAAGTATTTTAGATGCCGGTTGTGGGCCCGGACTGGTAATAGAAAAAATTATTGAAGAAAATAAAGGAAAGAGAATAAGCATCACAGGCCTGGACTTTAGCAAGAGGATGATAAAGTATGCCCACCGCAGATGCAAGAACCTCAACGTGAAACTTCAAGTTGCCAATTTAAATGAGAATCTAGAGTTTTCCGATAGTTCTTTTAATAAAGTGGTTTGCTCTAATACACTTTATGCCCTGGAAAATCCTCGCAGAGTGATCCTTGAATTTCACAGAGTCTTAAAGCAGGGCGGTGCGGTGATTATTGCCAACCCTAAACCAAACGCTGGTGAAAAAGAACTTATAAGACAGCACATAACAGCGATTAATAAGCTTACTCCAATATACAAGAGGATTTATTATATTCTCGTATCTCTTTTGCTTATTCCTGTAAACCTAGCTGTTATCACGATAAACAAAGCCATCCTTGAGAAAGGAAAAAGCAGAGAATATCACTTTTTGGACAAAGAAGACTTACACGAAATTCTATCAGAAGTCGGTTTTAAGAGCATTGATATAAGTTCTTGCTACGCCGACCAAAACTGGCTGGTTAGGGCAGAAAAATAAAAATATGTCAACTTCCGCCTACAACAGCAATTCTAGGCTAACCTAGTGCCTTAACCTTGATTTTTCATTAGAACTTTGACTTCAACAGTTTTTTATTAAAACGCATATGTTACGCGAGAAATTCCTTATCGGGAAATGGTATGACTTCTCAGGCGACATAGTAACGATTTCCCAGCCAGTTTTGATTAATAGTTTTCGTAACTCGCCATAGGAGAACAGGTGATAGTAGCGGTAAACTGTTTTTCCCTTTAGCCTCCAGGGTACTTTTTGCTCTTTGGATTTGAACCAGAACCCTAGTTGTCCATAGTTCCACACGGTTAAAAAGGCCTCTCCTTGGGGCTTCAATACCCGCTTTAATTCTCCTAATGCTTTTTCCCTTTCTTCTTTACCTTTAATATGATGATAAGTGGCTACTGATATTGCCCAATCGAACGTATTATCGGGGAAAGGCAGAAACAAGGCATCAGAGGCTATTAAGTTGACATAAAACTTAAACTTTGACGAATATCTCAGTGCCTGCTTAAGCATAGCAGGGGAATAGTCTACCCCCCAGAGTTCAAAGCGTTGGCTGAAAGGCAAGAAATCCGGTCCGTGAGCGCAGCCAACATTTAGCAGCTTTCCGCCTTGCCATATTGCTGCCAAATTTTCTAGCTCTTTTTTCAATAAAGGCCAATGCCTCACCCGATACCAGCTTTCAGCTATTTGGTTGAAAACTTCTCTATTTGTGGCCATAGGTACACTCTGCTAAACTTTAGCATATTATGGTGAAATGCTCATGGTCGCCTGTTTTTTGTTGTCATTCTGAACGGAGCGAAGCGAAATTAAGAATCTCTTCATTAAGAATAAAAGGAGACTCTTCGCTTCGTTCGGAATGACATGGAGATGAATGAAGAAAGCATCTCGAACTATTTCTGGAGTAACACCGGTGGCAGTTATGGCCAAGCCATTCCCTTGCCCCGGCAAATGTGTTTATTGCCCCGGTTCTCCCGAGGCGCCTAAGAGCTATACCGTCGAGTCTCCAGCGGTGCTCAGAGCTCGAAGTTGTGGTTTTGATGCCAAAAAGCAGGTGGAGGTAAGGCTCAAAACATTGGCTGAGATGGGACATACTCAAGATAAAGTAGAGCTTATCATCATGGGTGGCACCTTTTTGTCTTACCCCCGGGATTATCAGTATCAATTTATTAAGGATTGCTATGATGCTTTGAACGGCATCCCCACAAGCAGTTTAGAGAAAGCCAAAAAATTGAATGAGAATGCTAAACATCGCTGCGTAGGATTGTGCATCGAGACGCGACCTGACTTTTGCGGGGAAGAGGAGATAAGAAGCATGCTTGATTTTGGCACTACCAGAGTAGAGCTGGGGGTACAGACCTTGGACGATGAGGTTCACTACCTGACAAAGAGGGGACATGGAGTAGATGAAGTCATTTCCGCGACCAAGCTATTACGAAATTATGGCTTTAAGGTTTACTATCATTGGATGCCTGGTTTACCAGGTTCAACACCTAAGCATGACCTGGAGCTATCGCGGCAATTGTTTGGGGACGAGCGCTTTCGACCCGACGGGCTCAAGCTTTACCCCACGCTGGTAGTTCGGGGTAGCGAGCTAGAGAGCTGGTATCGGGATAATCGCTACCAGCCTTACGGTGATGAGGAAATGATTGATTTGCTTATAGCTATTAAAGCTCTAATCCCGAAATATGTAAGGGTTTCAAGGTTGATGCGCGATATTCCCAGCAAATTTATCATTGCCGGCAGCAGAGATTTAGCGCTCAGAGGAACTATTAAAAAGAAGATGGGTCAAACAGGTCTTCGCTGTAGCTGCATTCGTTGTCGGGAATACGGGCATCGCCTAAGGGATGGCTGGTCAATTGGCAAGCCATGGCTAACCAGACTGGATTATGAAACTTTGGGAGGGAAGGAAGTCTTACTCTCCTATGAGGATGAGAATGAAACCTTGTTTGGCTTGCTGAGATTGAGAATAAATGAGGGAAAAGCAGTAGTTAGGGAGCTACATATTTTTGGTCCTGAAGTTCCTCTTGGGGGGAGGCTAGGAAAAGCTGTGCAACATCACGGTCTTGGTGAAAGCTTACTTCGAGCAGCAGAGAAAATCGCCGGGGTGGAATTTAAGGCCGACAAACTATCGGTGCTTAGTGGTGTCGGTGCCCGTGAGTATTATTGCTCGCTTGGTTATGGTCTGGAAGGAGCTTATATGGTCAAGGAGCTTGGCTAAGCTACATGGAAGCCCTCCGAGATATTTTTAGCAACCTGTCCTAAGCAAAGCGGAGGGGCAAGCCAGTCTTTCTCGAGGGTCATTCAAAGTTCAATAAGATAACCAGAGCAATTTAATAAACAATTC
>JGI2171J19970_10000960_pt1 | contig 15987 bp, 14 predicted proteins | sample DeeMarSWOR324_28_FD_19970 | JGI IMG/M metagenome (IMG submission 19970) | reverse complement strand
CCTCACGACCATCGAGGAGAAGAGCCTCGGCGCCATCAGGAAGGGCGGGACGAGGCCCATCCAGGGGGTGCTGGAGAACAGCAGGGCGGGGCTGGACTCGCCGAGCCGCCCGGGGCTTTGGCTGCAGGACGGGACGGGGTGGGACGTTCCCTCTGTGACCCACATGGTCGCCGCCGGGGCCCAGGTTGTCGCGTTCACCTCGGGCAGGGGATCTACGACTGGACACGCGATAGCGCCGGTCCTGAAGGTCACGGGAAACCCGAAGACGTACGAGAGGATGCGGGATAACATGGACGTAAACGCCGGGACGGTCCTCGACGGGAGCGAGTCACTGAGGTCGGTCGGGGAGAGGATCTTCTGGGCCGTCGTCAAGGTAGCCTCTGGGAGGAAGACGAAGGCCGAGGCGCTGGGGTACCAGGACTTCATCGTCTATTCGACTAGCAGGATCGCCGAGCGCCTCCTCGGGTTCTGCTGACGGTGGATGGCCGAAGCTCGCATCGGATGTGGCGGATGTGCGGCGGTACGGGTTCAGCGTCGAGGTGATCGCAACCGGCGACGAGATAATGTTCGGTAGGATAGTTGACACGAACTCCAACTGGATCGCGAGGAGGGCTTCGGAGCTAGGGGCCGGCCTGAGGAGGGTGACCTGCGTGGGGGACGACGTCGACGAGATCGGGGAAGCTCTGAGGGGGGCCCTCTCCCGGGAGAGCGACATGGTCATCTTCACGGGGGGCCTCGGCCCCTCGGAGGACGACCTCACGGTCGAGGCGATCGGACGGGCCTTGGGCCGGAGGGTGGTGTTGGATCCCATGGCCGTTGAGAAGATCCGGCGGATCTACGCCGAGCGGGGTGTGAGCGACACTGCCCGGGGGGAGCGGATGGCCAGGGTTCTGGAGGGATCCACGGCGATCTCGAACCTCGTGGGGATGTCCACGGGGATGGTGCTCCGGGAGGGAGGGACGACGATAGTGACCTTCCCGGGGATACCGGCGGAGATGCAGGCGATGTTCGAGGAGCACGTCGCCCCGGTGATAGAGGGGAGGTCGGGTTCCAGGCACGTCGCCAAGACGGTGACAGCGCGGGTCGTGTTTAAAGACTTTTTCCCCGTGTACCACCAGATGCAGAGGGATTACCCAGATGCCTACTTGAAGAATGCTGCTACGCCGCCGGAGTCGCCCGAGGAGAGGTCTATGGTGAAGGACATCAAGGTGGACATAGTGGTCGGAGCCTCGACGAGGGAGGAGGGTGAGAATAGGATGCATCTTCTCCTCGAGGATTTCAGGGGAAGGATCGAGGCCGTCGGAGGGGAGCTCTTAGCGGGTTGATTTTTATAGACGATTGATCGTGGCCGCCCGAAGAGGTTTTTCGTGGGTGTGAGCGGTTAGATATATGGGAGTTTCAGTCGCGTCAGTAGTTTGTCATAAGGATTTCAGGGAGTTCACTTGTCCGTGTTGTTTCTGGAACTGGGGGGGGTTTTTTTTTGATTTACCTTTTGGTGCCACGAGCATGTTGTACGGTTAGATCTTCATCGGTGGCGTTCATTAACCATCTGATAAACATTATTATTGTTGTCATGCACATTGGTATGCTCTAACGGAGTTAACTTTCTATGCGTGCAAATGATTCATCCCTTGGTTTTAATTTGCATTACTATACTAAAGTTTAAAATACTAAATAAATAGACGTATGATCGAGAGGGTTACTTTGGTAAGAGTAATACCTGGCGTAGAGGTTAAAGTAATAAAGGAGATCATTCCACCGGCAGCGTACCCCTCAGGAGTTGTGGCCATGATCGGAACAGCCGAGAAGGGCCCCGAGCTTACACCAACCCACCTGGGGAGTTGGAGGGAGTTCGCCGACTTGTTCGGTGACAGTCCGGAGTACACTCTGACCCAGAACGCCAAACAGTGCTTCCAGAATGGGGTCTTCGAGGTCGTCGCTACTCGGATAGTCGGCAAAGGCGGCGAGTACGCCTCGGTCAAGCTGAAGGACGGTGAGAAGGCCGACACCGTCGAGTTAACGGCGAAGGCAATAGGCGAAGCTGGCAACGAGGTAGGCTACAAGGTTGAGCCGGGTACGACGGAGAACACCGTCAGGCTGCTGCTGAGCGACGGCGTGGTCTTCGAGGTATTCGACGACCTCGTCATGAACAGAAGAAGCGACAAGTACCTGGTGGATTATGTCAACACGAACTCGAAACTCGCCAACGCCAATGATCTGAGGTCTAAGACGAAAGCCCCGGGCAACAACCCCGCCCCGGTCGAGGGAACTCTGAGCGGCGGCAAGCCTCCTGGTGACCCAACGGTGGAGAGCTTCGAGGCAGCCCTGGAGAAGCTCGAGGCCGAGCCTGAGGTCGACATGGTCCACGCTTGCAACGTTACGGATCCCAAGGTCCACGCTATTATCGAGGCCCACTGCGTCAACATGAGCGCTGGGGCCATGGGCAGGATCGGCATAGGAACTGTGGAGAAGGGAGAGGACATCAGCGATATAATCAAGAGGACGGAGGTACTCGCAAGCGACAGGTTCATACTGGTGGCGCCCCACGGCGTCGCTGGCGCTGTGGCCGGACTGATCAGCAAACTGAGCTACTTCGAGTCGCCAACCTTCAAGCCCACGATGGGCCTCGCAGAGCTGGAGCAGAAATACACGCCCTCCCAGGCGAGGCAGCTGCTGAATGCTGGTATCCTGCCTTTATGGGCCCAGAAGGGCAGAGGGATAATTGTCATCAAGGGTATCACGACGAGTAAGGAGCAGATCAACGTCATGCGGACGACGGACCACGCGGTGAGGCTCGTCAAGGCCACTGGCGACCAGTTTATCGGCACCCTGAACAACGCCACAGGCAGGGCCGCCCTCAAGGAGAAGATCACGGAGCTGATGCTTCGGATGGAAAATGAAGGTGCGATCGTGCCGAGCGTGGACGAGACAGAGCCAGCTTTCATAGTGGATGTCTACAGCTCGCAGCTCGACTTCGCTCAGGGAATCGTTAGGGTCGACCTGGCTGTGAGGCCCGTCAGGGCGATAGACTACATCTACGCGACCATAACGGTCCAGGCATAGGAGGTGATGTAAAGTGTCGTTAATGATTGTATCCGCGGCGAAGAGCAAGGTTCTCGTAGAAGGCAATGAGATCCCGGGCATCCAATCCATAGACTTCAAGGTTAGGAGGAGACAGGCAGACATAGAGGCTATAGGGGTGGCAGAGCGCATAGGAATAGAGTCGGGACAAGTGGTGGTAAATGGCACCCTCAGGGTCAGCTCACTTAGTACGGCGTTGGACGATTTCCTTTATCCGGTGGACCCGCCGGGCTTCAACATGGTTCTGACCCTCAACGTGGCTGAGGGGACAAAAGTCAGGCAGATAACCTTCGACGAGTGTTACCTCGACGACAAGACCTTCGAGATGACGGCGAACGGCGTCGGGGTGACCTCGTACAGCTTCACTTCGACGAGGGTAAGGGAAGAATAAGCGGCCCACCTAAATTACAAAAGGGACCGAGATGAGTGGGACGAAGAGGCTCACAAAGGAGGACATCCTTAAGGGCAGGGAGAGGCACGAGCCCCTTTACGTCGAGGAATACGACGCAGAAGTCGTGATAAGACCATTGACTGATGGGGAGCTCACCGACATCTTCTCCGTGATCGGAAATGTCCCACTCAACGAGGATGGCACCCCGGACATAACCAGGATGGACGCCACGAAGAACTTCGACGCCCTGAGGATGGCGGCCTCCATGGGCATGGTGGAGCCGAAGCTGACGAAGGAAGAGGTCTCCGACATGAAGTTCGGGGTTCCCGAGTTCATCGGCACGAAGGTGCTAGAGATAAGTGGAGTAACGTCGAGTGAGGAGGCTAAAAAAAAAGGCTAGAGATTGAGGAGCTCGTTAAGAGCCCAGACGGCCTAGAGCTCGTGACCCTCTGTCTCGACTACGGGTACAAGCTCGCCGATCGCCCGGGAAACCTCACCCGGGACCAGATCAACTTTCTTATTTTTGCATTATCGCATCGGCTAAAGCAAATGAGTTACTCAAGGCCAATGGAGAGAGACACCACAAGGATCATATTCGAGTAAGTCAAGGTGAACCGTTCAGAGGAGGGCCTCACATGAGCCGCGTCGAAACGCTCGTCAAGAGAACCTTCGAGATGCAAAATGCCGGCGCATACGCTTTGCCCGTAATTGGACCCAACAAGGCCATCGCCTCCATAATAAACAAATTTAGCGAAATAGGTATCCCCGACAATCTCAACACCTTGGCTTTAAGGATGGTCAGGATTCTTCGGCGAGTCGCTCGACTGCAAGTGACCATCTCACCGCCAGAGTTGCCCGCCTTTTTATTCCCGGAACCGGTATATCAGGAGGCGGAGCTGGAGGCGTATCCCAGCGTCGAGGAACCCCTCAAATTTGTCGTTACTAGCAGGTTCGATCCCCTGACGGACATCATAAGGAGAATGATTCGAAGTTTCCTTAGGCGCCCACGCAGACCGGAGCCCGAGGAGGAGCCCCCTGAACTGCCGCCTAGTAAAAGGGAAAAAGGTTACGCGATCACCGAGTACATGCAGAGAATCGTAGCATCAATACCGCCTTTGGCAACTATTCCCCCTAAACCGAGACCCAGACCGGAGATCGAGAGGCCCAGATTAAGAGCTGAAACCCGACTCGAGGAAATATCAGCTCCCGGGGAGGTAGAAGTCCTCGAGAAGATCCATGAACTCGTCGAGGAATACGAGGCCCCCAGTAATGGAGTCCCTCAGAAACCTAAGGTAGAACCCATAAGGGCGAGAACCCCCTCTTTGAGGATATCTCCCAGAATGAGAAGAGTTCGCCGGGCATACCAAGACCTCGCCAAAAGCGCCGCCGGCGTTAGCGCCGCCGAGCCGGTCATTACCGAGATAGGCCTCGTCGATAATTACGTGGAGATGCAGACCTCGATCTACGATGTCGTCAGCAAGCAGGCGGAGGTCCGCAAATTCAGACCAACATTCGATTGGAGACCGTTAATCCTGGAGGCGACGAGGATCGCCAGCGGGCAAGTGTTCGCAGGGGGCAGGGGTGAAAAGGAGGCTGGCCGACCAAAGGCCTACGAGGGACCGCAGATTGAGGGGGTGGCGGAGGCTTTAAAGGCCCTCGTGGAGGGCGAGTTCCCCCCCTTGGTTACTGAGGTACTGACGAGGGAGGCGGAAAGCAAGACCGCGCTGGTCTCCTCCGAGGTGGAAAGGGTCTCCCGACAACTGGCCGAGGAGGCGGCCGAGACCTACAGGCAAGCATTAACCGAGATACTGCCGGTACACCGCCAAGCGGCTGTAAAGGAACTGGTCCACGCGCCTGGCCTTAATGAGCTTGTGACCAAGAAGCTTCGTACTTCACTTGAGATAATAGGCATTAAGGAAGCACTCTCAGAGGAGATCACAGAACGAGGGTTGGAGTTAGGCAAGAAGCACCCGCTTCAAGATTATATAGAAAAAATAGCGAGGCTCGCCGGGATCACACGTCCGGGGGTTCCCACGTATCCGGTTGTGGAAGAGGATAAGGTGCCCACCATATCGCCTTTCCATCCTCTTCATGAGTACATCACGAGGGTGGCGAGGCTAGCAGGTATCACGCGGCCAGAGGTTCCCACGTATCCGGTTGTGGAAGAGGATAAGGTGCCCACCATATCGCCTTTCCATCCTCTTCATGAGTACATCACGAGGGTGGCGAGGCTAGCAGGTATCACAAAGGTAGAGCTGCCTACCCCCGAGGAAGAAATAAGGGTGCCGATCCCAACGCCGTTACGCCCTCTACAAGAGTACATCGACATTACTGCCAAGCTCGCAGAGGTCTCCAAATTGGAGGAGCCCATAATTCCGATGGAGGAGGAAGTGGAGGAGATCGCCAGGGCCCCACTGCATCCCATAAAGGCTTATCTCGATCTGGCATCCAAGTTGGGAGAATTCCTGAGCGCACGCGCAGCCGCTGTATATGGGATAACTACTGCTCATGTTCCCGAGGTAGAATATCTGGGTGGGGAGCTGGAGGTTTACAAGACCTTCGATTTCCTTAGCGTAGTGAAGGAAATGGTGGCCTCGAAGGTGGAGGCCGAAAAGGTTTTGACGACCTCCTTGGGCGGATTGGTTTCCAGCCTGCTGGAGGTCCCCGTGGGGGAACAGGCCCCTGAGAGAGTCGCCCTGGAGGTCCCGGTACGGGTGCCGAGCCCGAGGCTTCTGGATATGGTGCCCGTGCTCTCGCGCGTCGAGGCGATCCCTAGGGCGCAGAGGCCCCCAACGGTCCGGGAGCGTGCCATGGAGAGGCGGCGCCCCATAGAGATAAAGGTCGAGCCAAAGATAGGTGATATCGACCTCAGGGAGCTTGAGAGGAAGATCGCACGCATCCTGAGGGAAGAGGCTCGAAGGTATGGTGTTTACTGATGAGCATAGAGCTCGATAAGATACCCCTGATCAAACACACCCGGGACGACGATACCGGGAAGACGAAGTTGCTCAACAGCGTCTACAACGTGAAGGTCGATGAGAAGCGGAGCGTCGTCGAGCACAAGATACCGGGGATGGAGGGCGGGATACTCCAGGACCTTGGGAGGGAGCCGGTCCGCATCTCCTTCGAGGGGATAATCTACGGCGAAGGGGCGAAGGATGCCCTGAAGAACCTAAGGTCGAAGTTCAAGGCCGGGAAGCCAGTCCCCTTCTCGTCGGACGTATCGGGCGTGGCCGAGGTCACCGACGTTCTGATAGAGGACCTACAGGTGGACGACATGGGGGGGATGCCGAACAACTACAAGTACAGGATAGTGCTGAGGGAGTACACTCCACCGCCCCCGAAGGACGAGCCCCCGCCGAGCCAGGAGGAGGAGGCAAAGGAGGCGGTCGAGGAGAAGACCGAAGAGGCGAAGTCCTCGGTGAACTACATAACCGGCAAGATCGTGGATGGGGAGGGGAACCCGCAGCCAGACGTGGACGTCAAGATAACGTACGAAGGCGGGGAGTACACGCTAAAGACTGACTCGGAAGGGGTTTACCGCAAGGACAACCTCGAACAGGGGATGTACGAAGTGACTGTCGACGCGCCCGGTTACGAGGACAAGAAGGAAGAAGTCGAGATAAAATAAACGGATACTTTATCTGAACCTATAGAAAAAAAGATGATCGTTTTTCTCAAACAGGGTCTTCAACACGCGTGTGAGATTTAGTCACCATATTTCTACGGACGGTCATTAGTAGTTTTGTGGTGATCTGAAGTCAAAGAAGTTACCATATGCGCACGCGATAGGAGCGGGTGTTGGCATTTGTTTCGACTAATTCACTCCTGCATCATGGCCCGAATTCTTCGGATCTTATTAAGTAAAGCACGAGGGGGTTCTCGCCTATCAGGGTACTGCTCATAAGCTTCTTCTAATGCTTTTTCGAAGGCTGATAGGGCAGCAGAGAGATCCTTTTTTCCCTCCTCTATTTCACCTAGTAGATTTAGCGCTAGGAGAGAGTGGGGATCGGCCTTCAGTACTCTTTGGGTGTATTCCTTAGCATCTTCGTACAGGCCTCTCTTGTAAGCATATTCTCCCTTGGCGAGGAGGAAACCTTCCTTGCTCGTTTCAGCTTTAGGCATCTTCTGTTGTAGAAAATTTATGGTGACGACATCAGATTCAACAGTTATATCCTTAGCTATCTCGACCACAGCTTTGACCTGAAATTCGTCTTTAGGCCTCTGGGGGTCCTCGGGGTCCAGCCCGAATTCGACATAACAGGAGGTCGAAGCATCGAGGTCGACCACCTGAGTAGCGGGATGATATATCAACAGTTTCAGGGGCCAATTAACGTATCTCCAAGTATCCCCTGATAGAGCTTGGAACTTGATGTAGTGGGGCCATCCTAAGGGGCTTCCAAACCGGTAGACCCTCACTTTCAGCATATTCCGCTCAATCTCTTCGACCGCCCTCTTGAATTCTTTCTCCTCCATCTGTTCTGCTTTGAATTTTCTCTCAATCTCTCGGATCTGGTCTTCAAGTGGGGTGTTGTAAGAGGCTGCTGTAGCCGCGTCATCGTTGACCATGGCGACTGAGAAGATTAGAGGTTCATCATCGTAAACCGTTATGCTTGTTTCTTCGTTGGCTCTGCACAGCACATCGATCTGAGGTGGCTCATTTGACCCCATTATTATCACCAACTTTTACACACATTGTCCTTCTACCAATCCTTTACCTTTATATGCTCTTTGCATTTTCCTACCGTGGCATCGTTAGTAAAGGCGCAAGCATCACCATCTTCATTGAAACCCGATGCATTGCAACCCGTCCCAGTTTGAGAGTCACAGAAGGTATTACCGGGGACTTCTGAATTCAGGGATAGAGTGAATGCAACAACCTGGGCCAGGAACCTTGGGGTGGCACCATTGTTCATAAACGTTGTCGTATCTCATAACACAATTTACATCGCCGCTAGTTTCATGCCCGGCACGGTCCGATTTCGTTGATCCTCCATGATTGTGTAGTGCTTCTTCGCCGTGGTGGATTAGNTTGACCGAATGTCCTAATTCGTGAGCTATTGTAGTGGGTAGTTGGTTGGCGTGGTTACCAATTTTGATGCATTCACCGCGATTAATCGCCACCTTAACGGTGACCTTGGGAAGACCCGGTCCATTACCGTATGTATAGCCATATGCACCAGCAGCCTCGCCTGTGTTTTCATTAACTAGTCTTAAGCCGTGCTGTTCTCCGCCTGTAGCGTTTCCCCGATTGAAGTTTATTACCTGTGTTCCCGCGTCGGGCGAGTCATCATCTTTATCTGTTGAGTTTCCGTTGTAGAAGTCTGGTCCGGGGATAAAATGTATGGTTAATCCGGATGTATTGAAAAACCCTGTCAGGAGGTTGTCTTTGTCATAGATGAACACGTCTTTTTTATTGATGTTAGTCCGTATATGCTTCTTATTAATTAATTTCTTCCCTACAATGAATCCCCTATACTCTTCGTAGTTGGTGAGCCCGTCTCCCTTGTGGTCGTCGTTATGAGGCGTATCGTCTTCATCCTCGTCCGCCGGGGCGGTCCAGCGGACAAAGAGTAATTTATATTTATCCTGGGGGGCTCTATCTGCTATATCGTTCCCGTTATCATCCCTGGGAATCTTGACATCGTTGGGTCCTATGCCCTCACTTGGCTCTGCGTCCTTCTCCCTCGGAGGGATCGTCTCGCAGTCCGGCGCGATGGCCTGAAGCACACCGAAGGCCCCATAGTCCTCACACCTCACCGTGACCGTCGCCTCTGTCACCGGTTTCTTCGTCGTGGCCTTCAGGTAGTGGTGGCGGTGAGCCGGGTTGTCTTTGGCCCTGAGTATCTCTGTGGGACAGCGTTTCTTCCTACTCTTATCCGTCTCGTCCTCATCTAGAGCGAATTCCTTCATGCTGTCATCGTCGGGGAAGAAGAGGTCCGGATTCGTGTTGCTGGCATCCTTGGTAGGGTAGTTCATGCAAACCCCGTTCTCCTTCGAGACCTCCTTAAAGCTGAAGGTGATCTTCCTGGCCTCGCCGGGGTACTCCCACTTCCCATTTTTGAATTCGTATATCCTTGCGGTAAAAACTAGTCTGCCATTGCGGGCGTCCGGAAGCCAATCTCGGGGCGTGAGGGTGAGGTCTATCCCCAGCCTCCTAGACCTCTTCACCTGCACGATTACCCGCTTCGGTGGCTCCTCGTCCTTTCCGCTCATGCCATCCACCTAGACATCTATCCCCTCGTCCACGGCGAGCTTCTCCGCTAAGGTAACGAGCTTCAGATCCTTCGTCAGCTCTCTAGGAGTCTCGTACTTCTTGTACCACATCCCTACGAGGGCCCTGTTTAGAGCGTCTCCGGTCCTCGGTCCCACACGCCCATCAATCGCAAGTATCTTCGCCCTCCAATCCTTGTGCGCCTTCTGGAAGGCCTTCACGGCGTCCGCGGTGTTGACACCGAAATCGCTGTCGACCCCGTCCTTGTCAGGTCCGGTGTGACCGAGGTAGTATCCCAGAGCCTTCAACATGTTCTGGAGATGCTTCACGAGGCTCTGCCTGGAGTCGCCCCTCTTAAGGTGCCCTTCCCCACCGTCCCTTCGGTTCCTGAGCTTGAGTACTGGAAGGGGGCCGGAGTTGTTCCCGCCCTTGAAGTCTCCGTCCATGTCCTCCCTCGCCTTGAGCTTGATGTTGCCACCCCCCGCGATGAATTTCCGGTCTTGGATATAGCCATTCTTGTCCGTCGCGTTCCCCTCGGCCGCTTTACCCCCGGACTTCTTATGCGTGTACTCTCTGTTTGCGACGGACATCCAGTTATCGTAAACAAATCTAACACTATCTATCACGGTTGGCTTGATGTCTCGAACCTTGATCTCCTTCTCTTCAGCCAATATGAATACACCATTATCAGTTGAACTTTATGTGCTTTTTAAAAAAAGTTTGCGCTAGATAAAATATTCCTCTAAGGCGGGAATGAATTCAAGCTTGAGGGTATAGAGGAGTTGACTGCGAAGTTTACAAGTACAAGTGGTCAACACCTATGTGCAGATGAAGGGAAAGTAATAAGTGAATACGAAATGCCACATCCTAGTTTAGGGATTCGATCGCATGAAGGGAGTTACAATGATTCAAACGATTTCATGTCAAATATTATTTATATTAACTCGATCATAAGGCCCTTTTAGCTCCCTGCGCATTTTTATAAATATACAGCGACAAAGAGGTACTGAAGTTCAGATGCTCAAGCCCACATATAAGGTCAAGATCGGATCCGAGACATTCGAGCCAGGCGCCCAAAGCCCCTTGGTGAGCGTCAGGGTGAATCAGGACATCGATATACCGGCTGACAGCTTTGAAATAGTGTTCGGAGTAAGCGACAAGACCATGAAGATCAAGGAGGGAGACGAGGTCTCGATACAGATAGGCTACGAGGAAGACCTCAAGGAGGTCTTCAAGGGCACGGTGGACGGCGTCAGACCAGGCGTCTCCGACGTTACGGTCAGAGGGCTGGACAATGCCACGAAGCTTCTCGAGCTACGGGTCAACCAGGTCTACTTGAGCATGAACGCTGGGCAAATCGTCAAGGACCTAGCCAATAAGGCTGGCATAAAGCCGGACGCGTCCGATGGGGTCAAGTTCTCGGTCTACTACTTGGACGACAGCAAGAACGCTCACGAACACATCCGCGATCTGGCCCAAAAATGCGGGTTCGACGCGTACATGACTCCAGAAGGCAACCTGGTCTTTAAAAAATACACGAAGGGTACCGTCCACGTGCTGGAGTATGGAGTGAACGTGATAGAGGCAGAAGTCCAGGAGGACAGGCCCACCGTCAAGAGCGTGATGGTCCAGGGGGAGAGCGCCTCAAGCTTCAAGGGCGCGGATTCCTGGCCCTGGCTCACCAAGAAAGAGGTCTCGGGGACTAAGGAAGGACCGAGCAGTATGGGTGCCGAGATCCTGGTTCAGGACGCCAGCGTAAGGGAGACAGGCGCGGCAGGTGACGTGGCTGGGGCCCTGATGGAGAACATGTCTAGGACGTTCTCGGGGACGGTCAATATCGTGGGCGATGCGGGTATAAAGCTCGGGGAGACCGTCGAGATCAAGGGGATGAGCAACTCGAAGATGAATGGGGAGTTCCAGGTCCGGAGCGTGGAGCACTACATCAGCAAGGCATCCGGATTCACGACCCAGATCGGATGGAGGAAGTAAACATGTCGGGAATGGTTGAAGTGATCAGGAAGATAGTTGAGGCTGAGATCAGGAAGATCCACGTTGCAGAGCTGGGTGTGGTTACATCCATATTCCCACACGCGAGCGACAGCGACAAGGACAACTACGAGTGCAACGTGAAGCTGAAGAACACGGGGTTGGAGCTGCAGAAGGTCCCTGTCGCGACGCAGCACATCGGGCTCGCGCACATACCGAAGGTGGACGAAATGGTCCTTGTGACCTTCCTGAACGGCGATATCAACGCACCAATAATGATAGGCCGCATGTACACCGCAGAAGACAGGCCCCCTGCCAACGACGGAGAGGAGATAATTTACATCCCACCCTACTCAGAGAACGCCGATCTCAGGAGGTTCCACATGGAGCTCCCCAGCGGCATAATATTGTCGGTAACGGACGATATCCTGAATGTGGAGGCAGGGAAAACTACGCTCAAGATCAACAGAGATGGGGATGTGGAGCTAGAGTCAAACGCGATGATCAATGTTACCGCAAGCGGCGACATGTCCTTCTCGGCCGATAAAATCACGATGGAGAGCAAAAAGGACTTTGTGATCAACGCTGGGGCCGAAGCGACTCTTGAATCGAAAAGCCCGATGTCGTTGAAGGGGTCGGAGGTCAATATGGAGGCGCAGGGAGCGATGTCGATGAAAGGAGCTAACGTCAACATGGAGAGTCAGGCTTCGATGGGGATTAAGGCCGGAGCTACGGCGAACATCGAGGCCACCGCACCGTTAACGCTAAAGGGAGCTATGGTAAACATAAACCCATAATTGGTGTGCTTTAATGGACCAGCGGCGAGACATTCCTATAAGATCAAAGCCGTGGACACACACCATAATTTTACGATGGCTAAGACCTCAAGCGCCCCCTATATTATAGTCAGAGGTAGAAGCAATGTCTACGGAACAGCTCGGAAGGGACCTGAAAATCGTCGAAAAGGATCCAGGCTACGATCTCAACATAAGCCCGACTGGCGACCTGGAGACCATAGGAGAGGAGTACAACCTGGGCCAGGCTATCATTATGAGGCTAAATACGATGCAAGGAGAACTGACGGACCTCGGTCACTCGAGCTATGGCTCACGTTTATACGAGCTTGTTGGCGAGCCCAACAACGAGAGGACGAGGGAGCTCGTTAGGATATACGCACTCGAGAGTGTGAACCGGGACCCAAGGGTGGAGGAAGTGGTTGGCATCAGCGTGGATAAGTTCAAGGACGACCCCAGCCGGATCGACATTAACATATCGGTAAGGGCCACGGGTCTGACAAGCATCCTGAACGTAGTCTTCCCGTTCTACCTGGAGGTGGCCTAATGGCCTTCAGAAGGAGATCCTATGAGGAGACAAGGGACAGCATACTCTCACAGATAACCAAGGGAGTCGTCAACGAGAGGCATGTCTACGACGCCTTCCAGACGAAGTACAGGCTTGAGAACACCCCTGTGAGGAAGATCGTCAAGGTCGATGGAGTAGTGGGTGGATCGACGATGACGTTCAGTGAGGGGGTGGATTACAGGCTCGCCGGCGACATGCTCGAGTGGTTGCCGGATGGTACCAAACCCGATGAAAAAACCGTCTTCTTCGTCAACTACACCATCGGTGAGCCGCAGAGTCTGACAGACGTCAACCCTGGAAGCGTCGTGCGGACAATTGTGGAGGCTGTCAGTAGGGAGATGGACTTCCTGTATGCCCAACTTAACTATGTCTACGAGGCTGGCTTCATCGATACGGCCACGGGGAGTTCCCTCGACCTCGTTGCGTCGATCCTCGGCGTCCAGCGAAAATCTGCTGATCCAGCGACTGGGTTGGTCACATTCGGGAGGAATACCGATCCTGGAGACATCAGTGTAGAACAAGAGGCTCACCTACAGGACGGTAGGAACTCTTATGCCCTGAAGAACACCCCCGTCAAGCAGATCGTGAAGATAGAGGGGAACCTGGAGGAGTCGGCGCATGAATTCGAGCAGGGCATTGATTACACATTTGTAGGCAACAGTGTCGAGTGGCTCGCCGAAGGCAAGAGACCCGACACCGACTCGACGTTCTACGTTGACTACGTCACGTACGAGCTGATCACCATACCGGCCGGGACCAGCGTATCCACCTACGCCAGGAGGACCGAGGACGCGAAGGTCTTCGAGACCACCGATGAGAGGGTCCTGAAGAGGACGCCTCAGGGGAGGTGGGAGGCAATAGTCCCCGTCAAGGCCATGGAGCCTGGGAAAGCTGGGAATGTCTTCGCTGGGTCTATCGTTGTGATGCCCCAGCCCTTAGTCGGCGTGGAGTACGTCATCAACCGCGGAGACATCCTCACGGGCGTCGACGCTGAGTCCGACGATGAGCTTAGGGAGAGAGCCAAACACGCCTTGGAGGTCGCCGGTAAGGCCACTTTTTCCTCGCTGGAGTCTGCAGTCAAGGGCGTGGAGGGGGTCACGTCGATCCTGATCGAGGACATGCCTGACGGGGTTCTCGGCGTTGTCAAGATCATAGTTCAGGGAGGTAGCCCAGAGGACATCCAAAGAGTAATCGACGAAACCAGGGCGGCGGGGATAAGAGTCGAGTTCGCGCGGCCAGGGATCGTAAATATTGACATAGACCTCACAGTCAACCTGGTAAAAGGAGCCGTCCCCTCTAGAGTCGAGAGGGAGGTCGAGTCCAAGATAAGGAGCTACCTCTCCGCGCTGGACATTGGCGACGATGTCGTCTACAACAGGATCGTCAACTCAACGTTCAGCGTCGAGGGCGTCTACGACGTGAGCGAACTCACGATCAGCGCTTATCGAGAGGATGTCGCGGAGGCGTTACAGAGCACGAGGGAGAACATCGAGATAAGGGCCGACGAGATGGCCCTTGTCAGGGAGGTCAGCGTGCTCGTGAGGCCGTTCGAGCGGAGAGGAGCGTGAAATGGAGAGGACGAAGAGAATCCTCGACAGACTCCCCCTCTTCTATAGGTCCTGGGACAGGGACTCTATTATATTCAATCTGCTATTCGCCATGGGTAAGAGGATCGACGAAGCAGAGAAAGAGGTGACCGCGATCCTCCGGTCTCACTGGGTCGACACCACCTTCGGGGCCAACCTCGACAGATTAGGCGCAATTTATGGCTTCGAGAGGAAGCCACACGAGGGCGACCCAGAGTACAGGAACCGCCTGAAGCAGGCGGTGATTGAGTTCAAGGGCGGTGGCACCAAAAACGCGTTGCTGACCTCGGTTAGAATGACCCTCGGCCTTCCGAGGGACTACCCCCTAGAGATGGTTGAAAATCCCCCGATAGATGTGCAGAGGGAGTTCGATGTGAACCCAGGCGACATATGGGCCTTCTCGAGTGAGAGCGTGCTCGACACAACCCCGACCATCGAGGTCAGCATCGAATCGGAAAGCGAGAAGATTACGAACCCCTCGATCACTAACCTAGAAACCAACGAGTCTATCACGTACAAAGGCTCCATCCTCAAGGGGCAGAAGCTGGTTATAGAAGAAGGGAAGGGCAGGCTCGACAGAAGAAGCGTGAAGAGCAACCTCTCAACAACCGTGGTCCCAAGTCTCCTTAGGAAACAGCATAAATGGAGATATGAAGAACCTATAAGCGAGGAGATCGGGGTTTACGACACCGCCATCTTCGACGAATCGAAATTCGCTATCGGCATACCAACCGTTAGGCTGTCCTTCAATTGGGTCGCACACCAGCCGGCCACTTTCGAGATCAGGATACCCCAGGAGGCGATTACAAGGATAGACGACGTTACCCTCGTCGAGGAGGCCGTCGACTACATTAAGGCCACCGGGGTGATGGCGATCATCAAGATTGTAAAGGAGTGATGGTATGGCAAAGTTTGAGCCTATTAGGAAGAACCCGGGCGAGCTCATCAGGTCCGAGGACTGGAACAAGATCCAGGAGGATGTCAAAGCGGACCTGGAGATGTTGGAGCAGGAGATCCGGGTGCTGAGGGAGTATATCGACAGGATGGCGAAGAGCGTAACCCTGACGAACCTCGACAGCCCAGTTGGCTCGTCATATAGACTTAACGAGGATGTGCCAGGCGAGGTAGGTAACTATGCTACTAGCGTTCTTGGCTACATCACGAGGCAATGGGTTCTCGGTAAGGAGCAGGCCGGCGAGATCTGCAAGTTCGGAGTCCTCGACTACTTCGACGTCTTGTACTACTGGGCTGGAGCCGCCTTGAGCGAGAAAGGCTGCCTTGAGATTACGTTGGAGTACGTCGACGGGACGCTTCACTCCGAGAGTGATCTGTTCGTCCACGACTGGACCCAGCTCCGGGTCAAGGGC
>JGI2171J19970_10000958_pt1 | contig 16046 bp, 8 predicted proteins | sample DeeMarSWOR324_28_FD_19970 | JGI IMG/M metagenome (IMG submission 19970) | reverse complement strand
AAGCATTGGGTTTGGGGTTAAAATTTAACCTCTGAAAAAAGGGGGGAGTTGCGGAAGATATCTCCACTTGGTTGGGATTCAAATCCCATCCCCCGCACCAATCCCCCGAGCAACGGTACATGCATATTTGGAAGCTACGGTCTAATCGCATGGTTTGTTTGTAATTTACAAACAAGGAAATTTCGCTGAAATAATACGATATGTCGAAAATGAAGCACAAGATTTCATCAAAGTTTACCAAACACTCAAAAATAAAATGCCGTTATTAGCCAAACATCTCTAAAAAGGCGGAAAATCATAAGAGGAAAAAGGAACCAATTAGAATGTAAGCAATGAGGAATTAACAGATGAATCTAGGCGATATTCTAATCAATCCTTTGTTTGTTCCCTTACTTGTTGCAGTCATTACAATCATATCTAACATTTGTTTTCTCTATTGGTTACGAAAGTGGCAATACAAAGCGGTATATATAACCAGAAATATTGAAAAAACATACATTCCTTTAGTTGCTGAAATCAATGATCGAATAGAACAACTCGATAGATTTCTTACTCGTCCAAAAGACTTCCACTATAAATTTGAAAAATTGGAAGAAATAAAAAAATCGGAATTATTTGAGTTTGTAAGAAATCATGATAAGAAACTTTACAATTGTCTCGAATTCTTCTACGACAAGATTTATCCTAAATTCAAAGAACTAAATAAGCTGAAAAAGAAGGTGCAAGAGTCAATCCGTTGGTCTTGGATAAACCACATAGAAAAAATTGCACAAAACGAAATAACTAAATCTGTTGCAAACAATTTCATTACTGATCTTTTCAATTCTCATATTTTCGTGAGCGTGTTTACTGAGCGAACAGAGGAAATTTTAGAGAAATGGAATAAATCTAGAACTGATTTCATTAATAGATTCAAAGTTTTTAAAGTTGCAGAGAATGAAATATATGTCCTAATCAAAATTGCTCAGCCAAAAGTCAACGAACTACGGGCTTTTTATTATAATCTTAAAAGTCAAGTCTCTAAACATGTAACAGATGATTTGATTCCCAGAATGAGAAAATACATTAGCAGTCCGTTGTAGTTATAAAAAATTTTCCTTTCAAGTTTTCTATTCTACTCATTTTGTTTATCGATATATAATCTTCTTTTTTAAGTTAATAGACTTTTTAACCAGTTAGTTAAAGTCACACCATTTAATTATTTCATTTTTTAAGCTAGAGAAAACAGCTTTTTTCCGAGTTACTCTACTGCTTGTTCACAGTTGTTACTCTAGAGAAATGGTTTTGTTTAATAGCTTCCGTATTGTTTTGGAACAGTCATGATTGGTATTGCGTTGGCTCTGCTCTCTGCTCTGTCGTTTGGTTTATCCCTAATATTAGTTAGAAGAAACTTGGACAAATCAAACTTCGTCTACATATCCCTGACAGTCACAATCATGGGCAACATTATCCTCTGGCCCCTTGCCCTCACCTTCACAAACCTAAGCACCGTAAACCCTGAAGGACTACTGCTTTTCGTATTTGCGGGACTGCTTGCCCCCGGAATAGCCAGACTATTCTACTTCAAAGGAATGGAAACAGCAGGCATATCAGCAAACGCATCCATCTTCGCAACCTACCCACTGTACACCTCAATCGTAGCTGTTTCATTTCTAGGCGAGGTACTAACCGCCGAAAACTGGATTGGACTCGCCTGCATCATAGCTGGAGTAATATTCGTTGGAAGAAGCATTAATAACAGTGAAACTCAACCCAAAAGCACATCAAAAAAAGTCTTCATTATCCCCATACTTGGTTCTCTAGCTATAGCATTTTCCCAAATTGTAAGAAAGGAAGGACTGAACGTCTACAACCAACCGCTACTGGGAGTCGCATCGGGATACACCACAGCCCTAATCGTTTACCTTCTAGTAATCGCATTCTCCAAGAACACCAGGGCCTCAAGGTTTTCACGCAGAGACCTCCAAATGTTCTGGAAACCCGGAGTCGGCATAGCCGCAGGATGGCTGCTGTCATTTCTTGCACTAAGCCAAGAGATGGTCTCAGTAGTTGCCTCAATCCTGCAAACCGAACTACTATTCATCCTACTCTTCGCCTACATATTCCTCAGGAAATTCGAAAAATTCTCCCTCAAACTAGCTGCAAGCGCTTTTCTAATAGTCGCAGGCGTTATACTAATCAGCATCAACTAAACAAACCCGCACAAACATATTAGGAAACTAATAATACTTCATTGTTGAAAGCATCAAACTGTTTGTTTGATTTTCTTTTTTGGATTCCATTTTAGGTCAATAGTTTCTCCATAATTCTGATATTTAATAAGTGGACTTGAAACATTCAGGGTTAAATTTTAACCTTTTTCTCTCTTCTTGCTTTAATGTTCCTGCTTTAAAGCTCTAATTCTTATTCTAAAACGCCTATTAAATTTCTAATTATTGTTCCTGTTTTTTTCCTTAGAGTGCATGCATGCATTTAACGTTAAAATTTAACCCCAAACCCAATTTTTATCGTTCACTCTACCACCAGCTGGTGCAACTGAAGTCTATTCCAGCAGAATTTGCTGCGGGGATGGTTTCCCTATAGTAGTTATAAGCTGAAGGGCTGTCATATTGACGGGTATCAGACCCTGAACTGTATATTACATTTCCGTTTATGTCAGTTTCTACGCCCTCAACTGTAGCAAAAACAGTCTGTGTTGCTGTAAATTTGGGTTCTATATAGAAACCTGCTTTTGTGAAATCACCTAAATCAGCCACTATTTCTTTTGTGTAATAATTCATAACATAAATGGGATTCAAATCGCTCTCCCCCCCAGGGAGAGTTCCCTTTTCCCCTTCTCGATTGGATGTGAATATGATAAATCGACCATCGAATGAGAATGAAGGTCCCCAGTCTTCAAATTCGTTTTTAGTAAAATAATAGGCTGTCCTGTCTTCAGGATCAGTTGAAACAACAAAGATTTCAGTATCAGCATCTTCCTGCTCTCCACTAAGGGAAAGAGGAACATCTTTTGCAACAAAGATGATTTGACTGCCATCAGGCGACCAACTTCCACCTCCCATATTAGATAATCCAGCACCTAATCCATCAATGAAGGTTCTCTGGTTGGTACCATCTGAGTTAATTATTTCGAGGCCATACTTCAAATCTACTACAATTCCGTTTTCATCTACTTCAAAGAAAGTCAAATCGAAAATGATTTCTGAGCAATCTGGCGACCAAGACGGAGATTGCGCACCCATAATATCCATAAAGGTCACTGACAAGTTTTCTTCATCATAAAAATAATTGGTTATTTGTTTCAGATTAGAGCCATCCGAATTCATTACAAAAAGATTCCAAGGCTGGTGAGCAGTATATCTTCCACTAAAGACAATTTTTGTTTCGTCAGGAGAAAATTGTGGTTGGAAGCATTCTAAATTTGCGGGGGTAAGTAGAACAGGAGCTTCAGTATGACCTAGAACTCTCTTATACACTCCCAAGACATAGCCATCTTGGGCCTCATTTAATTCAGAAGTTTTACCAAGCCATATTAAGGAAGTACCCCCAGGCGTGATGTGAGGGCTCAAACCCTCGCCAAGATAATCCCATCGTTTGGTTTCTAGGTCTGACATTCCGAAATCCACTTTCTCTTGGCTGTTATATCTTGTGAAAGTGAAATGTGGATTTAACGGCAGCCTTGGTTCATTAAGCATTTCGCTTAATGGGCGTATTCCTTCTAAACCACCCCCGAAGGAACGGATAAACACATAATCAAGTTCTCCTCCTTCAAAAGAAACACCGCTACCAATGTTTAATTGGTGCATGGTTATTGCATGCACTGCATCTGCAACACGGTCAGCATTCCTGTTGTTGTTCCTGTCGTCATAGAAAGCATTAAGATAAGCGACTTCTTGATTGGCATCCGTAAGCAGATCATCCAGTGGTCTCGAAAGGCTTGTAGGCTCTAGGTCATCAGGTTGCTCAGTGGCCATAATGAGGTTCATTGCGACCTCCGTGTCGATTGTAATGTCTTGAACAATGTCACTGGTCACGGTAGGCGTAACTGCAGCAATCGCCTGCCCTCCATAGTAATATGCGATTAGGACATAGGCTTTGTTAGGCTCTACCGAAAAGCTAAACTATGGGTCTGTGTCATTTGCGAGTATGTTGAATGAGAGGTCAGTCAGATATACTGCATATAGTCCTGCCCCAGGTAAGCCGTTTTCATATCTTATACTGAGGTCAGGCAAGATGGCGTTGCCGGTGATTGTGAAGAAACTTGGTGTGACTGATGGTTCTTCGGTTTTATCTGGTGTACTAAATGGAGAGTCCCCATCATCCAGTGATGGTTGTTCGTCACCTCCAAGGTCACTTAGAATTATAGCTCCTACTACAACGAGACTGACAACAATACATACACAAATAATTGCAATAAGGTATAAACGCTTCAAACAAATGCCCCCTATACATGTTCCTTTATACGGTATATATAATTAATGCCTTTATTTCACAATAGAATCTCAATTGATAATGCTAACCAACATACTTTCTTCGCTAAACTATAGCCACTATCATTTCTTGCACAAAACCAAGAGACTGTCTCAATAGTTGCCCTAATCCTACAAACCGAACTACTATTCATCCTACTCTTCACCTACATATTCCTCAGAAAACAAGAAAAAATCTCCCTCAAACTCATCGCAAGCGCTCTTCTAATCGTCACAGGCGTTATACTAATCAGCATCAACTAAACAAACCACACAAACATATTAGGAGACTAAGGTTAAGTTATAAGTTTGACATTTGCTAATATATCCTGTAATTCGCGGTGGAACATATTTCTGAAAAGCATTTTTTGTTATTGATAAATCTGTATAGCTTACTAAAATATCAAGCACAAAAGCTCTTATCCTCTTCTATTATCACGTCGAGCATACTTCTGAAGGGTCTTGGTCTAGCATGGATTCTCACCCGACTGGTGATATCTCCCACAAATCCACTTTTTTCTTGAAAGAGAACTTAGTCTATGCATGCATGCACGCCAAAAAAATAGGAGAAATGGAGAAAATGGAATGCGCGCGCACAGCCACCCTTTTTCTAATCACCATTCTTTTTGAATCGGGTATAAATCTTCGGATTTTTAATTCAGAACGTTAATATATCGCTAGTGATGTTTCTAACGATAATTCGCTGTGATCAAATGAGTACAAAAATTAAAGGCAGAACATTAGGAGTACCCCGAGGCTTACTTAGATTTCTTGTTCTAAAGATGCTTAGTGAAAAACCTATGTCTGGATCAGAAATTATTCAAGAAATCGAAACCCAAACAGGAAGCTGGAAACCAAGTCCAGGATCAATTTATCCACTGTTGTCATGGCTGCATAAAAAAGGATTCACCGAAGAGCTGCCAAGAGACGAACTGGGATTCAAACGCTACTGTTACACTAAAGAGGGTGAACACTTCTTAGAACAACAAATAGAAGTAGCAAAAGAATTCATGACTAAAATCGAATTCCTTGTACCCATGCTAGTTGGTGGCCTTAACCTTGGAGACAACAACAAAAAATTTTTGCAATCAAAAGAATCTACCAAAAAACTTGTAAGATCTTTTTTTTCCTTACGCCAAAATATTGATAGCTTATCTGAAAAAGACGTGAAAGAACTTTCTGAAATTCTAGAGGAAAGCTCTGCAAAAATCGAAAAAATCGTCAAAAGAATCAAAAAAGAAAAATAACTTGTATGTGGGTGAAATGGTTTGGGTTTAAAATCAAGTTTCATGATTGCATGGAGATCCTTATCCCGAAGAAAAACAAAAAACCTTAGCGCAATTTTAGCTGTAACATTAGGAGTTACATTGCTAGTAGGAATCACAATAACAACTGACACTTTAGAAAACGCTTTCATAACAGGTATCCTTCAAGGAGAAGGAGAAGTCGACCTAAGAATAATGAACATCACCACAGGCGGATACCTAAGCATTAGTGACCAAGAAACCGTAAACAACCTAGTTCCTGACGCCTTAGGAGTAATGCCAGAATTATCATCTAATGTTCCAGGATTAATATCAAGCCAATTTGACCCTAAAATGACTCTTTCTGGAATTCCAACAGATTACCCCAACGCCTTTGGAACATTTTATGACTGGAAAACCCAAGAACAAATTGACATAACCAATCTTTTAGTTGACAACAAAAGCATCCTACTATCTAGCGATCAAGCAGAAACCTTCGGACTAAACGAAGACACACCACTACCTGTTACTTTAACTACAGAATTTACTAACCTTTCAACCACTTTCACACCACCAGTTGTTCCTTTGAATAAATGGACAATAAACAATAACCTCACAACCGCCAATTACGTTCTAAACCGCAACAACACTAGTTTAAGCCTTGAAATTCAACCAATTAACTACACAGGCACGGTTATGGTTTACACCATTAACTGTCCAACCTTAAACTTGTCAAATTATCATTACGTCAACGTGACAGCTACAGGAACCTATAACACAGGAATTATGTTAGGTTTCTCCTTAGTTGATGGCAGCACCTTTAATGTAGCAAACTGGACTGATTTAGCCACCTTTAATAATTCAACTTTTGATCTAACACCTTACGCTGGAAAAGTTCTAAGAGGAGATGCCTTCCTAGGAATTGTAAGTTTTGATGGAACTCCAGCCAGTATAGAAATAAAGGAAATTGCTTTTGAGACTTTAACTCCAAATGGTACCCAAAGAGTACCTATTATCAGTTCTACTCCTGAAATTTCAAAAATAGAAATGAACGTAGTAGGCATTTTTGATTCGAACCGTCCAGGAATCAGCTCCCAATACAGAGGAGGCATAATAAAATTAGAATACCTACAAAACTGGCTAAGTCTACAGAATCCAAAAAAAGAGACAGACATAATCAGCACATTTCTAGTGAGCTACAAATCTGACCATTTTATTTTACAAATAGACGAAGATTTCTTGCGAAACAAACTAGAACAAGTAGAAAACACAATTCCCGAAGAGACAAACCCAAAAACAGGAAAAACACAAAAAATTTATAGAGTTACATCGAACCGACTTGATTTTATTACTTTTGCAGAATTCTTCATCACAATAATGAGCACAATGCTAACTGCATTAGGCTTTCTAATCACAATGACTGGCATTTTGTTAATTACCAACGTTCAATTGATGAGCGTAGAAGACAGAGAATTTCAAACAGGAGTCCTAAGAGCAGTAGGCGCTAATCGTAGCGGCATTTTTCAGTCAATAATAATTGAAAACTTATTCCAAGGAATAATAGGAGGAATCGTAGGTCTAATTGGTGGATTAGCATTTGGCCAAGCCGTAGCAATGTATCTTGTAAGCTTATTTGGAACAGGCGAACTTAGTGTTCAACCAGTTATTTCTCAAGAAGCAGTCATATTGTCCGTAATTATCGGTGTAGTCCTAAGCATAATAACCGGCATTCTTCCAGCCTTAAGGGCTTCAAGAGTTAAGATTGTAGAAGCTCTTCGTGGAATAAAAGTAGAATTTAAAGAAAAATCAAGCCGAAACCTAGCAGCATTAGGAGTACTAATGATTGCAGGCGGAATAATTCTTCTAATAAATAATGGAATAATCGAAGAATCCTACCAAGCATTCTGGACCAGCGAAGGATGGGACACCCTCAACGAATGGAGGTCCCTGATGATGGGATTTGGCCTATTAACAGGAGGACTTGGTCTTGTCCTCTCCAAATATATAGACAGAGTAAAAGCCTTCAACATAGCAGCAATCACCCTTTGGGTTATTCCGTCAATCCTATTTATCGTAGCTATGGGTAACTGGGTAACAGACATAACAGGTCTATCTATTGACATCTTAATTTTGGGAATTATCGAAATAATGATTGGATCAATCCTATTTGTGGCATTAAATCTACCCATTTTAATGCGAGGTCTAAGGAATATTCTGATAAAAATACGAGGAGTAAAAGGTGTTGCCCAAATATCTCCATCATTAATTTCATCACATATTACCCGTTCCACTTTAACATTTGCAATTTTTGCAGTCATATTAACACTTAACGTTCTGGTTGCCACACTGATTCCTACAAGCTTAGGAACTGCAATTCAACTTGAAGAAGACAGCAAAGGCGTTGACATGGTAATATTCCTAAACAAACCCGAAGCAATAATTCCTGGGACCTCATTCACAGACCAAGTTTACAAGCTTGATAACCGAATAACAGACATAATCGGCTTCAAAACTTTCAGACCAGGACAAGACTTCACAAAGTTTGTATCATTAAAGGATCCTAATTCTTCAGATTTTGATGCTGCAACCAGTTTTGTTCCAATCGGAATCGGAGAATTCAAAACCGAACAAATTCGAGGAAACGCTTCAGACTATTCAGATCCTAATTGGCGTTACCCCTTCTTTCTAGGTGATCTCCCTGATGGAATTAGGGAGTCTGCTCTTTCAGACCTTACTAATGAAGAACTGGAAGTTTTAAACAAAAAAGCTTGGGACCAATTCTTTAGTCATGAATACGAGATGGCTGCCTACAATGTTTCATCTCGTATACTTTCTATATTTTCTGGAGAGACAGACCTTTCTGAACTTCAGATAGGAGGCGGAGATGGAGCAGGATTTGTTGGAGGCTCAGGAGAAGACCCCCTTGAGGATGTTGAACCCTTGAGAGATGATGATGGAAACATTATCAAAAACCCAATAGTCTTCACGGACTCGTTTATTTTACCTCTTGGAATGCAAATCTGGATACCAATGAACACTTCAACCATCGGATTTCCAAACTATCAAGCGTTTACTATCGGAGGAAGTCTTGACAACCAACGCGCAGGAGGATTCCCATTAGCCGCCAGCTTATCAATTGGAGGAGGTGATATGGACTTTCAAGCAATTCTAGGAACATTATACATGCCTGAATATTGGTCAAACCAAACAAATTATTTAGGTGAAGCAAATGGCAAAACCCTAATTTCCAGAGAAGAAAACCAATACAACTCATATTTAATAAAAACCAGTCTCCCCATTGATGACCCAGAAATTGAAGATATAGCTCAACAAATTGAAGAATTCACAAACACAAATGGAGAAGGATACAGAGATTTAGCAGACGATAACTTCTATGTTGCAAGTTCTAATCGAATCTACTCTAGAATTGAATCAATACTAGAGCTCACTGATCGAATAGGATCATTCCTGCAAATCTACGTAACATTTGGATTAGTGATAGGAGCGGTAGGAATGGGAGTAATTTCAGTCCGAAACGTTTCAGAAAGAAAACGCGAAATCGGAATGATGAGAGCCATAGGATTTCCTAGAACACAAGTAATTCTTTCAGTTCTCCTTGAACTAGTAGTACTTGGAATAATCGGACTATTAATTGGAACAGCAAACGGATTACTAGTAAGCGTAGGTTTTGCAAACATGCAAGGTGTATCACTAGTAATTCCATGGGAAGAAATTGGACTGTATCTTTCAATAATAGTACTAATAGCCATAGGTTCAGGATCACTACCTGCGCTCGTGGCTTCAAGAATTCCACCAGCAGAAGCATTGAGGTATGTAGGATGAAAAACACAAACCAAAAAACAACAGCGCTTGGAAAGCCTATCCTTTCAATTTCCGAATTACATAAAAAATACAATGAAGGAAAACCAAATGAAGTTCATGCCTTGAAAGGAATAGAATTAACAGTAAATAAAGGGGACATGATGGCTATCATGGGTGCCTCTGGATGCGGAAAAACAACCCTTCTAAACATGATAGGCCACCTTGACAAACGCTCTTCTGGAACAATAATTATTGATGGTGTAGACACATCTTCCCTTTCTGACAGCCAAATGACAGCATTTCGTCGAGACAACATCGGATTCATTTTCCAACTATTCAACCTCTTCCCCTTCTTAACAGCAGTTGAAAACGTTGAAACACCTTTACTGCTAAGCGGAGTTCGTTCAGGTTTAGCAAGAGAACAAGCAAAAATGTTACTTCGAGAACTAGGAATAGGAGACAGACTTTACCATTTGCCTACGGAACTTTCTGGAGGTCAACAACAAAGAGTCGCTGTAGCTCGAGCGCTAATAAATCAGCCTGCAATAATTTTGGGAGACGAACCAACAGGAGATTTAGATTCTTCAACAAGTGCAGAAGTTATGGACCTATTTCGTCGAATAAACAGAATAAACCAACAAACATTGGTTCTTGTAACACATAACAGATGGATCGCTGAAAAATGCGATTACATAGTACATATGACTGATGGAGTTGTCTCACACATCGAAGAAGGCTTAATCAAATCTGGAGGAAATAACCAATGAAAGCATATTTTGGAGCATTAATCGATAAGTCTGTCTCTAAACAAAACTCACAATTAGCTGATAAAATTGAAAAAGAGTTAAAGAAAAAAATCAAAAAATCTACCATTAGCAAAAAAGAGCACAACACATTCCTATTTTTGGGAGCTGAAAAAAACCTAGAAAAACCGCTACAACCAGATACTTTTAAGAAAATTGAAGACAACATCTCATTGTTACTCCAAGATTACTATAATAAAAACAAAACAAAACTGAAAAAACTTCTAAAAGAAAAACAAGAACTTAAGGAAACCTCAGAAATTGTCAAAGAATTCCTAAAAGTGATTGACCCCAAACTCCCAAAAACCTTCGAATTAAGTCTAAAGAAACTTTTGTCAGATTTGCCAAATCAATACTTCGAAATCCAACAAAACAGCATGGCAATGATCTGGAACTTGAATGAAACTAACGAAACCCATATTCTACTCTCTGGATGCAATACACGAGAATTCACAATATCTGATGGAAACTTAATCGATTTTGAAGAAATGACAGACAAACTAGTCCTAACGAACTTCTTTTTAGTCTTCCTGAATCCAACATTAACTCATTTAAGAAATATGAACCAAGTTTTAGAAAGATTAAGTTTAGGCCTCCAAGGAAGACACTACAGAATTAGCGACCCAAAAATTCAAAGTAAACTTGAAATGTTTTTCAGAATTCTTCAAGCAAAACTCAGTGCACTACAAAATATGGACAAAACAATCTCAACTATCCTTAATCTATTTCAGGTACCCAAATCCTTTTTCTTTGGAAAACATGACTTCAAAAAAGTATGCGAAAACTTTGACACAACACTAAGACAAGTAGCATGGAAAATAAATCAAGGCAAAGCATTACTAGAAGACGTCCAAAAGAAACTTGATATTTGCCAAATTGCCCTACGAGATTATCTAGACGAAACAAAATACGGAATAAAAACCATAAACTCTATGGACGAATTTAAACTCGCCATATTTCCATTGGCTGAATTAAGCTCAGATCTATTTATCGAAGCAGAACTGCTAAAAATGTGGTTAGATTTTTTCGGATCAGATCTTCCATACTTTACTTTTCAAAAGAGAATATTTAGTGACTTTATTTCTGAAGATATAATAACTTCCGAGGAAAACATCATCTCAGTTAGAGGCCTTACAAAAGATTACAAACTGGGAAAAACCACGGTATATGCTCTAAGGGGAGTAGATGTTGATATCAGAGAAGGCGAATTTGTAGCAATAGTCGGAAACTCTGGCGCAGGAAAAACCACGTTGCTAAATTGCATGGCAAGCTTAGACGGACCAGATTATGGCTTTGTTTTGTTCAAAGGAAAGAACATCCATAAACTAGCCGATAAAGCAAAATCAAAACTTAGACTATTAGATATGGGATTCATCTTCCAAAGTTATGCATTATTGCCCCATTATGACACCCGAGAAAACGTTGCCCTTCCTGCTGATCTAGCAGGGTTTAGTAAAGAGCTCAGAACTAGAATAGAAGACCTTCTTGATGGTGTTGGAATAAAACAGCAAGCTAAACAATACCCTGCTCAACTGAGCGGAGGACAAATGCAACGCGTTGCTATCGCTAGAGCGTTAACAAACCGACCCAAAGTATTGTTTGCAGATGAACCCACTGGAGATTTAGACTCAGAAACCGGAAAACAAGTTATGGAACTGATCAAAAAGTTTCATGAAGAAACTAAAACCACAATAATAGTAATCACCCACGAACAAGACATAGCTGACTACGCACAAAGAAAAATCAAATTAGAAGATGGTATAATAAAAAACTAATCCTAAAAAACACTAGCTTTCTGTAGCCAGTGCAGCAATAATTTCATTAATCAATCGAGGCCAATTTTTTGAAAAATGCCGAAACTAAAAACGTTACAGATGATTTCGTATTTGATAAAAGACTTGCATGCATGCATTTGGCTTTTACATAGGAAGCAAACTTCTAATTCTTCTTTTGTACATGTGTTGAACATTACTACAATTATTGATTTCTACTAAGCAAACTTTTTTTATCAATATTTCTTTTCAGAATACGAACATGAAGTCAAAGAATTTCTTCAAACATATGCTAAAAAACCAAGGATACACAGAAGATGCTGTCGAAAAATTGTGGAAATGGTATGATTATTCTGAAAAGAAAGGAGTAGCCAGCTTCTGAACTAGTAACAAGTTTGAATTGTTGCATGCATGCATTAAGTATGGGTGGGTATTCATTGGGGAATTTGTTTGGGCGAGGTTTTTTGGAAGATTGCTGAGATAGTATGGTTTTGGGTTACGTTAACAAATTTGTGGGTTCTTATTGGGCCTAAATGATTGGTTTTATCAACCACGACATCTACGATTTCATAATCTGGGTCTGGAATCATTATAAAGACTATGCTGTCGCCCCCGGTGTTCACCTTCTGGGTTTTGTCTGGGCTGATGATTCCCCCTTTGTTGGTGATTGGTTTGATTTTTTTGATTTTTTTTCTTCTTCTTTTTATGATAATTGGAATTGCCATTGAAGGTGGGACCGTAGCTAGTATTGCTGCAAGGGTAATTGTGTCTGAATTAAACTCTGAAGAGATTGGTTGTGGTTCATAATATCCATGAATTGTTAGGGGTTCGGTTATTGTTAGTGGTGATGTGGAGTTGCTGCTTGCTAGAATGTATTGCATATCCTCATCTTCGGTTTCGAGAGTTGTTATGAATTTGAAGGTTATTGAGTCGCCAGCGTTTATCCATATGCTAACAGGGAGTTGTTCTATTGTTTTGTTGCCATTGATTATAATTTCAATAGTTATTGGAGCGTCTGGGTCTAATCCGTCCTGCATGAAGGTTACGAGGTATTGAGTTTGGTAAATTGCTGTGATTGTTTGGGGTCTGTTGATAGAGGTTGGTATGTTTTCGTTTATTAATACTTGTCTTGTGTTGCCAGCTTCATTTGTTATTATTTTTTGGAAGGCTGCGTTAGTTGGGGTTCCGGTGTCGACCCATTCTGTTGCATTGGTAGTCTCCTGTCGTGTGTTGTCTAAACTTGCATAGGTTACCTGATATTGGGTTTTCCAAGTTGCTATTGCTGTTTTAGGTCCATCTATTTTTATTGGATCGCTTGTTGTGTCTGTGCCTGTGGCGTCTCCAGTCCATCCGGTGAAGATATGTCGTTTTCCATTTTCACTTGTGATAGTGTTATTGTTTACGGAGACAACTGTTGTGGTGCTTGAGTTGTACCATCCTGTTCCGGTGGTTTGACCAGTCGGTGAATCCACGGTTAGGTAGTATTGTTCTTGCCAGTCGAAGGTTATAGTGTGGTTTGCTTGTATGTTTGTGAAGGTGTAGGTTGTACCTGAGATTGATGGATTGCCATCTATGCTATATCCTGTGCAGATCCATCGGTGGTTTGTTTCTCCCTGGGGACTTGTAACTGAAACGGAGAAGCTTTCGCCGGCGTTGACTTGTGCCGAAGGAGTTGCTGTCCCTTGTTGGCTTGTAACGTTGATAAAGTATGTAATAGTGTTGGCTGCAAAGTTGGCAGTGATTGTGTGGTCTGAGGTGACTGCTGAAAAGGTGTAAAAGGTTACTGGGCCAATCGAGGTTCCATCTACTAAAACATCAGTGATGTAGTAGTCGTTGTCTGGGGATATTGTGAAGCTTTGAGTGGCACCATGGTTTACAGAAACAATTCCGGTTGGATTGATTGAACCGTTTGGATCAGCTTGGGCTGTGATTGAAAAAGTGTTAGGGGCAAAACTTGCACTGATTGTGGTGTCTCCTTTTACATTATTGATGGTGTATGAAGTGACTGAGCCTATGTTTGTGCCATTAATCAAGACGTTTTCGATGTGGTAACCTGTGTTTGGGATTATGTTGAAAGTTTGGTTTTCTCCATTATCTACAATGGTAGTTCCGGAAGGAGTGATTTGTCCCCCTTGGGTTGCTGATGCAATGATTATATATTGATTGTTAAGAAAAGTTGCAATGACCTCTTTATTTCCATCAATTGTTATTGTGGAGGGATTAAGGGAACTAGTTATGTCGCCTGTCCAACTTGTGAATCTCCATCCATTTACTGGAGTTGCGGTTAATTGAATTGTGTCACCGTAATGGTAGGTGGTTTGATTTGGATTTTGGGTTGTTAAACCTTCTCCAATTTTGGAGACGGTTAGAGTGTATTCTATTGGAGCGAAAGTTGCAGTTAGNCTATGACTGGTTGTGACATTGTGGAAGGNGTATGAGGTTACTGCGCCAATCGAGACTCCATCCACTAAAACATCTGCGATGTAATAGCCGATGTCAGGTGCAATAGTGAAGGATTGGTCGTTACCTAGACTTATACTGCGGGTTCCGGGATTGATCGTACCATAGGCAGTTTGAGTTACGGTTATTGTCAAGGAGGGTGTTGATGTTATAGTTATTTGTGCTGAAGTGGAATTGATGGTTGCTCCTGTGTTGTCGATTACTTGAACTAGGAATGTCCAAGTACCTATTGTTGTGGATCCTGGGAAGATATAAGTAGGTGAGTTTGTGCCAACGGCTGTGTAATTTTGGTTGGGAGCTTTTTGGTACCATTGGTATGTGTATGGTGATGTTCCCGTAGTGATTGGGGAGGAATTTAGGGTAGAAGTTTGGGTTTGTGTTACTTGGTTAGGAGTTGATGTTATTTGAGGAGCTGTTAGTGCTGAGTTTAGGGTTATGGCGATTGTGTTTGAAGTTATTGTTTGGGGAATCGTGGAGTTGTCTGTTACGTCGAGTTGGAAGTTCCAGGTTCCGGTTGGAGTTAATGTTGTAGGGGAGAAAGTGTATTCTGATGCATTAGCACCTGTAATGGGTGTGAAGATTTCTTCATTGAAGGCTTCTAGCCATTGGTAGTTATAAGGTGGAGTGCCTCCAGATGTTCCTGTGAGTTGGGAGAGAAGGGAGGTTTGGCCTTGGTTGATTGTGGTGGGGGAAGCTTGGATGGTTGGCGGATTATATGAGGGAGAAGTGACTGTTACTGTTGGGTGTTCACCCTCTATTGGGATTGTTACTCCGCCTCCTTGAATGCTTGTGGTGGCTTGGGTTGTCCAGTTTGTTAGGCTTGGTGTGGTTGGGGCAATAGCGTTGAAGGTGAATGTTATGTTTCCTCCTGTTGGTATTACTCCTCCTCCTTCCGTGGCACTTATGCTTATTGTTGTGGCTGTTAGAGTGTAATTCCATAATGTTGTTGGGTTGAGAATTATTATTGGAAAGAGGACAGTGAATCCAGGGGGGATTGCTATCTCTGTTGAACCTAAGCCGCTTTCTCCTAAGTTTGTGATTATTCCTTGGTATGATGCAAGTTGATTAACGTTAATTTGGGTTGGGGATATTGTTGCAGTAAAAGAATAGGTTTTTGCGTGTACCTCTACGAATGGGTTTGATGTAAAAGATAATAGTAAAAGTAACAAAATAGTTACCAGGATTTTATGCATTTCTAGTTGGTTCATAGATATCTCTCTTTTTTTCTCTAGTTGTGCGTAGTTCTAATTCTTATATTAAATATTGAGATATCTTATATAAGATAGTGTGTAAAACAAATATTTTAGTCTATTGGCTCTCTACAGGCACCTCCTCAATAAAAATTCAATAAAAGCACTTTTTTCTAAATCATTTATTACTTCAATTAAGGGGGGCGTTAAATTTTAACCCCAAACCCAAAACGTGTATCAATTACTTCCTTTCTTTTACCCAAATTCTATACATTTTTTCGTTACC
>JGI2171J19970_10000954_pt1 | contig 16061 bp, 13 predicted proteins | sample DeeMarSWOR324_28_FD_19970 | JGI IMG/M metagenome (IMG submission 19970) | reverse complement strand
GGCTGCCAGCACTATGATAAGGTCATGACCCTGATGCAAGGGATCAAAAAGGCCGGGAGCTTCGACAAGGACAAGATAGCCAGGGCCATCGAGGGCTCNACNTTTATGACCCTCAGGGGCCCAAAGTTCATGCGCCCCATAAACCATGCCTTTGATAATGGGGTGTATTTTGGCATCACCAAGTACGACGAGAAGCTGGGCTACTGCGATGTGGTAAACGTTGTAGAGATACCTGGCCCTGAGGTTATGGAGCCGGATGGGGCATATCTGAAGTATCGCAAAGACAAGAACATCGATTTCAAGCCCTGGAATGCGAACTGGTATAAAGACCTCCCATGGGCTGAGTAGGTAAGTTCGGAGCGTGTTCAGTGGGAGGTAAGTGACGGTGATTCCCTCCAGCAGGCTCGACCTGGTGGAGGGAAACCACATGTCAGCGGTATAAAAAAGGAGACAGAGGTTGGACATCATACTGGCCCAGATTGTGAGCGGGCTGGTGAGGGGTAGTTTTCTCTTTTTGGTAACGATTGGACTGACCCTCATCTACGGCGTTTTGAGTGTGCTAAATGTGGCGCATGTCAGCTTCTATATGCTGGGAGCCTATTTTACCTGCACCTTCTGGAAAATAATGCAAGGCTATGACTTCAGCTATTGGGTTGCCATCCCTCTCGCTTGCCTGAGCATGGCGATCATTGGGCTCATCATCGAGTTTGTGCTGATGCGTCGCCTTTACACCAGAATTCAGGGTGAGGTGCTCCTGGCCACGTTCGCCTTGATTTACATTTTCAGCGATGTGGCCAAGCTCACTTGGGGGGTCCAAGCGTATTCGATGACTGACAAGCCAGAGATCCTGACCAAGTTCTTGTGTACGATAGGGGTGGTTTCATACCCTGCTTCCATTGCCTTCACCATGGGCATGGCAATATTGGTTGGCGTTGGCCTATGGTTTTGGTTACACAGGACCAAGTTCGGTAAGATTGTCAGGGCCACCCAGTCCGATCGTGAGATGGTTTCTGCCCTGGGGATACCTGTGCCGTTGATATATAGCTCTGTCTTTGCTATCAGTGCCCTTCTGGCAGGACTGGCCGGCGCTGTCTGGGTGGCTACAGGCATTGTACAACCGGGCAGGCTCGACATGCCCATGCTGCCCCAGGTCTTCTGTACTATGGTTATAGGCGGTATGGGAAGCCTCGTGGGCACGGCAGCGGCCGCGTTAATCGTGGGAGAGACGTTTGCGCTGAGTATACTCATTGCGCCTAAGGCAGGAATGGTGGCCATCTTTGTCGTGACCGCCCTTATCCTTATCATTCTTCCCTGGGGCCTTTTCGGTACCAAAGGGAGGCTGGAGTGAGTAATGATGAATTTCTTTGGGAAAACTGTGCCTTTCTTCAGTTCCAAACGAGCCAGATGGGTGCTGGTGCCCCTTCTGGTGGTTCTCCTGTTAATACCTGTTTTGATGGGGAAATTCTGGGTTCACGTGGTCACGGAGATGGCAATTATGAGCCTGTTCGCCATCAGCTTTAACCTGCTCTTCGGTTATATGGGGTGTCTCTCTTTTGGCCAGGCCGCCTACCTTGGGGTGGCGGGCTATTCCCTGATACTCATTTACATACACACCCATTTAAATTTTGTCCTCTGTTCAATAGCCGGTGTATTGATCGGCGGATTGTGGGCTCTGGTCGCTGGATACTTTTGTACCCGTTTATCTGGGATCTATTTTGCCATCATGACCCTGGTGGTGGCTGAAGCAACCTTCTATATAACCTTTGAGTGGTATAGTTTCACCAACGGGCCGAACGGCCTTCAGATAACTCCGCCGGCTATCCTTCGAGGTACGCTGAACTACTACATTTATACCTTGGCTATCGTTATCCCGGCGATCGTTGCCTACTGGTTCCTTGTCAACTCTCCCTTTGGCAGGTCCCTTAAGTGTATTCGGGACAATCCGGATAAGACCCCGTATATTGGCATCCCGGTGAGGAAACATATGCTCATTGCCTTTGTTATTGCTGGCCTTTATGCTGCTCTGGCCGGTGTCCTGTGGGCTCCCTTCAATCGGGGTGTCTCCCCCTGGTATTGCGGTATGATGAAGTCCGGGGATGCCGTTTTCATGGGGATATTGGGAGGGGTCTATACCTTTGCCGGCCCCATAGTGGGAGCAGTGATCTGGACCTTCTTGGATGCCTTCATCTCTGGTATCACCGAGTATTGGCCGTTGACCATCGGTTTTATCATACTTTTAGTCATCCTCTTTATGCGAGGAGGGATACTGGGGACCCTGAAGGAAAAAACCAAAGGCCTCAGGTGGGGGCAGGCGGAGAAGCCAGTGTCACCGAAGGAGGCTGCCCCATGATCCTCAAGACTGAGAAATTGACCAAGGCCTTTGGTGGACTTAGGGCGGTAGACAAGGTTGACCTCGATGTTCAGGAGGGGGATATCCATGCCATCATCGGTCCCAACGGCGCCGGTAAGAGCACCTTTTTCAATCTGGTAACTCACTACCTGGATCAGGATGAGGGGAGGGTCATCTTCAAGGGAGAGGATATAACAAATTTGCCTCCCCACCGCATATGCAAGAAGGGGGTTGTAAGGTGTTTTCAGCGTGCGAACATCTACCCCATGCTTACTGTGGCCGAAAGTGTGCAAATGGCAGTCCTGAGTCAACAGGGAAGGACCCTGAACATGTTTCGCCCCGCCCGTAATATGTCCCGCAGCGAGGTGGCAGATATTTTAGCCAGCACAGACCTCTCCGAGCAGGCTGACGTGCGGGGTGATGCCCTCTCTCATGGTGATAAGAAACGCTTGGAGCTCGCCATTGCCCTTGGTAACCGCCCGGAGCTTTTGCTCTTAGATGAGCCTACCGCCGGTATGTCCGGGGAGGAAACGCGGGCGACCATGGAGCTGATAAAGGGTCTTCGCGATCGGATGAACCTCACTATTCTTTTCACAGAGCACGATATGTCCGTGGTCTTTGGCATTGCCAGGAGGATCACCGTGCTCCACCAGGGATGCATCATCGCCGATGGGGTCCCGGATAAGGTGAGGAGCAATGAAGAGGTCCAGCAGATATATCTGGGGGCAGAGGCATGATCTTGGAAGTTACAAACATCAACACCTTTTACGGAACAAGCCACATCCTCTTTGACGTGTCGCTCGGTGTGGAAAGGGGTGAGGTAGTGTGTTTACTCGGCCGCAACGGTGCAGGCAAGACCACTACCATGCGCAGCATCATGGGCCTCACCTATCCCCGCTCCGGTAGTGTAAGGTTTCAGGACCTTGAGTTGGGGAAAAAACCCGCCTACGAGAGGGCCAAGCGTGGTATGGGCTTTGTCCCTGATGACAGGAGGGTTTTCCCGACCCTGACGGTACGAGAGAACCTGGAGATAGGGATGAAGGGTGCCATAGATAATGAGCAGGAACCGTGGACCATTGAGGGTATCTATGAGCTGTTCACCGACCTGAAGAGACTTGACAGCCACCAGGGAGGGCACCTCAGCGGTGGTGAGCAGCAGATGCTCACCATAGCTCGAACCCTGATGGGCAATCCCACCCTTCTGCTTATGGATGAGCCTGCCGAGGGACTGGCCCCACTGGTGGTAAAGACGCTCGCCGAACAGGTGGGGAAACTGGAGGAGCTCGGTCAAACCATACTCCTCTCTGAGCAGAACTTGCCCTTTGCCCTTGGGGTTTCAGAACGGGCCTATGTCATAGAGAAGGGCACGATCCGCTACCAGGGCAGCATTGATGAACTGGAAGCAAACGAGGAGGTGAAAAAGAGGTACCTGATGGTGTAAATAAAACCGTTAAGCTACGAATTGATACGATAATAGGAGGGAAAAAGATGCAACAGCTAAAAAGTGTATCACGAGAGAAAAATGTCGGTCAACTGCGTAATTATGTATTCGACAGGAATACACCACCGATCCTAGAAGTCGAACTGGGGGAGAAGTTCGTTGCGGAAACCGAAGATGCCCTGGATGGGGTTCTAAGAGAGGATCCAGATAAGCGACACCCGAGAGATACTGAGCCATACTCCGCAAGGCTACCGGGTTGGTTTAATCCGCTCTGCGGCCCCATATATGTCAAGGGTGTGGAAGCAGGGGATGTCCTGGTGGTAACGGTAGAGAAAATAGATAAGATACTAACCGGTGTGACATGTACCCTGCCGGGTGTAAACTACTTTGCGGGGCTGCGCGGCTGGGAAGACTGTGACGAGATGTATACCGGACTCATAGAGAATGATAATATAGCGCGCCAGGGGACCTGGAAATACGGGCAACATACCTATACATGGGACCTGAGGCCCTTTCTAGGAACCATCGCTACTGCCCCGGAGTTTGAGGTCCTCTCCAGCGTACCGACCAGTTACGGTTCAGCACCTGCCGGCGGGGGAAACATGGATTGCCAGGATGTGAGAGAGGGAACCAAGGTCTACCTGCAGTCCTTCAACAAAGGAGGGCTGCTATTCTTTGGTGACCTGCACGCCTCTCAGGGAGACGGAGAGGTTACCGGTGTTGCAAATGAAGCGGCAGGGGAAGTAACACTGAGCTGCGAGGTTATCAAGAACAAGACACTAAATAACGTGCGTCTGGAAACACCTGAGTCCCTGGTCTCGGTTTATTGCTATAGACCCACAGAGGCGGCCATCAGTAAGGCACTCAAGGATCTCATCCTTTGGCTTGAAGAAGACTACGGGATGACCAAGAGAGAGGCCTACACCCTGGCGAGTATCTGCCCCGAGTTCAAAATCAATGTTTATCAGGTGTGCGCCGAATTAGGGAGAATAATGACCACGGTTGGGGCCGAGATATCAAAAAAGATGCTGCCTTAGTACTCTGGTTCGTTACAAAAGCCTTTGCAAAGGAGCAAGCCCCCCTTTTGGTAACCATGGCACTTTTGCATCGGGCCCCATTGATACCCCAATGACACAGATTTTACCCCCTGAGGTGAGGGTTTTCTCTGCGAGGAGTTTTCCCCTGGGAAGGCTCGGTGAGACAGATGATGTTGCAGAGGCATCCGTATTCTTGCTCTGAGATGAGGCCAAACATATTACCGGAGAGTATTGGATGTGAATGGAGGCTTGTTGATTGATTGACAGGCCTTTTTTTATGTGCGGCTGGCATAGCGCATTTGCCTATCTGAAAGGTGGGAGCCAGCCTTTAGGATTTAAGCAATTTGAAACTTAAATCAAAGCGTAACTTGTGACAGGTAACGTATTACTAGTGTTACTCCGCTCGGACTACGTGGACGGTCGAGCCCGAAATAGGCGAATGGATGTTTGTGGATCAAGTGGACGGATTGAGGGCCAAAGGAGGTAGCATGTTTTCTGATTTAAAGGATCTTTTGAATTACGTAAAGAAAAATGAGATTCAAATGCTTGATTTTAAAGTTGTAGATCTTACAGGCAGATGGCGTCATATCACTTATTCAACTAGACATCTGAATGAGGGAATTTTTGAGGAGGGTACAGGCATAAGTCTGTCTCCGTATCCTGGATATAGAAGGATTGAGCAAGGCGATATGAAAATTGTTCCTGATTTAACCACCGCTTTTGTTGATCCTTTTTTTGAAGTACCCACATTAAGCTTTCTTACCGATATCTTAACCAAGGACGGGATGTCATATATACGAGACCCACGAAAGGTAGCAAAGAGAGCAGAGGAATATCTTAAGAAGCTTGAAATCGGAGAGTCTTTCTGGAGCCCCGAATTAGAATTTTATATTTTTGACCTAGTCCGTTATGGCACCACAGAGCATGGATCGTTTTTTGATATCGACTCACAGGAAGGGGTATGGCAGGGACATGAAAAAGGGATTGCAGGAGGCCAAGGTTATTATCCTCCCAGGGCTGCTTCTGGCCAATGTGATATGCCAAGAGACCATCTTGTAGATGTCAGGACAAAAATGGTTCAGCTTATTGAAAATGCAGGAATACCGGTGAAATATCATCACCATGAAGTGGGAGGCCCTGGCCAGGCAGAGATAGAGGTTTTTTTTAATACCCTTTTAAAAACTGCGGATCATATGATGATCATGAAATATGTTATTAAAAACGCAGCTATTAAAGAGGGCCTAACTGCGACTTTTATGCCAAAACCCCTGTATGGTGAAGCAGGTAATGGAATTCACTATCACCAGTATCTTGCTAAAAACGAAAGATCATTATTCTATAACAAAAATGGTTATGCAGGTATGAGTAATCTGGCTTTAAACTATGCAGGGGGTCTACTTGCTAACACACCATCACTTATGGGTATAACAAATGCGAGTACCAATTCATATCTACGGTTTGGGCTAGGACTTGCCGCACCGCGATACTTAACTTTCTCAGAATCTAATCGAAGTTCTGCGCTTAGAATACCTGGATATGCTATTAATGAAAAAGAGGCTAGGATCGAGTATCGTTTGCCTGATGCCACTGGAAATCCATATCTTACCTTGGCTGGAATGTTAATGGCGGGACTAAGGGGTATAAAGAAAAAGACAGATCCAGAGAAAAATGGATTTGGTCCTTATGATGTAAACATATACGCGTTACCGGAACCTGAAAGGAAAAAATTAAAGGTGCTGCCAAATTCTTTTAGTGAGGCGCTTAATTATCTTAAGAGCGATCATAAATTTCTTGTTGAAGGAAATGTATTTTCTGAAGAATTAATTGAAGCATATATTCAAATGAAATTCGAAAAAGAGATCGACATGATAGCAGAAAGGCCTCATCCATATGAGTATGAATTATATTATGATCTTTGAGTGAGCATTATCTTCATACAGTTAAATTATTGATTAATCCTATGGGAGAACTGTCAAGATGGGACAACAGCACGAACGTTCTTCAATAAATGGCAAAATATTGAAAGTCAATTTAAGTTCTGGAGATTGCACTATTGAAGAGCCTGATACGACTTTCTATCGTAAATACCTTGGCGGTGGTTCAATAGGTACCTATTATTGCCTAAAAGAGATGAGGGCAGGCGTTGATCCCTTATCCTCAGAAAATGTACTTGTTTTTGCTCCAAGTATTTTAACGGGTGCAGCAGTATCAGGTGTGAGCAGGTTTAATGTAACCGCAAAATCACCGCTTACTGGCTGCATTGGTGATTCACAGTGCGGGGGAGGATGGGGACCGGAGTTAAAACGTTCAGGCTTTGACGCAGTTCTTATTAGTGGATGTTCACCAAAGCCTGTATATCTATGGATCCATGATGGAAATTATGAGCTAAAAGATGCCTCTCACTTATGGGGTAAATTTACTGCAGAAACCCGTGAAATACTTGCCGACGAATTAGGGTCTGCCAAGATACAAACTGTTTGTATTGGGCCTGCAGGTGAGGGTATGGTTCGTTTTGCATGTATAAGTGGAGGCAGTTCAGATTACGCAGGCCGCACTGGTTTGGGAGGGGTAATGGGATCTAAGAGGCTCAAAGCAATCGTATGCAAGGGATCGAATAGAATGTCGTTGTTTAGCAGTGAGGGTGTGAAGCAGGTAGCAGGAAAAGGTGCTCGGCGTTTTAAAGGCTCAAAGGTGCTTCAAACATTGCGGGCATATGGCACCCCAGGAATAATTAAGGCCCAGCATGCTGCTGGTAATCTTGCGACTCGCAACTTTTCACGCGGTTATTTTGAAAAGGTGGATTCTATTTGTGGAGAAAATCTAAAACAAATAGCAGGTGCTGGTGAGAAGACATGTTATGGATGTGTTGTTCGATGTAGGCATCTTGCAAAAGCAGAAAAAGCATACAAAGTTGATCCTGCTTATGGGGGGCCTGAGTTTGAGACGATAGCATTACTCGGATCTAATCTTGAAATATCTGACATTATAGCAGTTGCTAGAGGCAGTCAACTGTGCAATGCATATGGGTTAGATACCATAAGCACAGGGGCAATAATTGCTTATTTAATTGAGAGTTTTGAAAATAAACTTGTTTCGGAAGAACAAACTGAAGGTTTAGAATTAAAGTTTGCTGATCCGGAAGTTATGTTAAGATTAATAGAAAAAATTGGCAATAGAGAAGGTATTGGTAACATACTTTCTGAAGGTATGGATACATGCATTAAGGAGTTTGGTGACCCTACAGCAGAATACGCCATTCAAGTTAAAAATAACCCATCTCCCCAGCATTTACCTCAGGTTAAGATGTCCCAGGCTTTGGCATATGCAATAAATCCCTTTGGGGCAGATCATATGTCAAGCGAGCATGACTGGCTCATAGAAGGTCTTGACAATGATGCTCGTAGTTTAGGGCTTGATGAAGAACGAAAACCGTGGGAACTTGATCATGAAAAAGTTCGAATGGTTGTATACTCGCAAATCTATTACAGTCTTCTAGATACGCTATGCCTATGTGCATTTTGCTGGGGACCGGGTTCACTTTTTAATCACAGAGATCTGGAGAGCCTAATCTATTATGCTACTGGTATGGAGCTTAGCAACTGGGAATTAATGAAGGCTGGTGAGAGAAGAATTAATCTAATGAGGGCATTCAATGCTCGAGAAGGCATTAGCTCGGATCATGATAGATTACCCAAACGTTTTTTCCAACCCATGGCGGGCGCAGGGGCCGGTGAAGGCAAGCATGTGAGAGAAGAAGATTTCAAGAGGGCAATTAAAACATACTATAGCATGATGAATTGGGATCCTGATACTGGTAACCCCACTATGGGAAAATTACAGGAACTGGGGCTATCATGGGTATTGCAGTTATAAGGGAATCAAGCCCATCCTTTACCTCAATTACCGATTTACTCTTTGATTGGTCAATACTCGTTGCCAAGCCAGATTTTGACCTAATTCTTACCGTGTATAAGATTTCTATCTTATAAGGTTAGAGCTTGCGTTGGCCTTCAGAGTATTAAAAAGGAGGGAATATGCCAGAACAAAAAGATGAATTACAGAAAAGGATGAACCAGTACACAGAAGAAGACATTAAAAGAGTCAAAATTGGCATTACTACAATGGACGGTGTGCTACAAGGAAAATATATACATCTTAGAAAGTTGAAAACAGCTGCCAAATCGACAGGTGTTTTTTGTGATGTCGTTTTTGGGTGGGATGTTAACGATCGGCTTTACGATGACTCAACGTTATTTACAGGCTGGCATACTGGCTATCCTGATGCGAAAATTAGAATCGATTTTTCTACAGAGCGCAGACTTAGAGACGAAAATAATATACCGTTTTTCATAGTTGATCTTGTTGAGAATGATGGCAAAACAATGCATCCTATCTGTCCAAGGTGTTTATTGAAAAGAGTCTTACTGAAAGCAAAAGATATGGGATTTATCGTTAAGCTTGGTTTCGAATTTGAGTTTTTTGTATTTGATGAAACACCGCATACTATTAGAGAGAAAAATTATCAAAATCTAAAGTCCTTGACTCCAGGTAGTTTTGGATATTCTGTTCTTCGGAGTTCAGCCATTTCAGAACATTTTAATGATTTCATGGATTACTTCTATGGCCTTGGTGTTGAATTTGATGCAGTTCACTGCGAAACAGGACCAGCTGCTTGGGAAGCGTCCATAGTGTATGATGATGCATTGGACAGTGCTGATAAAGCAATTATTTTTAAAACGTTTTCAAAGGTCTTTTTTCAAAAAAGAAATCTTATGGCTACTTTTATGGCAAAATGGTCCATGGATTGTATGGCCTCGGGCTGCCATGTACACCAGTCATTATACGATTTAAAGACGAGAAAACCGCTTTTTTATGAACCTGAAGGATATGGAAATATGAGCGAAATAATGAAGCAATATGCCGCAGGCCAATTAAAATATATGAGACCTTTTTTGGTTATGAGCGCTCCCACGATCAACAGTTATACACGCCTGGTGAAAGGTGCTTGGGCACCTACATGTGCTACATGGGGGGTTGATAATAGAACAGCAGCGCTGAGGGTAATCCCTGGAACTGAGAAATCGCAGCGGATAGAGCATCGTACCCCTGGAGCTGACGGGAATCCTTATCTTGTCGCTGCTTCGATAATAGCAGCAGGGCTATTAGGTATCGAGCAAAAGCTAGCACTAGAAGAAGAGACAAAAGGTAATATTTATCAGGCACAGGATAGTTTGCCAAAAGACAGATTGCTGCCTTCAAATCTAAGAGACTCATATAGGATATTTGCTTCCTCCAAAGAGGCAAATGACTGGTTTGGAGAAAAATTTGTGAAACACTATACTTCAACCCGCGATTGGGAGGTGAGAGAATACGAAGGATATGTGACTGACTGGCAGATGAAAAGGTATTTCGAGATCATATAAAAATAGACAATATTAATAGTTGAGAGAAGATAGGGATTGAGAGGAAAATTATGCAGCAATATAATTATCCAACAATTATATACTATGGTGCGGGTTCTGTTAATGCACTAGCAGACAAATTACAGGAAAATGAGTATAAGAAGATCTTGATCGTTACTGATAAGACCCTGGTAAATCTTGGCATAAGCAATGAACTCATCATAGAGCTTGAGAAGGGAGATTTACCTTTCGCGGTTTTTGATGGTACCCAACCTAATCCTACTGATGAACACGTGCAAGAAGGTCTAGCAGTCTATAGAGAGCAGAAGTGTGATAGTATTATTGCACTGGGTGGCGGCAGTCCTATTGATACAGCAAAGGTAATCAAAATAATGGTTTCTCATCCTCCTCCGCTATCACAGTATGAGGACGGAAAGGGCGGTGATAGATTAATTATTAATCCAATGCCGCCTTTATATGCGATTCCGACAACTGCTGGAACAGGAAGCGAAGTTGGAAGATCAGCTGTAATTATCATGAAAGACACTGGAGAAAAGACTATTTTTTTTCATCCTGAGCTTATGCCTAGCATTGCAGTGCTTGAGCCGAAGTTTAGTAGGGTTCTTCCTCCACAGATCACAGCAGCAACGGGGATTGATGCATTCTCGCATAATTTAGAGGCTTATCTTGCCTCTGGGTTTCATCCAATGGCTGATGGTATAGCCCTTGAAGGGATCAAGCTTATAATATCAAATTTGCCAGTTGTCTATAAGAATGGAAACAATCTTGATGCAAGAGGAAAAATGCTAATGGCTGCTTCAATGGGAGCAACTGCATTTCAAAAAGGTTTAGGAATGATTCATTCTTTAGCTCATCCTTTATCAGCAAAGTATAATATGCATCATGGCCTTGCAAATGCCCTACTACTGCCGTTTGCAGTTGCATTTTTGGAAAAGTCTGATTTAAACAATGACCAAAAAAGGAGACTCGAAATAGTCCTTCAGCTTTTTATCGATGCAGGATTTGCAGAACATTCTTTATCAGAGGCATGTAAGAATTTCTTTATCTCGTTAGGAATAGAATTCAAATTATCAAAACATTCTGTGCCTGAATCCGATTTGGAAGTGCTAAGCGAGCAGGCTTTCCGTGATCCTTGTCATGCTACTAACATGATCCCTGTGACAAAAGGAGATCTTTTATTTTTATATAAATCAGCCTTTTGATTATTAGGTCACAGATCCCAAGCTACAGGTCATTAGGGGTTTCTTAATGGATAGTTAAGCAGTAAGGCGATAGGCAATCGCATAAAAACTATTTTTTTGCAGGGTCTACCTTGCCTTCGGCACGGAATGTGCCTTTGCCTCCTTTCTGTACCTTTGTTTTCTCTTCTGCTATGGCCAGCGGTTTTGCCTGCTTGCAAGTGAGCTTCTCACATTGCTCTGCTTGGCGGGCAGGCTGGCCTTGTGTGGCAGGCGGACCTTGACCCACACCACTCACCCATCAGGAGCAAGGTCGAATTATGTTTTGCTCTTGCTTGGGGCGCCCAATTTGTGGTCTGATGCTACCAAGATGTTCTCTGGATTTGAACTCATTTATCACACCAAAAACGGTGATGTCTCCTTTCAGACCTGCAAGAAAGCTCCTTCGGAGGATCAAGAAAAAATAAGGCAATAGAGCCCTCATAGGGTCAATAGAGAAAAAAATTCAGGCCATGAAAAAAATCTCTTGACAAATTTTTTGATCGTTATATATTAAATCCAATTTCATTATATGAAACAACATATGGCAGGAGAGGTGAAGCTAATTATTCTCGACAAGAGCCTGCAAATGATCACCCTGTCTAACAAAGATTCTGATTTTATCCCATTGCAAATGAGCAATCTGACTGGTTTTTCAAAAAGTACAATCCACCATATTGTGCGTACCTTTTTCCCTTATGGTCATATTGGCCAGAACATGAAAACTAACTTGGGCTTTGGATTTTTGTCCGCTTAACCAGGGATCGATTGCTTTAGGGGTCAGGGGAATTGTCCAAGGATCGACATATGCTTTCAGCTGAGGGCTTGAGTAAGGATTTCGGAGGCATTCGTGCGCTTAAGGAAGTGGATATTACTGTGGAAAAGGGGCAGATTCATGCCCTTATTGGACCCAATGGTTCTGGAAAAACCACCTTCTTTAATGTAGTTAGCGGTCTGCTACCCTGTACCGAGGGAGAGATTTACTTCGATTCCACAGATATCACCAGAGTCAAACCTCAGGTCATTGCCAATATGGGTATAAGCCGTACCTTCCAGATGGCAAAATTAGTCCCCGGGATGACCGCCTTGGAAAACGTGATGTCTGGTGCGCGTAGCTCCGCGAAGGCGAGCATTCCAAAGACATTCTTGCGGCTTCCCTTTACTGCCTCACCCGAGGAAAAAGGGATTCAACAAAGAGCATCTGAAGCTTTGCAGTTGGTGGGTCTGATGGATTCGGCTGATCGTTGGGCGAGTGAACTGGTTTGGGTGGAACGACAGCTCGTGCAAATAGGCCGCGCTCTCGTTGCTAAGCCAAAGCTTCTACTATTAGACGAGCCCACATCAGGAATGGGGATTAGGGAATCGGAAAGAGTAGAAAGGATCATCAAAAAAATACGGGATATGGGGATAACAGTCGTTGTGGTGAGCCATGATGTCAAGCTCCTTACAAGTCTTCCAGATTGGGTTACCGTTCTCAGCTTTGGAGAGAAGATTGGCGAGGGAAGTCCCGACCAAATACGAAATGATCCAAAGGTGTTGGAGGCCTATCTTGGCACAGAATAAGGTCAACCTCCTAAAGATTGAGGATCTCTCGGTATCCTATGGCTACGTTAAGGCGCTTAAGCAAGCCAGTCTCGAGGTAAATGAGGGTGAGATTGTGGTTCTTATTGGGGCTAACGGTGCCGGAAAATCGACTCTACTGGCAACTGTGCTTGGGGTTCACCGGGCAGACAGCGGCACCATCCTGTTTATGGGGGATGATATCACACTGAGGCCTACCGAGACTATTGTAGCCTCTGGCATATCTATTGTCCCAGAGGAGCGCGGGATTTTTCCCTCGATGACAGTATGGGAAAATCTGCAATTGGGAGCCTTTCATAACACGCGTGATGCCATCAAGAACCTAAAAAGGGTCCTCGAGTGGTTCCCCATTCTAGCTGAACGACGCGATCAGGTAGGAGGGCTTCTAAGCGGCGGAGAACAACAGATGTTGTCTCTGGGCCGAGCATTGATGTCGTCGCCTAAGCTGCTAATGCTGGATGAGCCTTCTCTTGGGCTATCACCAGTAATAGTAACGGAACTGTTCAATATCATAGTTGACCTAAATAAGGAAGGCTATGCCATTCTGCTATCCGAGCAGAATGCACGGAAGGCGCTAGAATGTGCCCACCGAGGTTATGTAATGGAAACAGGCGAGGTTATACTCCAGGGGAGTGCCCAAAAGCTCCTGAGGGATCAAAGGGTGCGTCAAGCCTATCTCGGAGGATAGTGTATGAACCTCTTTCTAGCACAGTTGATAAGCGGTCTGGCGCTGGGTAGTATCTATGTTTTGCTCGCTACAGGTTTTAATCTCATGCTTCTGGTGGCAAGGATCATACAGTTCGCCTATCCCCACTTTGTAGTGCTATCCATGTACGTCTGTTGGTATGTGTTGAGGGTAACAAATGACAATATAGTCTTGGCTATTCTCGCTGCAATCCTCTTTGCCGTATTCCTGAATATTGTCACGCAACCTATTTTCCGACACCTCATGCGCAGGCGGGAAGAGGAGACTGACATCAATATAACATTCATAGTAGCCTTAGGCATGAGCATGATAGTTACAGATGTGATGTCACACGAACTTAACGAGGGGTTCGCTATCGCCTTTCCCGAAGCTTGGGCAGGGAGAGAGGCCTTCATAAGGTTTGGCTTGGTTACCATTTCTATGGGAGAGATATTTACATTGGTTGTCGGTATTATCGCCGTGATCGGTTTTTTTTACTTGCTATACCGAATGAAACTGGGCAGATCATTCCGTGCCATAGCAGAGGAGCCCTACGTGGCACGCCTTGTGGGCATTCCAGTTACCAGAATGGGTATCTATAGCTATGCCATAGCTGGCTTGCTAGGAGGCATAATAGCGGTGTTGTTGTCTCTACTCCTAGGCAGCGCCTCGGCTGGGCTTGGTGAGATGGTGGCATTGAAAGTGTTGGCGGTGGCAATTGTTGCCGGCCTGGGGAATCTGTTAGGAGGGCTTGTCTGTGGCCTATTTCTCGGGATTGCTGAGGCTATGGTGATGGGCTATTTCCCAGGGTCGTGGTCCAACGCCATTGCCTTTGTGCTAATGTTGGTGATCGTGCTCGCTAAACCGCACGGGTTGTTTGGGACGCGGGTCTAACCTTGCCGTAAGAGAAATTAGGCGTAAGAATAGATCAAGGAGACTGAAGAGCTTGCCACTACAGTTATATTACTTCCTGGGTTTGACAGCAATATTTATTCTCATGAGCTGGACCATTTATCTACCCTATCGTGTTCGTCAGCTCTACTTCCTGCCCGTTGCGTGTATGTCGGCTTCTGCCTACTTTGGTGCCATTGCTACCCAACAATGGGGTTGGCCCTTCGCCTTGGTCCTCATTGCGGGAATAGCTGTGGGCGCACTGTTTGCCTTTGTTCCTGCGCTTCTGATTGGTGGTTCTCCGTTATTTGCTGTTGTCATAGTGAGCCTAACCTTTATCTTCATCGTGAAAACGGTGATTGAGAATGTGGGTGTTCTGGGTCGGACAACAGGCATTTTTGGCATCCCTCCAGTGGAACACCTGTTGCTCATAACCTATATCTTGTTGATAATTGTAGGATTCTTCATATACCGATTTGAGCACTCCAGTCTCGGGAGAGCCGCAGCAGTGGTCTTCGTTGATAAAGACGTAGCGGCCACGCTGGGTATAAACATAAAAGGGTTAGGTATGTTGCTCCAGACTGTTGCAGGGGCGATAGGAGGCATGACTGGGGTTATCTATGCCTTTCTCATGGGTAGTCTCTTCCCTGATTTTTTTGCTTTTGCCATGGTAGGTACCCTAATCACTATGTTCTTTGTTGGAGGCTACACTAATATGTGGGGGGTCATAGTTTCTGCACCCGCTCTATGGGGTATACCACTGCTCTTACCTAGTGTTGTGCATCCATGGCGACAGGTCATCTACGCCGTCTTACTTGTAGTAATAGTTCTCGTGCGGCCTGAAGGCCTGATAACCAGAAGGACGGTACGAAATGTCGCCAACAAAGGTAGAGCTTGGCTGAGCCGATTGACCGGTATTCGCAAGTAGAACAAAGAAAGGGGGTGATAAATAATACGTATTCGCAAAAACAATTAGGTAAGGGGGGCGTTCATACAATATTTAATATATGAACGCGCTGGGTAAGAACAAAGAACAAATTAGAATTCGAGGAGGAAGGATTATGAGAGGAACGATACACAAGATTACCTGTAATTTATTGGCATTGGTAGTAGCTGCTGTGGTTTTTGGTGGTTTTGGAGGCTATGCTAAGGCAGGAGATGTGGTGGTGAGTGAATGGGAGATCCCGCTATTCAGCTGTCTAACTGGTCCTGTTGCAAGCGCCGGTGAGAGTTTCTCGTGGGCTGCAAACCGGGCAGCAAGAGAGATCACTGCTGCTGGAGGTATTGCTGGCAAGCCTGCGAAGATCCTGCATCTGGACACAGGTATTAGCCCTGAGAAAGCTGTGGCAGAGATGGCTAAGATAGCTGACACAGCACTTGCGGCACTGGGGCCACAACCCGAGCCGTGTATCATGGCGGTTGGGCCCATAGCTATG
>JGI2171J19970_10000950_pt1 | contig 16081 bp, 21 predicted proteins | sample DeeMarSWOR324_28_FD_19970 | JGI IMG/M metagenome (IMG submission 19970) | reverse complement strand
AGAAGGCAGTAGAATTCGGGATCCCGCGCCTCTTGCTGATGGAAAACGCTGGAGGTGCAGTTGCGCGAACGATAATGGAGAAATTCGGCCACGAAAAGATTATCGTTTTCGCTGGAACCGGGAACAATGGTGGAGATGGGTTCGTCGCTGCTAGGCACTTAGCGAACAAGGGAGCTAAAGTCAATGTTTTCTTAATCGGAAATCCTGAGGATATCCGCACCGAAGAGTCGCGCCTGAATTGGAACGTGATACAGAAGATGAGGAGAAACATCAAGATTTACGTGGTTAGAAATCCCCCCGACCTCAAGAAGGTAGGGCACTATCTAAAGCGCAGAGATGTGATCATCGATGCTATGCTCGGAACTGGCTTGAAGGGCCCGCTGAGGAAACCGTTTGCCTCTGCGGTGCGATTAATAAATGATTCAGGCATCCCGGTGGTTTCGGTGGATGCACCTACGGGACTGAATCCATCGACCGGAGAAGTGCAAGGGTTTGCAGTGAAAGCGGCTTACACGGTGACTTTTCACAAGATGAAAAGAGGATTTCTCAAAGCTAAGGAATACACGGGCACGGTTACAGTAGCTGATATAGGAATCCCTGAGGAAGTTGAAGCCGCGGCCATAGGCAAATATCGGCGCTCATGGCGGCGTACCAGCGGGGCATCTGAGCAATCCATGCTTGTGAGCGCGTGCCTGTTGGGGGTTAACTGTAGGCACGATGGCAAAAACAAACTTAACGAGAAAATAACGCGGCTAGCTACGCAGAAGTTTTTGATTCCAGTCTGTCCCGAGCAGCTTGGTGGACTCGGGACTCCTCGAGAGCCTATGAGAATTATTGACGGCGCGGGTGCGGAGGTCTTGGATGGAAAGGCGAAAGTTATGAATAAGAGCGGCAAGGACGTGACGGAAAATTTGGTAAGAGGCGCAGAAGAAGTTTTGAAAATCGCGAAGTCGTTAGGCGTGAAGGACGTTATTCTGAAGGCGAGGAGTCCCTCCTGCGGGTGCGGGAAAATTCATAGTGGAGCATTTCCTGATAGGTTGGTCGAAGGGGACGGAGTCACGGCTGCATTGTTAAAGAAGAGTGGCATCTGCGTAATCACGGAGGATGACCTTGTAAAGGGAAGTTCTTTCTAGTTACACCTTCCCCTCCAGCCAGCCAATTTTGACGTTGTTTTTCTGGTCAAACTTCGGAACATATGGTTTGATATCCAAGAGAGGGGTGCCGTCGAGCATGTCGATACACCTCACCTTTAAGATATTCTCCTTGCGTTCCAATAGCTCCACAACAGTGAGCCCTATTGGATTTGGTCTGTTTGGGGATCTCGTGGTAAAAAGTCCGCGTGGGGTATCGTCTAGATAAGGTTTTACTAGAAGCCCAAACGAATTTAGGTAATGTCCTTTTTTCACCGAGCGCTTGACAGACTTATGGAATAAATACAAAATAATGAGGTGGGAGAAACCTTCGATATCTTTCAGCCCTTCCTCGTACTCTTTGAAAATCTCGATCTCACCAATATCCTCCGATTTGTATGCTTGATGAGGTGCTTCTCCGTCTTTTTTGTATGGTGTGCGGATTATCCCTATCGGTTTTAATTTTCTCATTCTACTACCAGTCCAGCCCCGCATCTCACGTATTGTTTTGGGAACGTGTGCGCTATTTCCTTTTTGTATTGTGTACAATGGCACGGGGAGATCAGTTCGAGGTCTTTCAGAGCTTCTAATCTGCTAAATCCGTGAAAACCTCCAATAATGCCGTATACCTTGCCTAATTTTGACGCTGCATCTATGAGGTTATCCAATCCGGGGTGAGAACAGCCTAAAACCACTAGAGCACCTCTTTTGCTCGAACACACCAACCCTTGTTCTTCAATGAAAGTGTCCAGCGTTCCGGTAGTGGATACACCCTCGCGTATGCGCGTGGGTTCTCGAGACTCAACCAACTTAGTTTTCTTCGGGATGTTGTTTTTCAATGTCCTGCAAAACTTTGGTGGCGCGTAGATCGAGAGCCTTTGATTTTCCTTGAGCAACTCGAACAAACCACCCGTGTGATCCCAGTGGGCGTGCGATATCACAACCGCTTTTAAATTGCTTAAATCGATGCCTAATTTCTCCATGTTACTCAGCAGAGCCACACCATCGTCGCCCGTGTCGAATAAAATGTCATCATCGATCAAACAGGAAAAACCCCAGCCTGCCGTCAATCCTCTCTTTAACACTTCGTTGTCGTAAACTACTGATATTTTCATGCCCGCAAGTCTCCTTTCGTAATTTTGTACAGTAAAGTTTATATACAATTATGTGCATATGCTCATAATGGGAGATGGGAAAATGGCTTACGGTCAGGGAGGTTGGAGAAGGAGAAGAAGGAATATGTATTATCTCACCGGTGTGCCGGGATGGATGAGGTTCGGATATTCGCCGGGGTGGGTAGACAGAAGTCCAACAGGATTGCCGCCAACTGCACAATACTTGATGCAGACGGGACAGGTGCCTCAACTGTACCCAGCACAAGTACCAGCGCAAATTCCAGTTCCTACTCATGAAGACTGCGTTAATTTCAGGGATGGGTTCTGCACATTAAACGGTGCCGCCGTGGATCCTAGCGCCCCCGTGTGCCCAAGCTTCACACCGAAAAGTTCCACTCCAGCACCACAGACACTTCCAACGTACCCCATGTTCCAAGCACCCACCGTTCTTCCAGCGCAAATGCCTCAGATACCCAAAGAACGGGAAATTCAGGTGTTGGAGGGTCAGGCAAGAATGTTTGATCAACAACTAGAACAAATCAAAAGAAGGATTGAAGAACTCAAAAGGGAGGTGAAATGAATGCCGTTCGGCTGGGGAAGAGGATTTGGTAGAGGATTCGGATGGGGGGGTAACCCCTATGTATGCGCACGGTTCCCATGGCTTCCGAGATGGTGGTGGACTGGAATGTACGGCCCCATGACACCTTTTACGGGAGCACCGGGGATGCCCTACACGCATTATGGCCAATATGGCACGCCAGGGATGCCTTATTCGCCAGACTACACATCGCCTTATGGCCAATATGGCACGTATGCAACGTCAGCTCCAACGGCTGCACCAGGGACAACATATACACCGTACTACGCGCCACCCTACAGCACGTATGCACCACCGGCACCAGCAATGCCGAGCATGACCTACCCGTCGCCATATGCACCATCACCTTATCCAACAGGCGCGGAGATCCCTCAAATTCCGAAGGAACAAGAAAGACAAATGCTTGAAGGTCAGGCGACAGCACTTCAGCAGCAATTAGACCAGATCAAGAAGAGGCTTGAAGAGCTAAGCAAAATGTAGGGCTCCAACAGCCTTATCAGCGAGTTCGACAACTGGGGCGAAGAGTACTACAATACGTGTAGCCGCATTAAATCAGATAGACAAATACTTATTGTGCAATCGCCGAAAAGGAATTCTGAATGGTGAAGCAAGTGGAAGGAAGGATGAAGGAAATACAGGAGCAGGAGAAGCGCATCAAAATACGGATGGCCAAAATCAAACATAAACTAGTGATACTAAGCGGAAAGGGCGGAGTCGGCAAGAGTACCATCACCGCTAATTTAGCTATCGCATTGGCACGTAAGGGTCACAAGGTGGGTGTTTTAGATATTGACATTCACGGCCCAAGCATCCCCAAAATACTCGGCGTCAGGGGACAGGGGTTGACCACAGGGCGGCTCGAAGGCCTAGGTATATCCCCGGCCAAAGGACCGCTCGACACCAAGGTCATCTCCATGGATTTCCTCCTTCCGAGCGATGAAACTCCAGTCATCTGGCGCGGCCCCATGAAGATGGGCGCGATCAGGCAGTTTCTGGCGGACGTAGCATGGGGCAACCTAGATTTTCTGCTTGTAGATGTACCTCCAGGCACTGGCGATGAACCCCTTAGCTTGATGCAGTTGTTGCCCGGCATCGACGGCGTTATTATTGTGACTGCTCCTTCTGAGGTTTCCCAAATCGTCGTCAAGAGGGCCGTCGGATTTACAAGAGAGTTGCACGTACCTGTGCTGGGCATAGTTGAAAACATGAGTGGGTTCGTTTGTCCAAAGTGCGGGGCAGAAGTTGATATTTTTGGAAGCGGAGGAGGTCAAAAAATAGCGGGAGAACTTGGAGTACCGTTCCTCGATAGGATTCCAATCGATTCAAAGATATGCGAGGATTCAGACAGAGGGACACCATTCATCGTCGAGCATGCAGAAACTCCTGCTGCCAAAGCTTTCATGCGAGTTGTGGATAAAGTGGAGGAATTTTTAAAACAACAGGGCGCACGAGCTTGATCATTGATGAGTTGTTGAATCTTATCACAAAACAAAGGGTCCACCTAGAGAATCTGAAATTCTCGAGAATATGCGTAGGTATCTGTTGCACCGCCGCCATGATCGAAAATGGTTATGAAAAAGACTAAAGGCGCACACCTCGCGCTATAGCACAAAAATCGCTGCGGCGAAGACCGTTGACCACATTCCCTCCTTCACCAAGGCGGTCTGCGTCATGTTTGTAGTCCTTACGATCTTTCGAGAAATCTTCCATATCTGTTTTCTCTCGTTCCAGCTCTTGTCTGGGTCAAAAGGTAAACCCAAGGCGCCCGCGAGCATAGAAGCCGCCAAGTCTTCCGCGTAATCGCCGGCTTCTTCCGCTGTTTGCCCGTAGGCATCATGCTCGCTGATATACCCGTAAGTGTTTTTATCTGCTGGAAGAGCACAACCTATGCTTGCGGATATCAGTCTCCTCCGTTCGTTGCTGCAGCATTTTCCGAAAACGCCGAAAATAATCTGTCCATCGTGCAGGTGCTTCAAACCCTTTTCCCGAGATATCATTTTGCACCCTGGGGGGATTATGCTGGAGACAGATACTAAGTTAAACCTCGCGACCCCCGCATTTTCCAGGGCATATTCGAATGATTTCAATTTTTCCCGGTCGTGCCCGACTCCACGGGTGAGGAATAAATATCTTGGCAGGAAGTCCATTTCATCTACCTCGATTTCTTCTAGGTTGAATTCTAAATCTTTATTATTAACCTTTTGGCTACTGCCACATCTTTGGATTAGAACTTCTTTAAATTTAGGGAACCCCTAAAATATACAGGGAGATGTGTTATGAGCGCCGAACTAAGCGTAACTGAGAATGAAGCGAAATATCTAAAATTGATATACAGAGGGCAGTGCGAGGAGTCCACCAAGGTCAGGACTACAGCCGTGGCAAAATCTCTTGGAGTTCGGCCAGCCACGGTGACCGAAGTGATTCAAAATCTTTCCGAGAAAAACCTTCTCTGGCACAGGCGCTACCATGGCGTTGAACTGACTAAAGAGGGCATAGCAGAGGCCCAGAAGCTGCTGAGAAAGCACAGGATTTTGGAGATTCTCTTTACGGATCTCCTTAAGTACAATGCCCAAAGGGCTTGCAACGAGGCTTCTAAGTTGGATTACCGTGCTTCAAGGAGCCTCATCAACGCCATTTGCAAGGCCTACGGGCATCCAGAAATCTGTCCATGCAAAAAGGTTATCTTCAGCGATCCAAAATGCAAGAAAAAATAAATGGAAGGTGAAACAATTGAGTTTACTAAAGCAAATCGTTTACGAACTCAAGAGACACGCTCCCTTCACGGCATTTGGAGCTCTTACTGGAGTGATTCTCATGGGCATTATGATCCTTGTTGGGTTTTCTTACGAAACCCCTCATATAATTTTCCACGTTTTGCACCCCCTTCACATCGTATTGAGCGCGCTCGTAACTACTGCTATTTACAGACGATATCGTGGTGGCGTCGCGGTGGCAGTGGGAATCGGTTTCGTCGGATCAATCGCGATATGTTCGACAAGCGATATAGTTTTTCCTTATATTGGGGGAGTATTGCTTGGGCTCCCCATAACTCTTCACGTATGTTTCATCGAACACACATGGCTCATAACCCTCTCAGCGCTTGCTGGCATCGCAATCGGACTGTTGTGGTCTCGGACAAGATTTCCACACGCCGGGCACGTGTTGTTGAGCACTTATTCATCGCTATTTTATTTCACGACATTTGGGGCGCCGGCGGACTGGATCCCGCTATTGCCGCTCATTTTTCCGATACTCTTCATAGCGGTGTGGGTTCCGTGCTGTGTGAGTGATATTGTTTTTCCCCTTCTGTTCGTAAGGAAGAGGGGAGGAAGGCGGAGGCTTTAATGTGGACGAGCTAGATAAAATACGTAAGAGAAAATTGAAAGAGCTGGAGGAGAAATATTTGGGAAAAAAAGGGGTAATCGACAAACCCATTCAGGTCACGGACCAGACGTTTGAAGACACGATTAGGAAGTACCCTGTCGTCGTGGTCGATTTTTGGGCTCAATGGTGCCCCCCCTGCCACATGGTCGCACCGGTCATCGAGGAACTGGCTAAGGACTATTCGGGGAAGGTTGTTTTTAGCAAGCTGAACGTCGGTGAGAATCGGATTACTGCGGCTAAATATGGCATAATGGCGATTCCAACTTTGTTGATTTTCAAAAACGGTAAATTAATCGACCAAGTCACCGGGGCCTTGCCTAGGCAGCATTTGGAACAGCGGATAAAGAATATCCTCTGATGGCCCTATTTGACGGAAGGTTAAAGGAAAGATGATACTCTGGCACAAAGGTGAACCCATGGAAATAGTTTATGGTCCTGTTTCATCGTGGCGGCTTGGAAGGTCGTTGGGAGTAGATTTGATTTGCCAAGAGAAAGGAAAGGTATGCTCGCTTGACTGTATTTATTGTTCGCTGGGCAAGACCACGGAGTTGACAACCAAACGTAGGGTCTTCGTTCCTACTGAGCGGGTAGCGCGAGAGCTCCGGGAAGCCATGAAAGAGGTTGAGGCGGATGTCGTGACTTTTTCGGGGACGGGCGAACCAACTCTAGCTCTGAATTTGGGTGAAGCGATAAAAGTTGCGAAGGAGATCTCAGATCTCCCGATCGCTGTCTTGACAAACTCCTCTTTGATGACTCGGGAAGAAGTGAGAAGAGGCCTCGCTCAAGCAGATATTGTCATCGGGGAGTTGGACGCCCCTGACGAGGAGACTTTTAATCGAATAAACCGCCCTCATAAGGGAGTCCACCTTGCGGACACCATCGAGGGAATGAAAAAATTCCGAGAAGAGTTCAAAGGCAAATTTTCGCTTGAAGTGATGTTCGTCCCGGAGAACAAAGATTTCTCCAAAGAAATTGCAGCGATCGCGAGGACAATTAAGCCAGATGAAGTTCAGATCAATACCCCTCTCAGGCAAAGCCCCGTTAGGCCCCTGACCCCGGAGGAACTGGGTGAAGTTAAAAAAGATTTCAAAGGAATGAATGCTTGTTCAGTTTACAAGGCGAAAAAAGCCGAAGTAAAAAAAGTTGTGGGGCTGAAAAAGCTGAAACAACTCAAACGGCCGAAAGCGAGGAAGGTCGGCAGTTAGACTTTTACTCCCTTAACCACGTATAGAGACGCCAGATTTTTATCACGGGTATCGAAGACTTCCTGACCTCGTATCCCTAAAAAATACTCACCAGTCATAGCGAATAATTTTGAGATGTAGCTCTCTATTTCCTTTAGATTTGTGTGTTTTATTTTTCTGAAGTATGAATCTGCTTTGTGCATGTGGGATTTGAAGTACTCCGATTCCGGATTCAATATCATGGCCACAAATTTGCCCTTAGGCTCCAAGACTCTAACCACCTCGTCCACGACCTTTTTGTAGTCGTCTAAAAACTCCAAAGTCGTCACCATGAAGGCGCCGTCAAAAGATTCCTCGGGGAAATCTAAGTGTTCTGCATCTCCGAACACAAATTTTTTACTGCTACTCTTTCTCGCTTCTTCTAACATCTCTCTCGAATTATCAAGACCAATGATGTTTAATCCGGGCAGCATTTCCTCAAAATAGCCGATCCCGCATCCGATGTCGAGGATNTTTTTTCTNTCTTTCANCTCTTTTTTCAGATAATTCGCTTCTCTAGCNAGAACTTTCCTACCAAAATCGCTTTTGTAGAATCGCACAAATTTTTTGATGTCGTTCATTCTACACCTTTTTTGTCCAGTAGGGATTTCTGAGGTCCTCGAAGGCCGATAAAGCAGCGACCGCGCCCTTGGAGCACGCTACCACAATCTGTTTAACTCCACCCGTTACATCACCCGCAGCATAAATTCTGGGGATGTTTGTCCTCTGGGTTTTGTCGGTTGTGATATAGCCCTCCTCATCAAGGGAAATTCCTATTTTCGCCGCGAGTTCGCTGTTGGGGTCCTCTCCTATCGACACGAAAACTCCTGCTACCTCGAGGTCTTTTTTAGTATTTTCCTTAGTGTTGTGTATTCGAACCCCTTTCACGAAATTATCACCTGTTATCTCCTCCACCACAGAATTCAAGCGGATATCAACTTGACCGGCGAATCTTTTTTGAAGATACTCCTCAGCCCTGAGCTCGTCCCTTCTGTGAATTAAGGTGACATCGCATCCTATACTGTCGAGATAAATTGCATCCATCGCGGCAGAGTTTCCTCCACCCACTACCGCTACTCTCTTGCCTTTGAAGAGAAAACCGTCACAGGTGGCGCAATAGGATATACCTTTTCCAAAAAATTCATTTTCTCCTTTCACGCCTAGTTTTTTGTGGGTCGTGCCGGTCGCGAGTATCAGAGCTCTTGTGGGATACTCGCACTTCTCCGTGTGGACCAAAAAATCCTTTCCGACTTCTATGTTCTTCACAGGTTCAAATTCTCTAAGCTCAACGTATTTCGCAGCGTGTGCTTTCAATTTCTCCACGAGTTCCATGCCCCTTATCGCATCCATGCCCGGGTAGTTCTCGACCAAGGGAGCCTCTCCCGCTAGCCCTCCGGCCACCGCCTTCTCAAGTATTAAAGTCTTCAAACCGCTCCTTATACCGTATATTCCGGCGCTCAAGCCAGCAGGTCCCCCACCCACAATGATTAGCTCGTGTGGCATCGGTTTCGTCCTCCAGGTCTTATTAATCGCTTAGCCCGATTTATCCTTTCACAAACTCATTTTTTTCCATACATCTCCATGAGTGGCTATCAGCGCGGCCATACGTGCCGCTTGAGCATTTGATGGCATAACTATAATGCCGGCTTTTTCTAGTTTCTTACATTGTACAGATAAATTTTGCGGGTCTCGAGAGGTTCCAATTACGGACGCCACCACGCTGAGGTAACCCCCCTCCCGGTCAGTTATGCTCTTCGCTTCCTCAACCGCTTTGGTTAACTCATATGCTGGATCGGGGTGAGCGCCCTGCCCCAGCACGACATCGAATAAGAGTGTGGCCACCTCCCAGTCTCGCGCCTCCTTCAGGATTCGTTTGCACCTGAGATTTAAATCGATGATAGGGTGAGGTGCCCCTCGCGCAAACTCCTCCGCCTCGAAATCGACGCATGCATGGCGCTTGCTCGAGTAGGGGTCAGGCAACCGCAACCTTGGACGGAGCGGAACGTTCGAGTAAATATCGCCCGCAAGTTTCTGCAAGATCACCATTGCTTCCGTGCACAACCCGCTTCCTGAAAAGAGTCCCCTAATGTACTTCTGTCCATAGCCAAATTTTGAATGCTCTCGCTCGGCCAGTGATTTGACTTCACTGGGAGGAAGCGTGAAACTGATTGTCTTTGGTTTTTCCCCACTCGCCAGCGCAACTGCTTTGGCTGCCGCGTCCTCCAACGTGGCCGCGGGCGTTACTCCAGCCTTAGAAATAAGCTTTGCATCGTCTCCAAGAAAACACACGACTGCGGGCTTCCTGATTTTGCCAACTGCATCCAGAACCAGGTGGACTACGCTAGTCGCTGGAGCCCCACCTACCAGAACGATGACCTTTGTTGCCTCGTCAGCCTCCAGAAACTTCAACGCCAAGAGCGTACCAATTCCACCGACTTTTTGCGAGAGGTCGCGAGCACCCACTCCAAGAATGTGTGAGATTCCAACATTATCGACTAAACATGAAACTTCTTGAATCCCAGTTCCGAGGGTGCCGACAATGCCCACGGGGCCTTGGCGCACCACGTTGGCGAATCCGTAACTTGCGCCCTCGACGATAGCGGTGCCGCATCCCGGGCCAAGGAGCAAGAGTCCGCGTTTAGCTGCAGTTTGCTTGAGCTCAACCTCTTCCTCCAGCGAAACACCACCACCCAAGAGCACCACATTTTTTCCGGCTTTGAAGGTATTCATTGCCTCTTGTGCGGCGGACGGGCCTGACCTAGAGATTTCGACGAACTCAGCCATTTAATCCCGCAAGAAATTGTCTGCATTAACCAAAGAGATTTTTGGTGTGACAATCCGTGCTGGGAGCCGGACCCAAATCTAGTCGAAAAACTAGTTTGCGCACGTCTATTCGAATCGTGCAAATAACTTAAGCCTTTGTGCAGATATGGGTTGGGGGTAAGCGTGCAATCAGAAAGCTATAAGCTAGGCAGGTTTTTCTTGTGTGGGCTCAAGCACAATTCAGCGTTCGTACAGTCGATCAAAAAGTTTGCGAAGGAAAAACGAGTCATGATGGCGGTCTTCACCGTAATCGGTGCGGTCAAGAAAGCAAAGCTGGCTTGCTACGACCAAGTCAAACACGAGTACCAACAAATTAAACTCGACAAGCCCCTGGAGATCGCGAGTTGTTTCGGCAACCTCTCGCTCAAGGATGGCAAACCATTTGTGCACCTTCATGCTGTGCTCGCCGACGAGACGGGCAAGACCTATGCGGGGCATCTGATTAATGCAACGGTTTTTGCGGCTGAACTTCACCTTCAAGAGTTGTTGGGTAATAAACTCGAACGGGAATACGACCAAACAACTGGCCTTGCACTGTGGGAGTTTGGGGAACAATAGGGCAAATTCGCTAATACGGTAAGATCATTGCGGATGATGCCAAATGATTATGATTACGTTGATGGCTTGGGCTCTGACTTCGCATAAATCGTCGGGTCTTTAACGCCAGCCTCCTCGAATGCGCGTTTTCTGTTTCGGCATGACTCACAGCGCCCACAATGAAGTTCGCGATTCAAGTAGCAGCTCCACGTAAGCTCAAGAGGAACCCCAAGCTCAACGGCCAGCCTTATCACTTCGGCTTTTGTCTTGTCTGCTAGCGGGTTTTTTACAGTGAGCTTGGATTCGGTACCAAGAGATACCGCCCGCGCAATTGCGGAAACAAATTCTTGCCTGCAGTCTGGATAAAATTGTGCATCCTCACCTTGAGCACCATAAAAAATTACTTCTGCACCGACTGTCGCTGCATACCCAGCGGCAATGGCGATCAGGATGCCATTTCTAAATGGTACGATTATGCTTTGCTCGAACTTTTCGGGCATGGGCATGTGCTCGTCAAGAAGCACAGTGGCACCAGGGCCGTAAAGCTCCTTCATAAATGAGATATCGACAACGCGGTGCTTTTTGACGCCCAGCGCCTCAGCGATTTTTTTCGCGCTTTCGATTTCTTTGGTTGCAATTTGCCCGTAGTTGAAGGAGAGACAATGAAGGTCGTAGCCTTCACGCTTCGCTATCGCCGCCGCCGTGGCGCTATCGATTCCTCCGGAAAGCAAACAAACTGCTTTCATTTTCCCTTTTTTTACTTACATGCTGCAGATAAAAATTCAACACCCCCAATTATGAGATCTCAAGAGAACTCAAGCTTGATTAGATTGGCATGGTTCAAGCAGTTCGAGAAGACGACTCCACAGCAAAGGTTAAACCCAAATTTTAACCATCTAAAGCAAAGAACCTCTTTAGGGTTGTTTAAATGAAGCCGAAAAAAGATAAGAAGCCTGCAGAGGATGTACTTGTTTAAGGGGAAAATTCATGATTACAGCAAAAGCGGTTATATTTGATTACGATTGCACACTGGTCGACACTCTCAAACGATTTTATGATGTCTTCAATCAACTGCTAAGAGAGCGTGGGGACAAACCATTGGGGTGGGATGAGTTTTTAAAATATTATGTTGCGGACACGCTTGATGATGTAATTACTGCACCATTCAATAAAGAACGAGAACAAAAGCTGCATGAGTTCTGGCTCGAGTTTTTGCGAAGATATCGAGCGGACGACCCGGGCAGCAAGCTGATCCCGGGCGTGAGGGAAGTTTTTCAAAAGCTCAACGACGCGGGTGTCCCTATCGCGGTCATCACGAGCTGCATCGCGCCCAAGGCTCAAATAAAAGAGGAATTGGCGAGTTTTGGACTTGATAAATTTGTGAAGGCTATCGTTACAGGGGATGATGCGATTAATGATTTAAATAAGCAGCACCACTTCTCCAAGGTCGAAATCTTAAGGCTCGCGGTCGAAAGGCTTGGAGTCGACCCTAGGGACTGTGTGGTCGTAGGGGACTACTGGAACGACGTGAGGGACGGCAAGATCCTAGGCGCACGAACCGTCGCTGTGCTGACTGGCCTGATGCGGCGGGAACTCCTAGAAAAGTACGGCCCAGACGCTATCATCGAGAGCGTTCGTGACCTGCCAAAGGTTGTTAAATTTGAAACTCAAAAGTTATGAAGGTGGTTGAATGGTTCGCATTGATGGAACGAGCTTCGGGAGCATCACCGTGGATGGCAAGCACTATCTCCATGATGTTTGGATTTTAGCTGATGGTTCGATCAGAAGACGGAATCGAAACCATGAGTTCACGCTTAACGAGTTCGACTTCCTGCTCAAGGGGAAGCCGGAGCTGGTCATAGTTGGAACTGGCCAGTCAGGCTGCGTCGAAGTTGACAAAGAAGCTTCTGAATTAGCGGTGAAACAAGGTGTTAAGATAATCGATGAGATCACCCCAGATGCCCTCAAACAATACAACGAGGAGGCAAATGCAGGGCGAAAGGTGGCCGGCGCATTTCACGTCACATGCTAGGTGTCCAAATGGTGCGAGCTTTCATCGGAATCGATATCGACGAGGCGGTCAGACAGAAACTGGCGGCCGCCCAAGATCAACTTCAGACAACCGGGGGACAACTCAAGCTCGTCGAACCACCCAACATCCACGTGACGATGAAATTCCTCGGGGAGGTTTCCGAAGACAGGGTTGGTGAAATTGCTGAGGCGTTGAAAAGGGCCGCTACGGGAACAGGGCAATTCGACATCGGGGTTAAGGGCATAGGTGTCTTCCCGAACTTGCGCTACATCCGAGTCGTGTGGGCAGGAGTGGCCGAGGGACATGATGAGGTCATCGGCCTCCAGCAAGGGATAGACCGCGAGTTGAGGCCACTGGGGTTCCGCTCAGAGCGAGATTTCGTCCCCCACCTAACAATTGCCCGGGTTAAAACGGCTAAACAAAAGGAGCGGCTAGCGGCATTTATCAAAGAAATGACCGACGCAGAGTTTGGAGTGACGCGTGCTCAAGCAATTGAACTGAAACAGAGTACACTGACCCCTAAAGGGCCAATTTACAGTACGCTCGCTCGGGTAGAACTCGTAACCAAAAAAATTTAAAGCGTTACTGGGAATTAGAAGACGTTCGATTCTTGTGTCGGTATCAAGCTCCTCGGCGGACTTTGTGTATTGAAAAACTTCTTGATGATTGTATGCTTGAAAATGCTGAGCTAATGTGCTAAAATGAATAGACTTACAGGTACACATAGAACGAGCAGGAGTGTGATGAAAAGAGCCCCGATGATGGCTAAGACAAACTTCGGTTTTTTCGCCGGCGCCCTGAAACTCATAAATATCCGGGCTGGCGCCGCGAATCCCATAACTACCCAGAAGATACCTAAAATAATGAGGAAGGTACCAACCGGCGGCACCCTCACCCGCCAAAAGTTGGTAACCCCAATAAATGCCCCCCAGTATCCGACCACTATAGCTAAAATTCCTAAAATCATTATAACAATTCTTCCTCTGATTGCTTTCACCATTTTAGCCCAAGTAGATAATAAACGAGAATCTATTTAATGTTAATTTTGTTAAATTTTGAAATTGGATTAGTGTGGTAATTTGGATATCAAATCTTTCGTCAAGTTTTTCTTTTCATAATATCAATCGATTCTTCCTTAGATTCCATAAAGTATTCATAATTAATTTCTTCGTACTACCGATACCAAGGTAGGCAGCGCGTTAAATATTCGGAGATAAACGCGCGAACTTTTTCATCCCCACAAAGCTGCACGATATCTTTCCCTGTGTAAATTTGATACTCCTTTGCGATGGCCTCACCCACGTGCTTGCCGAGGGTTGCGCGTTCCTTTAATGCTTGCTCAAGTACCTCCCCCGCGTTTGGCTGTTCGCGCTTGAGTTCGAAGACTAGCCTTCCCGCCGCATTCGTGAATGGACCGGCTAACTTTTGCTTCGATTTAAGGTGGGTTTGGATGAAATCCTTGACCTCAATCGAAACCGGAGGTCCAACGTGGGCGCGAACCCGGGGAAGTTTCGCCACCGCCAGCTCGAGCAGAATGAGAGCCCGAGAATTAGACCACACATCGCTCCGCATCACCTCAAACCCAGCTCGCGCCAGCCGCGTCACGAGAGTCCGCTCAGCTTTCCGGAGCTGAGGATAGAGCACATCGGGGACGACATCAGGCGGGGAGAAAGTGACACAAAACAAGGCGGTTCCCCTATGCTTCAATGTCGCCTGAATCTGCCGTGCGCTCAGCCTCCGCGCGGGCTTGGGGAAGAAAAATCGCTCGCTCGGCCCGCGTGCAAAATCCTGGCAAGCGCGAACGAAAGTAGCGAAATTCTGCATTGAAACCGCGGCGCCCACGTTTCGGCTCGCGTCGACGGGATCTATGACGATGAGTGGCTGCTTCTCAAACATCCTCTTAGCTTCGGAGGGATCTGGGTAACTGCGTTCGGGGTCGATGACCGTGCTTGGCTTCCAACCGCTCGCACCTTCTACTAACTTTTCAAATGATCCGTAGTGCAGCACGAGGAGTTCGCAGAGATATCCTGAGAAACCCTGTACCTTCAGCTCCGAGCCATAGCAACCAACGCCGAGCATGAATTGTTTCGTCAGCAGCACTTCATCAGCAAGTTCGGACGTCAGGTATTCAGTGATGTAGCGCTGGTGGTGGGGTGAGCGATCGACCGCACTTTTGATTTCACTTGGTTTGGCGACATCGTAGCATGGCACTAGGTCGACATCGAACCCCTTGAACCGCGTGGTCACATAGGGGTGCTCGGCGAACTGCTCCTTTCCCTTGGCGCCGGCCACCTCCCGCGCCACCGCTAGCCCTTGGCGCTCGAGTTCCTCCCGCGGGAGCTCCTCAGGAAAGAGGATGAAAATATCGATGTCACGCTCGGAGCGAAGCCAAGTGTCGCGCGCGGCTGAGCCCACGAGCATCGCCTTTGCGTCTATGTTGAGTTTCGCGCAGGCGGCATTTGTTTGCCCGATGAGCTCGGCCGCCACCCGCTCGAGACGCTTCCGGTCGGCTGGGGTTGGTTTAACTTCTTTTAGAACCAATTTCAAAATTTCGTTCATCTGCTCCCGAACACCAATTTATATCTGGCGTTAAATGTCTAGCGCCTTCTCATTTTGGAAGGAGATTAAATAATCTAACACTCCTTTGTCTATCCCCCTTGCCCTGCAACTTTACACGCGCTAACGACAGACAAACCTAGGAATGGAAACTAAAGCTCCATCCCCTTTTCGATGACGATTTTCTTTTCGCCTTTTTCCTCGACCACAGAAATTTTCACGATTGTCTTGTCGTTCCACTTCAGCGCCTTGGCTTCGGGCGTCACAAACACGACATAATTGTCGTGCCAGTGTACTAGCTTCTTGGCCTTCTTGCTGAGCACTTTCTTGGTTAATGAACTCCCTAATAAAGGTAGGAAAGACACGTTAAGAAAGTTAAACGTGCTAAACGTGTCATTTATATAACCGCAAACAAAAGTGTGTTCGTTGGTTCAAGGAGGCGAGAGGGTTGAATAGCATATATCTCAGGGTATCAAGGGTTCTAACCAACAATTCGCAAGCAAGAAAGCTGAATAGGTGCATTTACCTCCCGCGCATTCTGCTGGTGTGGGTTTCCCGAAGGCGCAAGCTTTTGGGTGAGGTTATCCATCCTACCGCACCAGCAGGCGCAAGGAGAGCGGTGGTGAAAGGCCAACGGCGGCGTAATGAACCGCGCTGGTAAGCGGTTATGTGGCAGGGACGGG
>JGI2171J19970_10000949_pt1 | contig 16095 bp, 14 predicted proteins | sample DeeMarSWOR324_28_FD_19970 | JGI IMG/M metagenome (IMG submission 19970) | reverse complement strand
GGGCGGAACAGCTGGCGAGGCAGTCGTGGGTGATGGGGCTCAAGCCGATGTTGAGGGCAGACCTGGTGATCGAGCATCCGGCTGGGGAAATGAGTCAGACGCAATCGGATAGCGCAATCCTCCACGACACCCGCGGGCGGGTAGTGCTCAAACTCTCACCATCCGATGTTTTTCTTATCAGCCGTTTCAATGGACAGAACACGGTGTACGATATTTATCTGGAGCATGCCGCTGAACTGGGGCTGATTTCGCCGCTGCAGGTCCAACGACTCTACGAGGCGCTGGAAGGCGCCGGCATGTTGGAAAGCCGCGCAGCGGTGGCGGCCGAACGAAAGCAGTGGTGGCGGCGCTGGCTTTCACCGATATTCAGTATCCCCCGTCCCGATGCAGCGGTGACATGGGTTCACCGGCGCACTCGCTTTCTATTCAATCCCATCGGTGTGGCTGCCCTGGTTTTGATCGGACTTTCGGGACTGATTCCGCTTTTCAAGGAATGGAACGCCCTCGTTCACCATTTTGTGCGAATCGATACCCTGTTCCTCCAAAATCCTGCCCTGATCGCCCTGGTCTATCTGGTCATGCTGGGAGGTGTGGCGATGCATGAGTTCGCGCACGGGGTGACATGCAAGCATTTCGGCGGACAGATCAAGAATCTCGGCGTCATGTGGTACATGGCCATGTTCATCTTTTTCTGCGACACCACCTCGGCGTGGACCTTTCCGAGAAAGGCGCAGCGGCTGTGGGTATCGCTGGCCGGACCACTGGTTTCCTGGGCCTTCTTCGGGGTGACGGCCTGGGGCGCGGGGTTGACGGTCGCCGCCGCGAGTCCCTGGGCCGCCCTCTGGATCGCATTACTAATGATGAACGCCTTTGGCCTCGTCATGAACTTCAACCCGCTCATCCGTATGGATGCCTATTACATGCTTGTAGACTGGACAGACATCCCCAACCTGCAGAAGCGTTCCTTTGATTATCTCAGAGGCCGTCTCATCGGGTGGCTGAAAAAGGGCCCCTCAACTGCCGGCCCTGCACCGACCTTGCGGGAGAAACGTTTTTTTCTGATCTATGGGGTGTTGAGCGCCGCCATGTCCTTCGCCTTCATCGTGCTGCCCTTCTGGCAGATGACGGAGCTCTGGGTGACCCATCGGAAATTCTCCGTTTTGGGCGTTATTATCTTTGCGGTGGTTGCCCTGCTGATTGGGAAAATGCTGCTCAAGGCCCATGCCCTGCTTTATACCGCCCGCCATCAGGAGTATAAACTGTCGTGATTGCTTCCATTGCACCGCGCGAACTGAAGATTGAAATCACGGATGCTTGTAGTTTGCACTGTACGTTCTGCCACCTCGGCGGAAAGATCCTTCAGGGCACGCGGTTCATGCCGGCGGAGGAGGTGCTGCGCTGGATTGACTGGACGGTGGATAATGCTATCCCGGGCGTCCGGTTCACCGGCGGAGAACCCACGCTGCATCCCCAGATTCAAATGTTCGTCTGCTATGCCCATCTTCGCGGGCGTTACATCATCTTGAACACCAACGGCATGGCCAACGATCAGCTCTACCGGAAACTTTTCCGGGTGGTTAATGATGTGCGCATCAGTTTGCCGACGCTCGATGCCGAAAGGATGGACGAGCTTACAGCCGGCACGGACGTGCTCGCCAAAAAGCAGGATGTGATCCGGCTGGCGCTGGAGGTGGGTGTGCCGCGGATCGGTCTGCTCACGGCACTGCTGCCGGAATTGCATGGAACATTGGAGGCATTTGTTCGATTCGTCAAGACCTCGCCCCGGCTTTTCTGGGTTCCGCTGCGCTATGTGGCCACGCCGCTGCGGCCGCGTCCCTGGACACGCGCCGACGCCCAAACCTTTGCCGAGGAGATGGCGGATTTGATGGACCGTCACCCGGGGCAGGCGTGGGGGATTTTTCTGGGCATGCCCTTTTGCGGGGTTACGCCGACGAGCCTCGGCGCCCGCGTGTTTCATGGCCGGACGCGGGATTGCTGTCCCTTCGTGGCACTCATTGTCAATGTCCGCGGACGGATGCAGGCCTGCTTCGAAGTGGGCAAAATAGACGGCGCCCAATCACTTGCGGAAATCCAAAGCTGCCCGGAAATCCGCGCCTTCGCATCGGTTGAAGCGCTGCCCGATGAATGCCGGCGCTGCGCTCATGTCGCCCGTTGCGGCGGGGGCTCCCGCAAGCCATACGGCCTGGTTCAACAGGGCGGCAAGTGGATTGATTATTTGGCGGGGTTTTTATAATTATGAGCAATTTTAGGATAAAAACGGGCATTGCCACGATCGCGAATGGCGATTCCGGCTGGATCATTATGGATGAAACAGGGCGAAAAATGATCACCTCTGCGTTGGCCTCGGAATTGATCGGTCTGATCCGCCGGGACCTCGGCGACGAGGACGGTTTGGTCGCGGCGCTGGCGGATCATTTTCCAGCCGAGCAGGTATACTACGCGCTGATTCAACTCGAAAATCTGGGTGTGATCTTCAAGGGCGAAGTGCAGCCGGAATCGCCGGTGGACTTGTTTCGGATCAAGGTGCACGGACAAAAACGGACAGAATATCCGTGCCCCCCGATGTCTGCCACGGCCGTGCGGATCGTATCTATCGACGGGGCGGATGCTAATGCACTGACGGCGTTGCTTGATCGGTCGCAACTGCTGAGGATCGAGCATGTGCCGGACTGGCAGGTCCAAAAAATGACCGCTGATGCCGTTTACGTGGTGGTCACACCGGATTATCTTGAACCGGAACTGGAGGCATTCGGACGTCTCGCCTATGAACGCAGAATCCGCTGGTTGCCTGTTAAGCCGCGCGGGGTGATTCCGTGGATCGGGCCACTGTTTCTTCCCGCAGAAACAGGGTGCGTGGAGTGTTTGCTCGACCGGGTGAGGGGGCATCGGCGGCTGGAAGTGGAACAAATCCTCAAAAATGGCGGGAAACAGTCTCTGCGCCTTTCGGTCGCAAAAACGGTTCATTCAATTGAAATGGTGGCAGGGTTGCTGGCTGTGGAGTTGGAAAAGCTGGCCGCAGGCGGTGCATCGGAACTGGTTGGCGCAGTGTTCACGCTTGACTTCCGGACGCTCAGGCTGGAGCGGCATCCGCTTACAAAACGTGAGCAGTGTCCGGTGTGCGGGACGATATTGCACACAAATACCCGGACGATTGCCCTGCCGAAAGAGCCGCTACGCCTGCAATCACGAGAAAAAGCAGATTATTGCGACGGCGGTGAACGGGTATGCTCGGCGGTGGAAACGCTTGAGAAGTACGCCCATCTGATCAGCCCGATCACGGGCGTGGTAGGGCAATTGACGCCGTTGGAGGGCATTCCTGCTTGTTTCGTCCAGGTGATCAAAAGCGACTGGAACGTCCGGGGCAGCGGAGAAAAAGCGCTGAGCGGACAAAATGCGCGCTTGCCCGGTGCCGGTTTCAGCACGGGCAAAGGCCGGACAGTTCCGCAGGCACGGGCCAGCGCCTTGGGGGAGGCCATTGAACGCTATTGCTCACAGTACGAGGGTTATGAGCCTCATTTCCGAGCCCCTTTTGTGGAACTGGACAACGTGGCGATTCATCCTCATGACCTGATGGGCTTCAGCGAACGACAATACACTGAACGCGAAGCCTGGCGTCAAAAAGGGGTCACGGCCTACGTGCCTGATCCTTACGATGCGGTGCGTCCGATTGACTGGTCGCCGGCCTGGTCGCTGAGTCAGGATCGCTGGCGGCTGATCCCTAGCGCCTTTGCCTATTTTTGCTATCCTCGGGAGCGAGGCGGCGACATCTGCCGTGGTTGCAGCAACGGAGTTGCTGCGGGGAACTGCCTCGAAGAGGCTATCATGCAAGGCTTTTTTGAGTTGGTTGAGCGGGACGCCATGGCGATGTGGTGGTATCACAAACTGCGGAAACCCTCCGTGGATTGGCGCGGCTTCGACTCTTCTTTTGTGGCCGCCGCGGATGCCGCCATAAACGAGCTGGGCATGCGGCTTGAGATTCTGGATTTGACCACCGATCTGGGCATTCCGGTTTTTTCAGCCAATCTTTTCAACCAGAATGAAAACCTCTGCTTCAAGTCGAACGGGTTGGGCTGTCATCATGATCCGCGTATCGCCCTGGAGAGGGCCGTATCGGAATTGGGGCAAACCTGGACGTTGCCGGACATGGATGCGTACAGTCTCAAATTCCAGGACATCCCGCTCAGCCGGGAACTTTTTTTACAGGCAGACCCCCATAAGACCCCGAAGACAGCTTCCGATTTCGTCAGGGAACGGCGCGGCGATTTTCTCGACGACATTGAAGATGTTGTGCGCTTGTTGCGCACGCGGGGATTGGAGATGCTGGCTATGGATTTGACCCGTCCCGATGTCGGTTTCCCCGTAGCNCGGGTGATCGTCCCGGGCTTGGTGCATTTCTGGCCTCGCTTCGGTTGCCGCCGTCTTTTCGAGGTTCCCAAGGCGGCTGGATGGATCGAAGGGGGCGCGGGTGAGGAAGGCCTCAATCCCGTGCCGTTCCATTGTTGAATGATGAATAAGCTAAAGGGCACGAATAAGACGACTGATCTTTTGATGGGCAGCTCTTCTATTTCCGTCAAGTTACGTGCCGACATCACGACGGAACGCCTGGGAAACGGAAAAATCGCTCTGTCCGGAAATCTCCGGTCGCCTTTGGAGGCGCCCGCTACCCCGCTCATGGAACGCCTGATGACGGCCTGGTTAAGCGAAGAGGACATCGATCGGCTGGCGGAGGAGGCAGCCAATCCGCCGGCCGTCTATTTTTTGTGTGCAAAGCTATTTTCCCTCGGCCTTCTGCATGCGCAATGCAGTGTTGATGGGCAATCCTTGTTTTCGCTTATCCCCGCACCGGACTGGAACGCCTGGCGGGGATTCATACCGGCGGGATTGGGGAGACTGTCACGCCACGCCTGTCTGCGGCGGGTCGGTAGTGATTTTGTTCTAGAGATGGCGCTTTCGCAAAGGAAATGTCTCATCCACGACGAACACTGTCTGGTCTGGATGATGGAGAGCATCCGGGGAGGCATTTCTCTCCCCGCTGAGGATGCGGCCCGTACGGCGTTTTATCGGGCGCTGTGGCTGATGGATGCCCTGGAGCAGGAGGAGCCGACCCATGCCGCATGGGAATTTCACGACCTGCTATTCTACCACCATTCGAGCTTCGGTTTTCATGATGATCCGATAGGCGCGACCTGGCGACTCAAGGACACGCTCCCGCCTGCGCCACTTTTTAAGCCCTGCAGTGGTGAATGCGTTTCATTGCCGGAACCCGATAGACAGCTCATGGAAAAGCTGCGCGCGCCTTTTGCCGAAGTGATCGCCCACCGCCGCAGTGGTCGTATTCCCGGAATCCGGCCGATCACCCTGGAGGAGATTGGAGCATTGCTGCACGTTTCCGCCCGTGTTCAGGACATTCTGGATGACCCAGCCTATCCTTGTCCGGCATCGTTACGACCCTCGCCCAGCGGCGGTGCGTTGCACTCGCTGGAAATCTATCCGATGGTTCACGAATGCGCTGGCCTTGACCCCGGTGCCTGGCGCTACGATCCGGCACAGCATCGACTGGAGTCCGTTGCCGCGAACGACGCATTAGTGGTTTCCTACCTAAAAAGCAATCCCCATGACCTGATCCAGGACGCAGGGCCGCCTAACATCCGTTTGGTGATAACCTCACGTTTTCTGCGCAACTCATGGAAGTACGAAAAGATCGCCTACCGCCTTGTTTTGCAGGATTTGGGTTGTCTGTATCAGACCATGAGCCTCGCTGCCACGGCGCTCGGACTGGCCACCTGCATTCTCGGCGCAGTGGATGCCCGGCGCTTGAGCGCGATTCTGAAAATTGAACCGCTCGTCGAACCCGTCATCGGCGAGATGACTTTATCGTCTCGCTAACGGCTTATCCGATCAGGCCTGAAGTTTGACGCTCCGGAATGGGTGGCCACCATGTTGAACATAGCAATATGAGTTCCCCTCTTTCGATTATGAGAGACGGTCTTCTACACCGATAGTATCACTGAGGCTATCAATAGTGCGGAAGAACAGTTCGGTGAGAAAAGGCTTATTGAAACGATAAATCGGAATGCAGACTTGACGGTGAAAGATTTAATGAGCAGAGTAAAGGACCAAGTGTTTAAGTTTGCCCAAGGTCAGCCTCAGCATAACGATTTCACCATGGTGCTGTTGAAGGCGACTTAGGGAGGTGAAAAACGGCCTATAATCAACTTGAGTTAAAAGTCGATGCTAAGCTGGAAAACCTGTCGGTAATCGCCGATTTCATTTCCAGGTCGACGAGCCAGCTTGGCTTAGAGACAGGCGAATTCGAAGTCCAAATGGCTGTGGACGAGGCGTGTACCAATATAATAAAGTATGCCTACTCTGAGGAAGGCGGCGTAATCACCCTCACCTGTGAGTTGCAAGGTAACGATTTCGTCGTCATCATCAGGGACAGAGGGAAACCATTTGACCCGTCCTCTGTTCCGCCACCTGATTTGGAGGCAGACCTGGACGAGCGGAAAATAGGCGGTCTGGGCATATACCTGATGGGAAAGCTGATGGACGATGTCAGCTACAGCTTTGATGCCAAAAAAGGCAACACGCTGGTAATGCGAAAGATGCTGATTGGGAAGAAGCGGTAGCGCTGAAGAAACAAGGCCTGTCTGTAGCTAATAGTAAATGGCGTAAACATAGATGAGAGATGGTGTATTAGCAGGCAGAACAATATGGGTGAAGCTACTAATTGCCCTGGGTGCGTCACTGTTCTATGGGTTGCTAAACTGGGCTTTCAGTGGTCTGCATCTACCCGGTGCCACCTTAATTAGCCTGAGACCACAGGTTTCAGTTCCTATAACCATGGGGTTGGCTTTCGGCCCTATTTCAGGGTTTGTCACTGGATTTGTGGGCAACGTCTTTGGCGATTTACTCTCCGGTTATGGGCTGCGGTATTTGGACTGGTCTATTGGCAATGGCCTGCTGGGAGCTATACCCGGCATTGTCTATCTGACGGGTATACGAATCGTCAGGACCGTGGGACAATTCGGCATAGTCCTTTTATCCATCTTGATCGCTAACCTGGTCGGATTGACCACCGGTACCTTTATCGATAGTCTGGTATTACATCGAATATCCTTCCAGGAAGCCATTCTGGGCTGGTTGCTTCCCTCTTTGGTGACCAACGTCCTTCTGGCTTTCGCCATCGTTCCTCTGTTGCTGCTGGCTATCAGGCGTCTTGTGCTGACCCTGGAGACCAGGGTCATACTGATGGTTACTTTTCTGCTCGCTGCCTGTATCTTGGGGACAACAGCCATACTTGTCTGGCGTGCTGGCGCCACGCTTGTATCTATTGTGGGCGGTACCGCTGCCGCTCAAGCAACACACGAGGCCTCGCTGGGCCTGCTACGCTGGGCTGGGCTGGCATCTGTCATTGTCCTGCTGGTCGGCACAATTGCATCAGTATTCATGGTCAGGCGACTGACATCGCCCGTGTCGTTACTTTGCACCGGCGCTAAGATTATCGGTTCAGGCGAGTATCAGACAAGCGTAATTACCCCTGTCGCCGGGCGCGTCGACGAGTTGGGGGAATTGGCTAGGACCTTCCAGGATATGGTTGAGAGCCTGAAAATACACATGAAGGAACTCGAGAGGACTACCGCTGCCAAGGAGCGTATCGAGAGCGAGCTGAAGATCGCCCGGGACATCCAGATGGGAATCCTGCAGAAAATATTTCCTCCCTTTCCCGACAGGCATGAATTCGATATATGGGCTACGCTGGATCCGGCAAAAGAGGTGGGCGGCGATCTCTATGATTTCTTTCTTATGGACGAGGATCATCTCTGTTTTGCCGTGGGCGACGTATCAGGGAAAGGGGTGCCTGCGGCCCTTTTCATGGCCATTGTCATGACCCTCATCAAGACGCAGGCCTCCGAAGCTTCAACAGCCGAGAGGATTCTGAACAGGGTCAATCAGGGGCTCTGCTCGAATAACCCTTCATCGATGTTCGTGACGCTCTTCCTGGGAATCCTCAATATCAGGACCGGCGAACTGGAGTACAGTAACGGCGGCCACAATCCTCCCTGTATCATTCCTGTTCGCGGAAAGATCAGGCGTCTTGAAACGACCCATGGCATGGCCCTTGGGGTCATGGAGGATTTCCCTTATCAGGCAAAGAAGCTCATTCTTCAAAAGGGGGATTCCCTCTTCGTTTATACGGACGGCGTCACGGAGGCCATGAATGCGGCAGAGGAGCTCTTTTCCACGGAGAGGCTTGAAAGAGAGTTGACGGTCCTGAAGGAGAAGCCCATTCAAGAAGTCGTGGCCGGGATCAAGGAGAAGATCGACATCTTTTCGCGAGGGTTGGAACAAACCGATGACATTACGATGATGATGCTGATGTTCTACGGAAAATAATCGGATTTCTTGAGTACAGGCACGAGCCGGCCTCATGCTCGAGCAAAGCCTCGATGGTCCTCATCGCATCCGCGAGTCTTTCGCCCAGAAGCCGGGCTATGGATCTGTGGAGGTCTGCGGCCATTTCCAGATCATTCTCTTCGATTTGTCTCAGCCTGTCTCTCGACAGGTAGTAAATCTTGCTTTCCCTGGTAGCGATGACCGACGCAGTCGCCCTCGCCCCTCCACAGACGCCCAACTCGCCGACAATACTTCCCATGCCCAGGGTGCGCAACCGTACCTTCTTGCCGTCCCCGACTTCACGCTGATCTCCTGACCTGAGTCCCGTTAAGCCCAAGGGCTGAGAAGACGCTGGCCCGTGACCTCATGTTATTAGACCTGATCGAGGGCGGATTCTACGGATTCATGGATCGGGATAATTGTGGTGAACCCTGAAACCTCGAAGACCTCTCTTACCATCTCCTGAAGGGAACAGAGGAAGAGCCTCCCCTCTCTTTTCTTTAAATTTTTTGCCGTTGCGAGAATCACGCGAAGACCGGCACTGCTGATATAGTCGAGTTGCGCAAAGTCGATAACGAAATCTTTCCCTCCTTCGATCATGAGCCCGGCTAACTCTTTTTCAAACACGGGGGAAGAGACCGCATCCAATCTTCCTTTGACCGAAACAACCGTAGCGTTTTTTTCTTTTTTTGTATCTATCTCCATCATATTCCCCTTTATCCCGAATTGTGAGCTGAAAAGCATTATCTCCTAACTGCCGGAGTCGGAGTACTTGAGATGATAAGAACTTCCTTTTGCGGACGTGGACTATACGGAATTCGGCCTTGTATGTCAAGCCAATTTCAAGCGCATGATGTTGTGGGGAGAACGCGCTGGCTGGATTCAGTCACTCTCGATTTCCGGGGACATGATACTCAATTATTCATTGCTTTTGGGTTTCCTTGGTCCTTTTGGTCCGGGCTTTCCCCGTTGGAGCTGTCGCTTCAATATCGCCTCCAGCCTCTGTATGAATGACTCATCACCAAGGGGTCTGCCGGTTCGCTCATGCCGGCGTACCTGCTCATATTCTGCTGATTCAATCACCGCCCCTATGAATTCCTTCCAATCCGGTACCATCTCCAACAGGCCAGATACCCTCACCAGGCAGTCATCTCTTCCCTCGATATGTGCGCTCGCACTGCTCCAGCGATACGTAGCTGGATCTTTCACGAGCCCTGCCCTCACGGGATTGAGCTCGATGTAGCGTACCGCTGTGAGCAGATATCGCTCATCCATGACAAACGACGAAAACCGACCCTGCCACAAATAGCCTCTCCAGCCCTCTCTAAAATTGATCATTCTCGAATATCGGCGATGGGCTTCCCCGATTGCCTTGCGCAGACTTTCCTCTGTTTGTGGTACAGCGATGAGATGTGTATGGTTGGGCATCAAACAATAGGCCCAGATAGTAACATTGCAGCGATTGCACCATTCCGCCATCAGATCAATGTATTCGCGATAATCTTCGTCACAGAAAAAGGTCTTCTGTCGACGATTGCCTCGCTGCGTTATATGATGTGGATAACCGGGGACCACAATCCTTGCGATACGTGCCATAAAGACACCATGACATGAGTGACAACTATTGTCAATAATTGAGTAATGTGTCCCCGGAAATACGGAAATAAGGAAATGGTAGGCCACTAAGAATGAATGGCCTTCACTTTCATTAGCAAATAACTTCTGACTCTTGTCAAGCAAAATGCAATCACTGCTGCCGTCTCTGGCATATCATTGAAGTGATTAATCCACAATATCTTGTGTAAGATTGTTAGANCCCAAAATTATCCATTACGTGCAATAGTCTTTAATCTGAAAGAATTATAGATTACATATACTAGTCAAGACATCAACTGCCTTTTCTTATCTGATAAGATAGGGAGTTCTGTTAGGGCCGATAGAAAGCCTAACCGAAAGTTGGCAGTCTCAATCTTCGGGAGGCTGGAGATTTATTATGGAAATGCCTTGCCTTGTGTTTCAATAACCCTTTAGTGCCTAGTGAGGTGGTGATTTTGTCAAGAATAAAGATTTGACCCTTAAAAAGTGTAGGCCCCATTGTTTTCACTAGTAAAGACGTGAGCTCACATCCCGAAAAATACTTAATTACTTATGCCTGGTACCTTTCCTTGACGCAACATGAATCAAACAAAGACCCGTTTATTCATAATCTCAGCGAAGCAGTCTTGTGCGAACTCCTAGCTTGCGGGCAGTCTGCAATAGCCGCTGATCGGCCGTTATGAGTTCAAGATTGTTCTGCGCAGCAACAGCCAGATGAAGCGCATCCAAGGTTCTCAAAGGAACTGCGAATTGAGCCAACCAATTAAAGGCAACGCTGTAATGGTACCGCTCTAAAGGAATTCTTTTGAAAAGGGACTGATTTAAATGCGATTGGAATTCATTCAGAACGTGATTGGCATTCTCTCGGGACAGCTCTCTTTCACGGATCTTCCGAGCAAGGGCTGAAACCAGTTCCACTTCAGTCAGGGCACTCACTGCCGGTTGTCTATCATCAAGGATCATCTTTTCTGCAGCCTCACTGAGAGCCTCTGGGCAGTAATAGGCAACCAGAACGCTCGTATCGAGGTAAGCCATCAGTAGCGCTCCTCTTTTCGGGCATCGATCACCGTCTGGCTCAAGGGTTTACCCCGGACCTTCAGGGAAGCGCGAAAATCTTTGAGACTCGGGAGATTACTCACGTTCCCCGGTGGAACTATCTTGGCTACTCTTTTGCCCCTGCGCTTGATAATAATCTCCTCGCCCTTTCCGACCCTGTCGAGCAAGGCACTCAGCTGGCTCCGCGCGTCTTTGACGTTAACTTCTCCCACTTTTTAGCCTCCTATAGAAGGTGTACACATATAATGTACACTTAGCACCACCTCTTGTCAAGAAAACTCTGAAGAAAGATCTAATGTATAATAAAAATATTGTTCGGAGACCTTTTATTCTGGGGACATGATACTTAATTATTCATTGTTCCTGAGTTCCCATGTTTGTTTTCGGAAAGGGGGTGATTCAACGACCATAAATTTTGGTATTGTGTCCTACGAATTCATACACTAATTCAAGTTGTCGTTGTTCTTACAAAATATTTTTGCCTCAAACTAAGAACAAGATTCTCTGGATCATAATGCACAAAACCGAAATGAAACGCTAATATTGCAGAGGAAAAAGAGAAACCAATCTCACCAATTCCCATAATAGGCCCAATAAAAAAGGAAAAAGAGATAAGCGAGCCAACGAGAAGTCTTAGAAAGGGTTTAAAAGGAGACTTTGGACTAAATTTTGAGGCTTCGGAAGGCTTGGAAGTAATCCATTCCCAGCTTGAGCCTGTTACCATTCCTAAAAATAAGAAAATATAAACTCCCAAATAGGCCAAAAAGACTATTTTTCTACTATCAAGTTGTCTTTTGATGGCTTCTGTTTCCGAATACTGAGGAGGTTCCTCAATGTTCTCGCTGAACATTTTTGGAAGAGCTGTACTTCCAGGAATGGTGTCTCCTTGAGCCCAGGCTCTACTGACGAATGAGAATGATAATGAACTGAGCAGAGATATACTACTCGAGGATTGAGGTAATGGCGTAATATTTTCCTCGCTGTCTGTCCGTCCAGCCCAAATCCAATGCCCACGTCCCCCTGCAATGCGACCGTCAGGTAAGCGATAGAATACTTCTAACCAAACCTGAGTTAAACCGACAATTCTCCTTCCGATTTCTTGAATCTGTGTTCCTCTTCTTAGAACACCAATCTGCTGCCCTAGAATCCACTGGCCAGTTCTAAATGAATAATAGGGAACATCGGCACGCACCCAAAGATCAATCTCTGCTTGATGAGTCGGTTTAAATTGGGGAGCATTTTCAGCAACGGAATTTGTCACTTGACTAAGCTCAGTCTTAGGGATGATATTCAAATGCTCAATTATGAAAACTAATAATAATGTGAGGAACAATAAGCTCAATTTACTTCTCATAATAAGCCCCCTCGTTTTTATGTGAAAGCAAAAACTTATACGTAAACCTCTTAACTAATACTCTCCTTTAAAATATATGCAACTATTCATTTATTAGTACAATGTCCACCCTGTGTGATATTCAACACTACTTGCAAAAACCCGCAATCTCGAAAAAGTGTAGAATAAATATAGTAATCAAAACATCAACCAGTTTTTCTAACCTGATGAAGCAGGGGGTTCTGTCGGGGCCGATGAAAAGCCTAACCGAAAGTTGGCAGTCTCAACCTTCGGAAGGCTAGAGATTTCCTATGGAAGTGCCTTGCCGTGTGTTTCAATAATTTATGAGCGCTAAGCGAGGAGGTGATTTGTCAAGAATAAGGATTTGACCCCCATTCACGCTATTGGCATTCGAGCACCTCCATGATTTATGTTCTCTAGAAGAAAACATACATTATTATGAAGCTCGCAAGTAGTTATTACTTCCTTATTATGATTTCAAAATGGACACCGTTCACTCAACAAAGAATTGTACCCGATCCCTTGTGAAATAGCGTGGAACAACAAGGACATCTGGGCTATTTCCGACGATGTCCAAAGCCATATTCCAAGCTTGATCAAAATCCCGGGCAGGGGTACATCCTAATTGGCGGATTGCTCCAGGATTGACCTCTCCAGCAAAAATCACCTTGCCGGCATGATCCAACAAATATTGATCCTCGTAGAAGAGCCAAACAGGGTGAATTGGGTGAAACGCATTACAATGTCGATATCTGTATATGAAATCTTCCCGGGTTAGATATTCTTCTTTAAAATCCTGTAGATCTAAAGCAGTAAAACACTCTCCAAACAGCTTAATGACTTCCTTGTCTGAAGGACGGATTCTCTCGTCAATAGTCCCATCACATTTGGCCAAGACTATAACGACCCCGCCTTTTCGAATAAGCGGTTTATTCAGCCACGTCCGAAAAGGCATGGTTGCATATGTAAGCGCCAGAAGAGGATTATGAGTTGGCCCGTAGAGTTCCCGCTGGGGCAGACCCATGATAAGGATATCCGTTTGCGGGACAGAGACCCTGAAAAAGGACTCTCCTTGGCGCCATTCAGGTTCCAGAATCTCAGGACAATGCCCGGCGAACACTGCGCTAACTTCTCCCTTAGCGTTAATGGCTGCATCCACATAAAGTATTTTTTTTCCCGTAGCCTTTTCTATGTGTGCGTTAATGGCCAGTTTGTGTTTCATATAGAGCATTGTTCTTGGATCACCATGACAAGATTCTGGATGAGCGATGACTTCGGTATGATGAGATTCGATACTTCTGGCGCTACCTATGCCTACCACCACGCCAGTCCCTGTGAAACCGCCCCAATTTATTGGAACCACAGTCCCCAGATAGATTAATAAATCCGACTCAGCAACAGCAGCATTATACTCTACGTAATCCCCGAGCTCACTTTCGCCCAGATATACGAGATCTTGAGTGCAATCGTGGGATTTTAGCCGAAACGGCCAAAATCGATCAAAGATCTCTGCTCCGAGATTTTCGCGTAACTCGCTAGCAGTCCTTTTCCTCTGGGTTGCCGAACCACAAATGAGTGTCACATCACGATCAGAGATGCCCACTTTGGCAAGTTCTTTTAAAATGATAGGTATAGCAAGTCTTCTTGGAATACCACTTCGAGGAGGCGCATCAAAGGCGATCGTTATGCATGATCCTTTCTTAACCAACTCTGGTATGGGAGGCATGCCAATAGGATTGGTGATCGCCTTAAAGAAATTTCCCTCCGGATCAGCCAACCGAGGGGGATCCTTTCTCGTCACAATGTGAGCGCTTTCTGGGACCTCCATTTCGATCCCTCTCTCACCGTAATCCATGATGACTGCTTTCTTTTTCATGTTCCCTCCAATATTTGAACATGTTTCATATAGTTATAAATGGGACGCCCTGGTTTAATCTTGAAATGATTAAACCAGGACGTCCCGCTCTATGTATTTTGGTGTTTCAATAACTCCTTAGTGCCAAGCGAGGAGGTGATTTGTCAAAAATAACGATTTGACCCCCATTCATTTGCTGCCTCAATTAAGGTTAGGCAATTTGTGCACGGATGTCCCGCTTCATCTCGAAATTTACTTTTTTACCAGCGTCTCCCTTCATACTTGCCATCAGCAGCATAGCCACAGTGAGCGCATACCCATTTCCCTTGCTTGCGTTCCATTTAATCACCTCCCTTTTCTAGCAACCTGAGCACACCGTACAGATTAGTAGAAACAACATCCGCCCCTTCGATCTCTCTTCTTGTCCTGGAGATAAGGATCCTTCTGTCAGCTCCCACCATCGCTGCCGCCTTTTGCAATCGATCCAATTCATCCCTGCCAGGAGCACCCGAAAGCTTGATTTCAAAGGCCCACTTCTTACCATTAAGTATCAAAAGAAGATCAAGCTCGTATCCATCATTTGTCCTGAAGAAGTATGCTTCATAATGAGCCCCCTGCGCCTCAAGACAGGTAAGGATCTGTTCAATCACAAAACCTTCCCAGCTGAATCCGACCCATGGCTGAACGATTAAATCATCTGAACTGGTAACCCCTTGAAGGCTATGCAAAAGGCCTGTATCACGCCAGTACACTTTAGGGCTCTTCACAAGCCTTTTTCGGATAGTGGTATGAAAAGGTTGAAGCCTTCGGATAAGATATGCATGCTCGAGGTAGTTCAGGTATGCATTCACCGTGTGATAGGAAAGCCCCATGCTCTTGCCAATCTGGCTCGCATTCCAGACATTGCCGTTGCTTACGGCCAGCATTCTAAAAAGCCTCTGGGTGACCTGTGGAGTTGCCGGCAATCCCCATTGGGGAAGATCACGCATGGCAAGCACATCGAGATAGTTTTTCTGCCACAGAGGAAAACGATCCCTCTTGAGTATTCCTCCATCGGGAAAGCCGCCCACAAGCCACAAATTATCAAGACCTTTGCGATTCACTTCATCTATATAAAAAGGTGAGAGCTCAGACACGGCGATTCTTCCAGTCAGGAATTCCGACACCTGTATCATTAACCCCGGTGAGACAGAACCCAGAATCATAAAACGACCCATTGTGTCTCTGCGGTTGTCAATGGCACTTCGTATTCTGGGAAAGATTTCGGGATAACTTTGAGCCTCATCCAGAATAATAAGATGATCGGACTGAGTAATCTCATCCCATTGTAAGTCAAGCCTGAGCTTTTCCTGCTCAACTTCCAGGTCGTAATAGCTCGTTGAAAAGGTCTTTGCCAGCGTTGTCTTTCCCGACTGCCTTGGGCCTAAAAGGGCAACGGCAGGAAATTTTTTAAGGTACGATATGATTGTATTCTTTAATTTTCTCTTTATCATGTCTTACATTATAGAAATATATTTCTAATTTGCAAGAACTTTTATTGGTTAGTAGTATTAAGGTAGGAATGTAAACAGGCTGAAAACTGATCGCTACAAGCCCCATTTACCAAAAAAGTCCACCATAAAACCGGCGGACAAGCCCTTAACCCTCTGCGCTATGCGCTTTAACCCTGAACCCGAAAAACCCAGCTTTGCTTTCAGTTTTGAAATTTCAGCTTTTAGCTTACTATAGCCTTATGCCCTGTGCCTTAGGCCATTCTTGCTCCACTCATGATCCGTGACGCCGGTGGAGCCCCGCGGGTTTATCCGCCTCTGGCGGG
>JGI2171J19970_10000948_pt1 | contig 16097 bp, 10 predicted proteins | sample DeeMarSWOR324_28_FD_19970 | JGI IMG/M metagenome (IMG submission 19970) | reverse complement strand
AATGAGAGAAGTCGTCATTCAAATCCCAACCTTGGGAGCGGAACAGAATATCGATATCGATGTTAAGATCAACGGCAAGAAAAGAACGCTGCATTACAGGGTCGAGATCATTGATTGGGAAGATGTGAGTGAGGAGAAGGAAGATAGGGTGGATGTGATTAAGCGAGTGATCAGAGAACACGACAAAGATTGGGAGTTGATCCAGATCGGCCTTCCCACTGAGGCCAACATACCGATCATGTTCCGCAAAAAGCCAGAAGGTCGAGAACTGAGCATATAAATCAATACCATGTTTAAGAATTACCTGAGGATCGCCCTGAGAATACTGAAAAGGTATAAAGCCTATTCCTTCATCAATATCGCAGGTCTGGCCATAGGATTAGCCTGCTGCTTGCTGATCCTGCTTTATGTTCGCTATGAGCGCAGCTATGACAGGTATCATGAGAACGCGGACCATATCTACAGGGTCGTCGAGGAGCTGGATATGTTCGGGAATAAACGCCATATGGCTATAACACCTGCTCCTTTCGCGCCGGCTATGAAGCATGAATTCCCGGAGGTCAAAGATGCCGTCCGGTTTATGAAGGGAAATTTTTCAAAGGGTAAAGTATTGGTCTCCCACGGAACTGATAGTTATTATGAAGATAAGTGGTATTTTGCCGATAATTCCGTTTTTGGAATTTTCACTTTTCCACTGATCAAGGGCGATCCAAAGAGTGCTTTAAAAGAGCCTTTCACTGTGGTCATCTCCCAAGAAAAAGCGAGGAAATACTTCGGAGATGAAGACCCGATGGGCAAAATCCTCACCTTAAATGATAGGTACAGCCAATCGGATTTCACGGTCAAAGGAGTGCTCAAAGATATTCCAAAGAATTCTCATTTCAGGTTTGACTTCCTGGCATCCTTTGCCACCATGGAGAAACGTTTTTCAGAGTGGGTCCAGAATTGGTTCAACCATATGTACTATACCTATCTGCTACTTGATGAAAGCTTGAGCTCTGAGGTCCTGGAAGGAAAATTCACTGCCCTCGTAAAAAAACATACAGGACAACAGGCCGGAGATGCGTTAAAGCCTCATCTTCAGCCGTTGACTGCGATTCATCTCCATTCCCACCTGGAGAGTGAGATCGAAGCGAACAGCGACGCCGTTTATGTCTTCATATTTGCTGCTGTGGCTTTGTTTATCCTGATGATCGCCTGTATAAACTTCATGAACCTGGCCACAGCCAGGTCAGCTTACAGGACCAGAGAAGTCGGCATGAGAAAAGTCGTGGGGGCTCGCCGGTCCCAACTGGTCAGGCAGTTCCTCGGAGAGTCCGTACTCTTCTCGTTCATCGCTCTTCCCCTGGCTGTGGTTATGATGGAGCTTCTCCTGCCAGCCTTCCGCGCCTTTACTGATAGAGATTTGAGATTTAATTATCTGAACAACTGGCCCATTCTTTTCATCTTGATCGGAATCACTCTGGTTGTCGGTTTGATTTCAGGAATCTATCCCGCATTATTTTTATCAGCGCTCAAGCCGATAAAAGTCATGAAGGGAAAATTGAGTCTCGGAGCCAGGGGCATCTCCTTAAGAAGAGGACTGATCGTTTTTCAATTCGCTGTTTCCATAATCTTGATCATAGCCACGGGAATAATCTTGAGCCAGGTCCGCTATATCAGGACCACAAATCTCGGCTTCAACAAAGATCAAGTCCTGGTACTGAACATCAAAGATAAAGAATTAAGCACCAAGCATGAAGTTATAAAGGCAGAACTGTTAAAGAATCCATCCATTCTGGATGTTACGGCCTCATCGGGAATCCCAGGAAGAATCTCTCACCACTGGTTTTTCAGCACTGAAGGGCTTCAGGAAAGGAAGGATTTGCCTTCGATGTGGGTGATGATGGTTGACCACGACTTTATAAGAACTCTCGGTATGGAAATAGTACAAGGCAGGGACTTTTCCAGAAGTTTCACCACAGATGAGAAAGAGGCCATCATCTTGAATGAGTCTGCTGTCAAAAAATATGGTTGGCAATCGCCTCTAGGCAGAAATATCAAGACTGAAAACAAGAACGGTTATGTCATTGGGGTGGTGAAGGATTTTCATTTCAAATCCTTCTATCAACAGATAGAACCCGTTATGATTTACATCTCGCCAGCCTATTTCGAGTTCATGTCAGTCAGAGTGGCTGCGGATAAAATTCCAGAGACAATCGCTTTTTTAAAGATAGAGTGGAAAGAATTAGCCCCGAACCGCCCTCTGGATTATTTCTTTCTTGACGACGATTTTGACAAAGTCTACAGGCAGGAAGAAAGAGCGGGCCAGATATTCGGATATTTCTCGATCCTGGCTGTATTCGTTGCTTGTCTCGGCTTATTCGGGTTGGCGGCATTCACTGCAGAGCAGAGGACCAAGGAAATCGGGATCCGCAAAGTGCTTGGAGCCACAACATCGAATATCGTCACTCTTCTCAATAAAGAATTCATCAGGTGGGTGCTCGTGGCCAACCTTATCGCCTGGCCTGTTGCCTATTACGCTATGAACCGCTGGCTGCTGAGCTTCGCTTACCGCACGTCTATCGGTCCGGGAATATTTGCATTTTCAGCCCTAGCTGCTGTGTTGATCGCCTTGCTCACGGTCAGTTCTCAAGCCATTAAAGCGGCAGTGGCCAACCCAGCCGACGCACTGCGTTATGAATAAAAATGGAGGAATGACCGCTTAAGCTCCATGAAATTTTGAAAAAGGTACAAAGAGAAATGGAGAAGCGAAACCGAAATGAATATAAAAGGGGAAGTCAATGGAAAAAATAATCTGGATTTTGATGTTGCTTTTTTTATTTTTATTCCTAACCGTCAATATCCTCTTTGTGTTTTAAAGAGCTTCGATGTTTAGAAATTATCTGAAGATCGCCCTGAGAAACATAAGGAGACATAAGGGCTTTTCATTCATCAACATTGCCGGTTTGGCCATCGGAATGGCTTGTTGTATCTTGATAGTCTTATTCGTTCGTGACGAGCTCAGCTATGACAGCTATCACACCAAGGCTGACCAGATCTATCGAGTAATAAGAAAGACAGAAACACAAGGGGAAATGTCGGCTGAGATCTCAACTCCTCCGCCGTTAGGGCCGGCTCTTGTCCATGACTTTCCCGAGATCGTGAATTATGCGAGATTTATCAAGCCATCAAGAGAAGAAATCTTGATAGGTTATAAAGAAAAGAAATTCTACGAGACCCGTTTCTTTTTTGCCGACCAGACCGCCATTGATATTTTTTCTTTTCCCCTTATCAAGGGAAATCCTGGAACTGCGCTTCAAGAACCCTATTCTGTTTTAATCACCGAAGAGATAGCAGATAAGTATTTCGGTGAGGAAGATCCTCTGGGTAAAGTCTTGAATTTTAACAATAGTGATGATTACAGGATATCAGGGGTGCTGAAAAATATCCCTCATAATTCCCATTTCAGGTTCGATTTTCTGGCCTCATTCGCCACATTAAATCATCACTTCATCCTTCCTNTGGACGACTGGGGAAGTTGTGCCCTCTACACTTATCTTTTGATTCCAGAAAGATATTCTCCTCTGGAAATCGAGAAGAAATTTTCCGGATTTTTACAAAGCCATGTGGGAGAAGATCATTTTCTTAAGGATTTGCACCTGCAGTCGCTGATGAGCATCCATCTTCACTCTCACTTTAAGGGCGAAATAGAGGCGAATGGCGATATGGGCTATGTTTATATTTATTCAGCCATCGCTTTGCTCATCCTGCTGATCGCCTCCATCAATTTCATCAACCTCTCCACTGCGCGTCACCTGAATCGGGCCCGAGAAGTCGGGATGAGGAAGGTCCTGGGAGCGAGCAGGGCTCAGGTCTTAAAACAATATTTAGGAGAGTCCGTTTTCCTCACCTTTGTCGCTCTGCCTGTATCTCTGGTCCTTGTCGAACTCTTCCTGCCTGTGTTCAATTCTCTGGTAAGAAAAGAGCTGACTGTCGGATACATCAACAATATTCCGTTTGTCTTAGCCATAATCGCAGTCACTTTTTTTGTTGGAGCTTTTTCCGGAATTTATCCAGCCCTGTTTCTCTCAGCCTTTCAGCCGCTGAGAATCTTCAGAGGAGTGGTTCAATCAGGCCCCTCGCTACCAAGGCTCAGGAGCATCCTTGTTCTGGCTCAATTTTCTATCTCCATACTGCTGATTGCCTGCACTCTTATAATCAACAACCAACTGAACTATATCAGGAATAAAAAATTGGGGTTCGATAAAGAGCAAGTTCTTGTTCTTCCGGTAAAAGAAAGATCGATCCTCTATATGTACCGGTCCATCCGCAACGAATTGCTCCAGAATCCGAATGTTCTCAAGGTTGCCATTGCCTCCGATGTCCCCGGTCAGACCGGTGTCAACAGAAATCCGTTTCTTCCTGAAGGGTTTGATAAAGCCGATAAAATATTGATTCATAACATAAGAGTTGACAATGATTTCATAGATACTATGGGGATCGAGATTGCGGAAGGAAGAGGGTTTTCTTCAGACTTTGCCACCGATGCCTCTCAAGCCTTCATCCTCAACGAGGCCGCTGTCAGGAAAATCGGCTGGGAGTCTCCGCTCGGAAAACAGCTTGAATGGATGGCTGGCGGGGACAAGTCTACAAGTATCAAGTATAACAAGTATAAAAAGGGTACTGTCATCGGTGTTGTCAAGGATTTTCATTTCGAGTCTCTCTATAGGGAGATTGAGCCGCTCGTCCTCCATATCTGGCCCAGGTCTTACGATAATATTCTCATCAGAATAAGTCCGGGTGACATAAGGGGAACGTTGGCTTATGTTCAAGAGAAGTGGGTCACGCTGGCGCCTAATTTCCCATTTGTCTATTCTTTTTTGGATGAAGATTTTGACAAACTGTATAAATCAGAGGAAAGGCTGGGGCGAATATTTATTTACTTTTCTCTCCTTTCCATCTTTATTGCCAGCCTTGGGCTCATCGGTCTGGCATCTTATTCCGCTGAACAGCGCACCAAGGAAATCGGGATTCGAAAGGTCCTGGGAGCCTCTGTGTCGAATATCGTCCTGCTTCTCTCCAAGGAATTCAGCAGATGGGCGCTTTTGGCGAACTTCATCGCCTGGCCCGTTGCTTATGTCATCATGCGCAGTTGGCTTCAGAACTTCGCTTACAGGGTGGGCATTGGACTGGAGACGTTCCTTCTGACCGCGACCGTAACTTTTCTGGTTGCCTTGCTCTCGGTGGGCTATCAATCCTTGAGGGCAGCCGTGGCAGATCCCGTAAAATCTCTGAGGTATGAATGAGCTTAATCTTGATTAAGATATCGAATTCGTATAAAAAATTACTCGTTGTGAAGAAAGGTTCAGAATAGGAGGCCTGATATGATCAAACTGGTCGATATCACCAAGTATTATTCAACAGGATTTATTAAGACATTCGCTCTGCGGAATATCAACCTCGAGATTAAAGAGGGAGATTTCGTAACCATCATGGGCCCATCAGGAGCAGGGAAGTCCACTCTTCTCTACATCCTGGGCATGCTGGATAATCCTTCCAGCGGGGAATATTATTTCTTTGACAGGAAAGTCCATAACCTGCCCGAGAAACAGCTCACAGAGCTTCACAAGCATTATATCGGGTTTGTCTTCCAGAGCTATCATCTCATCGATGATTTGACGGTGTATGAGAATCTGGAGACGCCGCTCTTGTACAAAAAAGTAAAAGGCTCTGAAAGGAAAGGCAAAGTGGCTGACATGCTGGACAGGTTTCACATCGTAGCCAAGAAGGACCTCTTCCCGAACCAGCTCTCAGGAGGCCAACAGCAGAAGGTCGCGGTGGCTAGGGCGGTTATCACCGAGCCCAAGCTCATCCTTGCCGATGAGCCGACCGGCAACCTGAACACCAAAGAAGGCGAAGAGATCATGGAATTGTTCAAGGAGTTGAACGAACACGGAACCACGGTGCTCCAGGTCACTCATTCCGAGAAAAACGCCTCTTACAGCCGCAGGATCATCAACCTCCTGGATGGATGGATCGTAGACGAGGATAAATAAAAGCAGGATTGAAATAGGAATGGATATTTAATCCCATCAAATTGAGAAGTCAAACCGGAAACTGATGGGAGGAAAATCATGTTCGCCAATAAGAACGGAGGTTTAAAATGCTGAAATATAAAAATGCCCTTTGTTTTGTCTTCATTTTCTTCCTTTTTGCAGGTCTTCACGCGCAGGATAAAAAATTGTCGCTCACTCTGGAAGAATGCGTAACCAAAGCGATGAGGAACAACCTGAATGTTGCGATCGAAGTCTTGAACCCTGAACTGTCTGATATCTCCATCTCTCTGGCCAGGGAACAATTCCTGCCCACTCTATCTTTTAATTATAATATTCAGGACAGAGAAGAACCCTCCTTTTCTTTGATTGAGGTTGCGGGCTCTATTCAGGCAGATTATAATGACTGGAGTGGCAGTATTACTCAACGTATTCCCACAGGAGCTGATTTCACCATAAGTTTAGCCTCTTATAGAAGAGCTTCAAACATAAAATACCAGACCTTCAATCCCCGGTATACGAGCATCCTGCAGTTTGACTTTACTCAACCTCTTCTCAAGAACTTTGGGCCTAAGATAAGTCGAAGAGAGATCATCGTTGCCAAGAACAACATGGAGATTTCGGAAAACGATTTCAAGACAATACTCATGGGCACGATTTATGATGTGGAGAGTGCTTACTGGAATCTGGTCTACAGTTTAGAGGACCTGAAAGCAAAAAAGCAGTCCTTAGACTGGGCCCAGAACTTTTTAGCTAAGAACAAGAGGGAAGTCGAGGTGGGGACACTGGCTCCGATCGAGATTTTGAGCGCTGAGTCAGAAGTCGCCACCCGAGAAGCGGATATCCTACAGGCAGAAGCCGAAGTCAAGAATCGAGAAGATGAGTTGAAAACAGTGATCAACCTTGTTTCCGAGGAAGGAGGAATGGATGTTGAGATTATACCCGTTGACAAGCCTGACTTCACCGAGAAGAAAGTAAGCCTTGAAGAGGCTCTTCAAATGGCTCTGGAGAACCGTCCGGATTTGCAGCGAATAAAAGCAGATATAAATAACAGAAAGATAGATTTGACCTATGCTAAGAATCAGCTTCTTCCCGAGTTAAACCTCATCGCTTCCTACTGGAGTCCCGGAATAGGCGGAACTGAAATCCTCTATGACCCAGATGATCCTCTGGGTGACCCGATAGGCTCTATCCCTGGCGGAGCCATGGAATCTTTCAAAGATGCCTTTAATTTCAAATTCAGGAATTGGTCCGTGAGGTTATCTTTCAGCGTTCCGCTCAACACCATGTTCTCCCGTGCCCAGCAGGCTCAAGCCAGGACCGAGCTGAATCAAACGAGATTGAGGCTCAAGAATCAGGAGCAGCAGGTCATTCTCGAAGTCAAGACCACAGTCCGGACTGTCCAGACCAACTATAAACGGGTGCAAGCTTACAGGGCTGCCCGGGAACTGGCAGAGAAGACTTTAGAAGCAGAAGAGAAAAAGCTGAAGGTGGGTTTGACGACCCATTATACCGTGCTCCAGCATCAGCGAGACCTGGCTAACGCGATCAGCGCTGAACTGAGGGCTGTGATCGACTATAATCTTTCTCTGGCTCAACTGGACAGAGCCATGGGCGTGAGCTTAAAGAATAAAAATATTGAGTTTTCCATTTTTGAGTAAAATCCCGGTTAATCTGGAAAAAAGGGAAAAGTCTTTTTTTGGGGACCGCTTCATTCAGTCCTTATTTAAACTAAGAGTGGGACTGTCTCATTTTCTTTAAAATGCAGCCGCCGCTTATTTTGATAAGTATATCTATTTCTGGGGTAACGCAAATATCAGACCAATGAAGAGGACCACCGCTTTAGCCGAATACTCTTGCATGATTAACTGTGACGAAAATAGAGATACTATCCTCATTTTTTTTCTCTACTTTGCTTCAATCTTTTTTGTAGTATATAATAATCCAAACCTTATACACCGAGGTACACCATGAACATTAAAAAGTATTTTGTCGAGGGAATTCCGCGTCGGAAATTCCTCGAGGCAAGCCTTAAGGGAGGAATTGCTCTGGCCGCGACTCCCTCTCTTATGATGCAGCTTCTGTCCTGCAAAGGCGTCGAGAAGGGAAGCGCCAAGATCGCTGTCGATCCTCAAGTCCTTAACAGAGTCATCCAGAAAGCTCTGGAAAAAGGCGGCGAATTTGCCGATGTTTACCTTGAAAACAGGATCTCCAGGGAGATTTTGATGGAGGAGTCCAAGTTCAAGAGCGCAGTCTTCGGCATCAGTCAGGGTGCGGGTGTGAGAGTCATATCCGGAGATAAAACCGGGTTCGCTTACACTGACGATATCACCGAAGAAAAAATGATGAGAGCCGCAGAGGTCGCTTCTTTTGTCGCCAAAAACGGCCAGCCTGTTGGTCTGGTCAAGGTGAAGAAAGAGAGCCGGAAATCCTATGTAACGGTCAAGCTTCCCCTAGGAGCTGTTGCCGATGAGAAAAGGATTGACATCATGAAGCGGGCCAACCAGGCCGCTCTGGATTACGACTCGAGGATCCAGATGGCTTCCATCAGCTATTACGACGAGGTCAGAGGAAGGACTGTCGCCAATAGTGAAGGCCTGATCCTGAGCGATGAGCTTCCGTTGCTTTTCTTCATCGTCCAGACACTGGGAGTCGGGAATAACACCCGCCATATGGGAAGAGAGAGGCTCAGCCGCCACTCCGGTTTTGAGATGTTCGAAGAAGTCACACCTGAGGAAGTCGCCCAAACCTGCGCCCGGGAGTCCATCGCCATGCTGGAGGCAAAGGATGCCCCAGCGGGAATCATGGATGTGGTCATGCAGAACGGCTGGGGCGGCGTCCTTGTTCATGAGGCCGTCGGCCATCCGCTGGAAGGCGATGTCATCGCCCGTCAAACCGGGGTTTTTACAGGCAAACAGGGAAAGAAAGTCGCCAGTGACGTGTTTACCATGGTTGATGACGGGACTCTGCCCAATTTCCGCGGTACGACCAATTTCGACGATGAAGGCACCCAGATGAAACGGAATGTCCTGATCCAGGATGGCGTCCTGGTCAAGTTCATGACTGATGTCCTGTCAGCCAAGCAGCTCAAGATGGAACGTACAGGAAACGGGCGGCGGGAGAGCTTCCGTTATATTCCCATTCCCAGGATGACCAACACATTTATCGAGAAGGGCAAGGATAAGCCTGAAGATATCCTGGCCTCGACTAAAAGTGGACTGTTCGTGCAGAGCCTGAGCGGTGGCAGCGTCAACCCTGTCACCGGAATGTTCAACTTTACCTGTCGGGAAGCCTATCTGATAGAGGACGGGAAAAAAACCGCTCCTGTGAAAGGCGCGACTCTGATCGGAAGCTGCCTGGACGTCATTTCCAACATAGATGCAGTCGGAGATGACCTTGACTTCGGTCCTGGAATCTGCGGCAAAGGCCAGATTGCAGAGGTGACAGCCGGACAGCCCACAGTCAGGATTCGTGGCATCAACGTGGGCGGCAGCAGAGCGAGAAGATGAGCCAAGTGAAAGAAAGGAGATAACCATGGACTATAAAGCATTAGCCGAGCAACTGGTTAATAAATGTCTGAAAAAGGGCGCGGTCCTGGCTGAAGTCTACATCGAATCAGGACGAAATCTGAGTATAGAGGTCCGGAACGGCGAGATAGAGACTGTCCAAGAATCTGCCACCCACGGCGCCGGATTCAGGGTTTTTGTCCAGGAGCGGATGGCTTTTTCCAGCTGCAATGATTTCACAGACAATGCCCTGAACAACGCGATTGAAAGCGCTATTCGCTTTGCCGCCAACACTACTCCTGATGAAAACAATGTCCTCCCCAGTGATAAAAGTTTTGCCGAAGTTAGAGGTCTCTTTGACCCGCAGATCAGTCAGATCCCGATGGAGAAGAAGATCGAGCTGGCTATAAAAGTGGAACAATTGGCCATGAAAGACTCCCGCATCACCAAAAGTTCTGGAGCTTCCTATTCGGAGGGAGAAGGGGAGGTGTTCATCGCCAATTCCAACGGTCTCCTGAAGAGCTTTAAAGAGTCAGGGTGCGGTTTCGGAGTGTCGGTGGTGGCCGAAAAAGATGACCAGAAATCCACTGGAGGAGAGTACTGCTCGAGGCGCTTTTATGCTGACTTAAAGCCTCCGGAGGAAGTTGCCCAGAAAGCTGCCAAAGACGCCTACCAAATGCTCGACCCCAGGATGGTCAAAACACAGAAGGCAGCGGTCATTTTCGACCCGGATGTGGCCCGCTCTGTGTTGGGCGGGATCCTGGCCGCTGTCAACGGCGAGAGAGTTCTCCAGGGAGCCAGCTTTCTCAGGGACAAAATGGACCAGAAGATCGCCTCTGAGCTGGTCACTGTCATCGATGACGGGACACGTCCCAGAGGAATACGGAGCCGTCCCTTTGATGGCGAAGGAGTCCCCACCCAGAGGAGAGTCATCGTGGAGAAAGGAATACTCAAGGGTTTCATGTACAACACCATCGTGGCTAAAAGAGCAGGGGTCAAAACCACAGGCAATGCCTCAAGAGGCGGCTTCACCAGTATACCTGGCATCGGAGCCCACAATTTTTATATGGATGCAGGCAAAAGCTCTCCCCAGGATATAATCAGTGCCACCAAGACAGGACTTCTGCTCAAAGGGATTACAGGCTACGGGATTAATCCTGTCAACGGCAGTTTCAGCGGAGGCGCTTCAGGCTTCTGGATTGATAGCGGCAAGATTGCCTTCCCGGTAAAAGGACTGACTGTAGCTGGAAACGCCTTTGAAATGTTCAATGGGATCGACATGGTCGGGAACGACCTTGACCTGAATCGAAGCTTCACCGGTCCGACTATTCGCATCAAGCTGCTGCAGATCGGAGGGGAATAGGAAAAAATCCCAGGCGGAATATTGCCGGCGCGATTCCCTGAAGTTCTTATTATTCCTTAAATATAGTTAAAAGACGGATTGTGCTTTCAGGGAGCATCTTAATATTTTCAATTTATATCAGATGTTCCAGCGGTAGGAGATTTTGATCAGGAAGATGTTATCACCCGGTGCTGTCAAAAGGTCTCCGAGGTCCCGCCTGAAGCTGAAATCTCCCGGGTTGGAGAAATCAGCGCGGTTCTGGGTCCAGACGAAATAAAGGATCGAACCCGGCAGGTATTCCCATCTTAAGACAGCTGTCCCTCGTAAAGATTTGTAGTTGAAATCAGGGTTGTAAAAGGAAAATTCCGGAGCTGGACCAGGTCCGTCCGGGTCAACAGAGTAATAATCGTCAGCGAAGGTGATGGTTGAGTCGCCATCACCGTAATAATTATAATCAAAAGATTTGGGCCGGGCGAGTTCCTTGAAATCGCTGTACTCGCCCACAGCCAGGAAAGGCTGGAGATAGAGCTGNAGAGTCAGCTTGGGAGTGAACGTCCAATTCAGCCTGACCTCCGCGGAAAGCGTCCTTTGGTAAATACTGGCGAACACATATCTTTCTCCAAATGTATCGATCATCAACGGATCGCTCACTCTCCTCACCCATTGAGCATAGGAGTCATCAACAGAATATTCCGGACCGAAGGAGAAGCTGATATTGCTCCGCGGCTTCCAGTTGAGATAGACGCCACCAAACCAGGAATGGCTTTCCCAGTCAGGCCGGTTGTAGAGGCTGGTGACTGCAGTCATCACTATCGGTTTACGGCTGTCAGTGCTCAATACGAAATCAACTTGATAACCATAGGGAAGCCGGGCCAGAGGTCCTCCTCGCGTCAGCCTGTTGCTCACTGTTTTGGGATTATAGGCGACCATGGTTTGGAAACTCCAGTAGTTGAGAAATTGGCCTTCAGCAGCGGCAAGAAGGCCTTCCCAGGTCTGGTTGCCGCCAAAATCCCAGGTGGCGAAAGGGCTCAAATACACCAACATGTTGCGGAAGACCTTTCCCGGATGAGGCCATCTGTAGGCGAAAAGCATATGATAGTTGATGATGTCTGAGGAGCCGAATTGGAATCCCAGATCATTGGGGTCGAAGCCAGGGGATAAGGCTCCTATTGATGTAGTGAAAAGGAACCTGCCTTTTTGTTTATTTAAGGTCAGCCGTCCTCCCCAACCCATAAGAGATGTGGCGGTATCATCAATTTCCACATGATCGGCATCCGGACGCTGGAAATAGTGCAAAGAGGAATACTGCAGTCCGGTAATGGCATCCTGGCTTCCTTCTACCCGCGTTCCACCGAGCCAGCCGGTGATGACCCACTGGTTATTTTTATCCAAAAATGTCCAGCCATCGATNGCCAGGCTGAAGGCTTTCTCGTTAAGAAAAGAAGCGANCGTGTCTTTCCGGAGATCCCGAATGACCGAAGTGGCCAAGAATCCGATGCCTCTATCTCCTTCGCTGAACTCTTTCTGNCCGCGAAAAACGCCNTAGTAGGAGAAAGGTTCGACTTCTTCATGAATTCTGTCNCCACCGGTGTCAATTTCAGCGTATTCACGGGCAGTCAGGGCGTTGATGAACCCGAAATTCCAGCCTTTTCCCACCTTCCCGGTGAGTTTGAACGCCCCGAGAATGGTTGACCTGTCCGGGTAGTTCACATATCCGCTCTGGGTCACATAGCCCTGAGGGGCGCGGCCGATGCGGCGGCTGTAGAAAAAAGTCGGTTGCGGCCAGTTGATGCTGGTATTAAAGGCGTTTCCGCCCCGTCCGAATTCATCGAAGATGTTGGCNCCTTCGATAAAAAACGGCCTCTTTTCGCTGTAGTATGTCTCGTAGGCACTCAGGTTGATGACCGCGGGGTCGACCTCGACCTGTCCGAAATCCGGGTTGACAGTGGCGTCCATGGTCAGGTTACTCTTCAANCCGATTTTCATGTCGAATCCCGCATTGGCGAAGAATTCCTGCCCTGTCTGGAAAGGATTGCCCGCCTCTGCAGGGCTGAATTCTCCTTGGCTGACCGCATAGGGGAGTAATTCGATATGGCGTCCCGGCCGAATGTTCTCTATTCCCACCAGCTTGGCGAACCGGGAAACATAACCCGTATCCTCCTTGGGAACCCAGACAAAGGCCACGCTTTCATTCTTGCGCTTGATGACCCGTCGGAAATTGACTCCCCAGACATATTCATCCTTCTTCGGAAACCGGAGCTGGTTATACGGGATTCGCATCTCCACAGTCCACCCGTCTTTATCAATGTGGGTTTTCCATTCCCAGACCCCGTCCCAGGTTGTATCGTCATAGATGTCGTTATAGAGGGTCCAGTCAACGATGGAGCCAGAGGGATTGACGGCAAACTGGTAGCCTGAACGCCGGTCATAGTAGGTGTCGACCGCGAATATGAACCAGTCAGAATCCACCATGTCATCGCGCCTTCCCAGGCGGCATTTGATCAATCCAGGCTCTGTGTCGTAGAGGCGAGCAGCCACATAGAGGTTTTTATCGTCGTAGGCCACCCAGACCTCTGATTTCTCGGTCGGGTTTTCTCCATCATGAGGGTCGGACATGATGAAATCACTGTAGCCTTTTCCATTCCAGATTTTTTCATTGAGCTCTCCATCGATATTGATCGGTTCATTCGCTCGGACGGCCTGGACGGTTTTTTGAGGCTGAGGCTCAGGGCCTTTTGTTTTGGGCCCGTTTGCCCAGAGAAGTAGAGGAAATAGAAATATAACCGTGAATGCCGCTTTTTTTCTCATAAGAAGCTCCTCCTGCCTGTGCTTTGAAACTCTCTCTGATCTCCCCACCAAGCGGTTGCCTGCTCTGTGTATTTTCGGAATAGGAAAGATGGATAGGCGGAACCATAAGACAAAATCCCCTTTTTAAAAAATAGAGCATTATTCCTCTCATTTACTCTCTAATACGTATTCAATTGCCAAATTGATGCATTTTGTTCATTAAATTAATACGGTGGAAATGCTGCTTAGGTTCACCAATGGGAAGCAAAAATCAAGTGAAGATGAACGAATTTGTAAACATGGGGACAAAACCCGCTGCCTTTGTTCCAGGCGAAAGAAAGGTAAAATATGAGGTCAGCCCTCTCCTTGATGATGATTAGATCAATTGATGATGAAGAGAGGAGCTCTTCTCTTTATTTTTCAGTCATTAACAGTCAGGGTTTCCGAAATTCTCCTTTCTATTCTATCCGGTTCAGTTTATTTAAGAGTTGTGGTTGTGGCTAGATATCCACCTTTCAAAGAGTCATAGATCAGCTTCACGCTGCCCTTTCCTCTAACCAGGAAGCGGTAGGTCACTCGATCGAAACCGGGAATCCCGGATTCCACCCAGATGGAATTATCCCGGATTTCGACTTCACCCGTGATTCCTCGGTATTGATCGAACAAACGGCCTGCAGACACGAGTTTCACGTTTTTTCCTTCGAGCTTTAAGCGGTCAGCTCGATGGAGCTTCCTCTGCGCTGCCAGGCTTGACATGGAGGGGGTCACCCGATTATTCCTGACGGATATATCGAGCTGAAAGAGGTCGCTCTCCAACTTTTCGACTTTGACCTCGTCAAATTCGAGTCTGGGGAGCTGGTCAGCATGGAAAAAGCAGAAAGCCGCGTTCCGGTGACAGGTATCAGCCAGCTGGAAGAGAGGCGGAACACGGGAGCCGTATATCTTGGTACCGCCAATCTCAACATCTCCGTAAAGAGGGTGCTTGTACGGTTTCCAGTCAGCAAAATGCTCGCCAAGGAGGACAAGGTCATGATAGGTCATTTCAGCCAGTCTTTCGGCTATATAGCGCAGTCTCTGGATTTCTTCATCCTCTTCCTCTCCTTCGTCTCTCTCTCCTTCGATGGGAAAGGAGAATGTGGGCGACATATCCAGCTCATTGGTAAAGGTGTAAATACCGAGGACGCTGTAGAGGAAGTCTATACTTCCACCGAAAACGGTATACAGGTCTTTGTAGACGATAAGATACCTGTAGCCGGGAATGATCTTTTCGCCTTTTTTCCCGATCTGGTCATAGACTCTCTTGTCACCCAGGGGATACTCACCCAGGTTTTTGGCTCCAGGACCCCGGAGGATCATTCCACCGGCATTGTGGAAATTCTGACCTCCCATAATGTTGGGGTGTGCCAGTAGAAAATCGCGAGTCGCTTTGGTCTCAGGGAAGCAGAAAGGATAATCTCCGGCCCCGTACTGGACATAATGGGGCTGCCAGTTGAAGCCATAATTCCGGTTCATATCATACCCGCCAAGCCTGTCTTCATTGATGTTCCCATCGCCGTCATTATCGATTCCCTCTGTTCCCAGCAGGGTGTATTCGCCTTTCTGTCCCGGCCTGACAGGAATCAGGACTCGAGGATCGTCCGGATGCGCTCTGAACCTGCCGTTCGGGTCTTTTTTTCTCATGGTGGTGATGAATCCGTCTCCGTCCAGATCCTCAGGTCCGTCTTCATCCGCCACGCCGTCCTGGTCTTCATCGACGGGGATGACTCCTGTCCTGTGGCTCTCTCTTTTATTGACGAAATAGTCCCGGCTGTCAGGATTCATGGTCGGGATGATATAAAAGGCTCTTTCATCCAGGAGGCGGGTGGCCAGCTCCGTCTTGCCATAATTGTTCAGGAGGTACCATATGGCATAGAGCGCGACTTCAGTCCCCTGGATTTCATTACCATGGATGTTTCCGTCGATGTAGAAGCCTGACTTGTGCTCTTCCGGTCCGGTCTTGGGATTGTTGATGATGACACCCCATATATCACGACCCTCATAGGATTTGCCGAGGGAGATCAATTTCATGAACTGGGGATTTGCCTTCTGCAGAGCTTTGAGCGCTGCTGTGAGCTCGGCGTGGTCGTAGAAGTGGTCGAAAGAGAGCTTGACTTCAGCCGCAGAAGAGATTTTAGGCGAGAGAACAACCAGACAAATGGCTGTTACTAGAAATGCAAAGAATATTTTATTCTGTTTCATTTTATCCTCCGTTTATTGAAGAACGACTGTTGTCGTCAACGAGTCAAGATAAGGGGCCTTGGCCGTGACCGTGACTTTAGAGCCTTTTTTGCCTCTTATCGTCCATTCCGCTTTTCCGGTTCCTCCGCTGCCATCGATAAAGGCAATGTTCACCACACGAAACCCAGAAAACAGGGATTGTCCGGCTGC
>JGI2171J19970_10000943_pt1 | contig 16121 bp, 18 predicted proteins | sample DeeMarSWOR324_28_FD_19970 | JGI IMG/M metagenome (IMG submission 19970) | reverse complement strand
TATCAATATCACCATGACATTTATTGAAAAAATGGAAGAAAATGGGGTAATTGAGCATTATACTCTCTTTACCCCATTGTGGTACGACCATATCTAGTGTGGGTTTCCAGGGCCAGGACCGGGGCCTTCACTAAGGGGTTTTATGTCTTCAAATGGCCATCCTTTCAGTTCCTTCATTGTCTTCACCTCAGTTTCTTTTTGGGAATTTTCAAAATAAAGCTTTATTGGTTTACCTGCAAACCAACCCTGTTACATTTCATTATAAGGTGTTTATTTTGTAGAGCTTTATACATAAAAAATCTGGAGCTTAGAGAGAATGATAACCAGGTGCTTTTTGAGTCAGAAAAGGAGTTTTTTTCAGATAAGAAGTATAGAGGAGACGTGTTTGATCCATTTACGTGTGTATTATATGAAATACAGAGAGATAGTAAGGAGATTAGGAAAAAGAAGAGGATATTTAATAGGAGTTCTGAAATTGAGTTTGTAAAGTTTATTAATCCTTTGGGATTTTCAAAAGCTGAGGAGTTTGAGGGGTTATTAACAGAAATATGGGATGAGATTCAGGGAGTTATTGAGGTTATTTAAGATTCATTTTGCCTGTTCTGAATAAGTTTTTCCCTGAAATTATCGAGTATCATCTATTTTCAGAGTAATACACTCACACTACATTAGGCAAACTTCAGGTTTGCACAAAAAACGCAAACCCAAAGCTTAAATATATTAGACCTTAATCCAGAAAGAGGTGATTGTATGAAAAGAATAACTGTCTGGGCTATCTTAATGACCATATCACTTGCGGGATCTGTAGCAGCTCAACTTCCTTGGAATTTAACAAGTAAAGATGATATGTTATCTCTAAGCCCGAAGGTGATACAACAGACACCAACACCAACACCAGACCCAGACCCACCAGAAAAAGATCGAGAACCACCTAAAAACCCACCAGTAAACCCAGCAAAACCAGACCAAGACCCACCAGAACCATTTTGTTGGAGATGGTATTATTTAGATTCTACTTCCCGTGCCTCAGCGAGCAAAGGCGGATTTGCTGTTGGGGGCTTTTCATCGGCGTAAATTCATCTCCCTCATTCAACGTTAAGTTAGGGAAAGCAGTAATAGATTCTACGTATGGAGGAGGAGTTGGGTCTGTCTCTACACCGCCCTTGGGTACTCATTCCTCCTTCTTTTTTTCAACATCTATCCTGCTGTGCGTGGTGTTCTTTTAGGTTATCTGACCACAGGGTTCACATACAATTTCTATCTCTCCAGTAGACATTGAAACAGACTTTAGAGATTATAATAACTCGAGCAAAGAAAGATGAGCACTATGGAATGTTGAAGAAAAAAAGTCTTCCAAGAGTTCTGCTGCTCATAATACCACTAAACCAACAAAACCGCTAAAATCCCTGTCAGAAAAATTCCATCAAATGTACCAGCCCCGCCAATGGAAGCTATAGGAGCTCCCAATTTTTTGATCTTATCTAAATTTAACAAATCAGCCCCAATTAAAACACCTAAAACACCGCACGTGTAGGCAACGACTGTTCTCATACTCCCAAATACAAAAGCCAGAGCAATTGCCACCAAAGCAGACACTACAGGTGCCACAAAGATCGGCATAGCAATCCCCATGCCAGGGACAGGTTTCGAGCATTTATAACTCACTGCAGTACACACTATTGTCCCTATGATGATAGAAGGAATCATCTCTGGAAACCTCACAATGAGAACACAGGAAATCAAGACAGGAATGACTGCACCCCCAAAATTGGCAGCAATCACTGTGGTTACTGTCTTCCTCTCTACGACCCGTTCTGGGAAGAACCATCCATAATACTTAGAGGGTTTGTACGTCAGAATATCACCTGTTGATTCCACTTTCTTAAGGGGTATATTAATGAAGCTGCCAATTAATGAGCCAAATAGTATTATAAAAGCAAAAGATGGAGGAAATCCCAGTTTAGCAAAGGATATGCTAATGATATTAATAAAAATTATACCAAACAAGAGCGGCAGCAGTAAGAGTAGGAGAAAAAAGAAAGGCATGCTCGCTGGCGTTTGAACCATTCTATCCATGTAAAAGAGAAAACCTCAACTCTTATAAGTGTTTGGGAAATGTTGTCCCGTCTTTGGGTGTTCCCTCTGTCATGTTACACGTGTAAGAGTGGAATTATCATGAATTTTTTTGTTGATTCAATAAAAATAGACAGTTCTAGAGGCATAGAGACTGAACACCCAGAAATTTGACAACCTCGGAGGGGTTATAATCTTTTTTAGCAACGTTCTCCTAACTATAGATATGGCAATAATCTATAATCATTTTTGTTACACGTGTAACAACGTTGACAACGACCAACAAGAACCTTTAAACTATCACTGTGCTTACTGAATTGAGAGCTCCAAATCGTGAGTTGTTCACATCATGTGTACAAGCCGTTAATCTTTTATCTGTGTCGTCCAAGGTTATCCTATGAAAATTGTAGACTTGAGAAGTGACACCTTTACGTTACCAACACCAGAGATGATGCAGGCTATCCAGGAAGCAGAGTTAGGAGATGACGTTTTCCAGGAAGATCCCACCATGAACAAGCTCGAAAAATTAGCAGCACAAAAGATAGGAAAAGAGAAGGCGTTATTTGTTACCAGCGGTACTCAAGCCAATGTCGTATCTCTGCTCGCCCATACAGAGCGCGGAGATGAAGTCATCATGGAAGCCCAGTCCCATACGTACCTGTATGAAGTGGGAGCAATGGCAGCTTTAGGAGGGTTGATGGCTCATCCTGTACCTGGGAACAAAGGAGTTTTATACCCAGAAGATGTGAAAAAGGCTATCAGAGGAGATGATATCCACTTTCCTAGGACCAGGTTAGTATGTTTGGAGAATACCCACAACAATGCAGGAGGTATTGCAGTTACTCCAGAGCAGATCAAAGCAGTAGCTGACGTGGTAAAACCCCAGAACATAAAAATGCACTTAGATGGTGCGCGCGTGTTTAATGCAGCTGTAGCATTAAATACAGATGTCAAAACAATTACCAAAGAATTCGATTCTGTCATGTTCTGTTTATCTAAAGGATTGTCAGCCCCTGTGGGTTCTATGGTGTGCGGCTCAGAAGAATTCATCATGAAAGCGAGAAAAGCACGCAAAATGCTGGGGGGAGGCATGAGACAGGCAGGTATACTGGCAGCCTGCGGTATTGTGGCTGTAGAGAAAATGGTTGACCGACTAAAAGATGATCATACCAATGCGCAAAAGCTGGCAAAGGGACTATCAGAGTTGAAGGGGATCTCCATTGATTTGGAAACAGTCCAGACAAATATTATCATCTTTGATGTGTCAAAACTAGGTGGTTCCCACAAATTCATTGAAATACTAGAGAAAAAGGGCGTGAAATGTCTCGCAAGGGATGAAACTCACGTGAGAATGGTGACACACCGCATGGTATCTTCAGAAGATATTGATACAGCTTTAGAGAGAATAAAGGAGGTGGTAAAATGAAGGTTATCCAGTCAGAGAATGCTCCCAAACCCGTGGGACCTTACTCGCAGGGGATAGAAGCAGGTGGCATCGTTTTTGTTTCTGGACAGGTAGGGATTAACCCTGAAACTGGTGCAAAAGTGGAGGGCGGCATAGAAAAGGAGACAGAGCAGGTGTTAACAAATATTGAAGCCATTTTAAAGGAAGCAGGACTAACATTAAAGGACGTGGCAAAGGTTAACGTGTATTTAAAGGACATCAATGACTTTTCCAGAATGAATCAGGTTTACTCCACCTTTTTTTCGGAACATAAACCTGCCAGAGCCTGTGTGGAAGCTAATTTAGTGAAGGATTTCCTGGTGGAAATTGATGCCGTCGCAGTAAGGTAATTAGAGACTAAAAAAGGAAAAAGAGAAAAAGGGAAAGAAAAAGGATTCTCCCTCAAGTCTCTATCTCCGTACACTTTACCATTCTTGAACCTTTTGAGCACAATCAAGTACTAATTCTAAAACCCTTCCAAATCGCCCGAAAACAGAAACACCACTCCGCATTAAATCTAAATCCTCTTGAGAAACAGCAGCACTCTTCACCACCAGAAAACTGTACACTGCCACCCCAAAAATCACAGAAAAGACCACTTTCACCACATCTCCTGTGGTAACCTGTAAAATCAGCCAGATAACAGCGCACATTAAAGCAGACGAAAAACAGAACGTCAAAACAGGGCCAGCGTTCATGGTGGAAATCCGTCTCTTCAAAATTGAATACTGGAAAAAAACAGCACACGCTAGAGCAACTGTATTAGCAAGGGCTATTCCCTCCACAGAGTGTAATCCAAGAATTAAACTGAGCACGAATCCACTCCCGCACAACCCCACAGATAAGAGCGCTTGCTTTTTCGCCCTTCCCAACGTTAGTAAAGCTGTGGCAAATATGGTCCACAAAGGCAGAAAGACCATCCTCAAAGCAAAAACCCTCAACAATGTTACAGCATCTGTATACTTGGGGAAGAACACAGAAACCAGTGGCAGTGAAACCAAGATCATGCCAAAAGCTGCAGGAATAGACAATGCCAGGGTAATCTTAGTAACTTTTTGGAGACCAAAGGCAACCTTCGTACTCTCTTCTCGAGCATTTAGTTCACTCAGCATGGGGTACAAAACGATGGTTAATCCATACGAAACTAAAAGGATCACATTTGTTAAAGAGAACATAGCCCTGTAGTGCCCCACTGCTTCTATGGGCATGGCATACACCATGATCACGATGGTGCCTACCCATTCATACACTTTGTGAAAGCTGTCAGACACATACACGTAGAAACTGAGTGTGAGATATTCTTTTAAGGCTTTAACTCCCTCAAACTTGAAGTGGAACACAGGGATTGAAGCTTTTCTCAGAAAGTATATGCAGAGTCCACAACCAAAACTGAAGGCAATCGCAAAGGACAAAATCGGTGATATATACCCAAATCCACAAAAGACGATAAAAACCAAGAGAATCACATTAAATGTATGGACAAAAGCTTCAATACTGATTCTTTCTTTTATTAAAAAGTACCCCTGGAGTACTGAAAGTAAGTAGTTTACCACTAGATACACGCCCACATATACGGACATCAGCTGTATCCCAGCAACAACATCCTCCCCAAGGAGTTGAGCAAGCGGTCGTGATAATACAATAAATATAATAACTGAAGGGATTGTTACTAATATTCTTACGACAAAAATAGTTTGAGCACATTTCAAGGCTTTCTCTTCATTGTTCTTTCCTAAATTGTGAGCAATGTATCGGGCAGCTGTGACGTCCAACCCAAACAGTAGAAAGAAGTAGGCAGTAGAGGGAACCATGAACGCTAAAGAGTATAACCCGAACTGTACAGGACCCAATAAATTGATAGCCACTAGCCTACTTACGTAGAGCATGGCAGATGAGTACACAACGCCGACAGCAGTGATGGAAAATCCGCGTACGAACTTTGAAGAATCTTCCATGCGCACTGTTACAGGGTAATCTTTTAAATCTATTGAATGAGAGGGGCTGTCAAATCTGTGGATGTTCGTTCTGTTACACGTGTAACATCATGAAATAATGTCTTAAGTTCATGCAGTACTAGAGAAATCGACAATACAAGAAATCAATCATGAGCCATCCCCTGAAGTCTTGACAATCCCGAATGAGAGCTTGTTCACGATTTTATCTGGATAATCTCGGTTTATATTTCTCATCATCTTGTGGGAACGAAATAGAAAATTTTATGAAGTCGTATACTGAATTTTTGGTTAATCAGTTATTCCTGTAAAGCATTTAAAATCTTTTCATGAAGCTCTGGTAGTGCACAGATGATCTTTTCACCCTTAAAATTTCGGTTTTCATCAAAAAATCCATCAGCAAATGGGGGGTTTCCCTTTTCATCAGTAACCTTTATCCCACAAGCTTCTGCAATGACTTGTGCACCAGCTATATCCACAATTCTCGCTTTCTCTCTCAAATCTACTAAAGCCTTCAGCCTCCCTTCTGCCACGTACGAGAGTTCCAAAGCGAGAGAACCAAAACACCTCCATGCATCGATTAATGGCATAACTTTTTGGAATCCTTCACCAATGTACGCTGAAGCAATAGATTCTGTACAATTTGGCTGGATTTTTTTCCCATTTTTTAACGGGTCTCCATCCTGGAAGGCTTCGTACATGTCTGCAGTATGCAAATTTTTTACGAACCCATACCTTCGTTCCCCCCAGAAAGCTAGTGATACTGAATAAAATGGTATACCTGACAATGCATTGGTGGTGCCATCTAAAGGATCCAAGATGATCGTGGTATCGCCTTCACCGACTATTCCTGATTCTTCTGTTACTAACTGGCAGTCTATATCACTTTCCTTCAAATAGGTAATGACTGCATCTTCTGCCACTCTATCAATGTATTTGGTCTCTCCTCCTGCACCCTTACCAGTCACTTTTTGGGCTTGTGTAGTTCCCAGGATAGATGTAACTTCCTTTTCAAGGAGGCTCACCATATTTCGTGCCATTTCAGGATAGTTATATTTCATGGAATCACCTTTGTACAGAACAATAAAAGGCTTTTTCATGAGGCAGATTGTGGTGCGAGGTTAGAACTTTTCAATCGATCTGTAAGAGACAAGAGAATGTTACACGTGTAACAAAGGTGAGAGAAACACCTATAAAACTTCTTCTACATCATCTTTTGTATCTTTTCCCATGTATTTTCGATTTCTTTTGATATGCTCCCGTTGTATTCAATTATGGTTTTTCTGGAAACCATGGCTTCTGTTACACGTGTATCATATGGAATTTTCCCCACGACAGGAATACCAGTTTTTGTGCACCAGGACTCAATGTTTTGTGCATTCTTTGTATTGATGTCATACTTGTTGATACACACACAGCAGGGAATAGAAAAATGGTCCACCACTTTGTATATTCGCTCCAGATCGTAGATACCAGATAGTGTGGGTTCTGTCACTATTACCACCAGTCTTGTCCCTACAATGGAGGCAATGACAGGACAGCCAATTCCGGGGGAACCATCAATCAATATTAACTCCTTGTTTTTCGTATCAGCCAGTTCTGCAGCCACATCTCTCACTTTAGTCACCAATTTGCCGGACGCTTCCTCCCCTATGAGTAATGCTGCGTGCACCATGGGTCCAAACCGGGTATCAGATACAAACACCTTACCAGTGATCTTTTCTGTTAATGTAAGTGCTTTTTCAGGACATACCAAAGTACAGGTGCCGCATCCCTCACATTTTACCGGGATAATATTGTAATCATCATCTACAGCCCCGAATCTGCAGACTTTTTTACACTCACCGCATGCAATACACAGATCGGGATTTCTTACTGCTTCGAATGAGCCCCTAAATTCTTCTTCTCTCACAATTTGTGGGGTTAAAACCAAGGGTAAATTGGAGGCATCCACGTCACAATCTGCCAGAACAGCATCACATAGCCCGGCAAAAGCAGCAGTTACCGTGGTCTTTCCTGTTCCCCCTTTCCCCGATATGATGGCGATCTCTTTCATATGATCCCCTCGATGTCAGTGAATAATTTGTGAAATCTTTGCTTCCACGACAGCATCTTCTCAGCAAAGGGTATTCCTTGAGAAGATAATTCAGCAATTTCTCTGCTGTGCGGTATCTCCATCAACACGGGGATGCCCTCCTTCTGACAGTATCTTTCTACAGTATCATCCCCAATTCCTGCTTTATTGATGACCACTCCACAGGGCACGTTCAAAACTCTGGTCAGTTGTACTGCCAAAGTTAGATCATGCAGCCCAAAGGGCGTTGGCTCTGTCACTAAAAGGCAGAAATCGCAGTCAGATACGGTTTCTATGACAGGGCAGGCAGTTCCAGGAGGAGCATCTAGAATGACTGGGTTCTTGTTGTTAATTTTCTTTTTCAATGCTCTGATCACTGGCGTGGCCATAGCTTCTCCAATGTTCAGAACGCCCCGCATGAATTCTATATCTGATTTTGTCCCGTGCTCGATTACTCCGATGAGCTTCTTTTTTTCTATGAGTGCATTTTCTGGGCACAAAATAAAACATCCACCGCATCCATGGCATAAATCTGTGAATACTAAAGCATTTGTGGGAAAGATAGCCAATGCGTTATAGTTACAGAATTCACTGCATTTTCCACAGAATGTACACTTTTCTTTGTCAATTTCTGGAACTGGTAAATAGACCTCTTCCCGGTTCTCAAGGTTTGCGTGCAGATAAACGTTGCAGTCAGGCTCTTCTACATCACAGTCTATTAACTGGACGTTACCCAAAGACAGTGTTAAATTGACAGATACGGTAGTTTTCCCTGTACCGCCCTTTCCAGATGCTACTGCAATTTTCATAGTTGATCACCTAGTTGCAGAGTGCACCCTGCTGCACAGTGCCGGTATTTATCAGGATACAATTCCTGAATTTCTTTTTTGTGTTGCGTGCAGTGGCAGGGGCACACCATGAATGTATCTTTCAGTATGTTAAGCTGGGAAAACCCATGGAATCCCCCGATGACGGCATATTCTTGAGGTCTGCACGCCTTAATAATCGTCTCCAGTCCAGGGTGAGCACAGCCCGTCACAATACAACTGCCATTTTCACTTTCAACAATGAGAGACTGCTCTTTGATAGTACCTCCTAATTCGCCAGTGGTTGAAACAGTTTTTGTAATCTGCATTTTGCCGGACACTTCCACAAGCGAAGCTCGAGCAGATATCTCACGTTTTAAATTTTCTGAAAATGATTCAGGAACATAAACTGTTTTTTCACTAGATAGAACTGCAGGAAGTGCTCCAATGTGATCCCAGTGTCCATGCGAGAGCACAATAGCACCAATATCCTTTGTGTCTATGTTAAATTGTCCCATGTTGTGTAATAACACGTGGGGATCCCATCCTACATCGAATAAGACCTTTTTCTCACCCTCTACAAGGCAGGAAAAGCCCCACCCGGCCAGAAATCCTCTTTCCGCTCTGTTGTCGTAGAGTATTTTGATGTGCATACTATCACAAAAAAAAGGAAGAAGGGCTGCTTACTCTGTCGAGAGCTCACTAACGCGCTTTTGAATTGCTTCGAGCTCTTTTTTGAGTTGTGCAGCCACACCTTCCAGATACTTAACCTCGTCTTTCGGTTCCATAGGGTAAAAGGCAGGCTGAGGGACAGCAGCAGGTGGTGCAGGATAGGCTGGTGGGTAAGCAGCCCTCCAGTACCAGCGGAATCCTCTCCCGCGTCCACCGCGTCCTGAAAACCCGCGTCCTGCAGGATTCATGTAACCAGGGACACTATACCCTGCGCAGTATCCTGCAGCCCTTCCTGTCCTCGGCCCCTGTCCTAATGGTCCAGTTCCATCTCCTCGTGGCATTTTATCACCTCCTTAATGTCTGTGCATCTTACACGCATTCTCATCAGTAGCTTCCTGTAAAATTCCTTCCTTCCACAAATCTATAGTGTCCTGTACTGTACCGGAAGCTCCAACAAACACCCGAATCCCGTAGGATTCGAACATGCGTATAGCTCGAGGCCCTAACCCGGAACACACCATCACATCCACGTTGTACTCCCGCAGGGTTTCAGGAGGCTTTCCTACACCTCCCATGTGCTCACTGGTGTTGTTCACCACCTTCACATTTCCTGTCTCTACGTCATATAGCGTGAACGTGGGAGCCCGTCCAAAGTGAGGGCTGATCTCTTCTGATAATCCTCTACTCCCCAGTGTTGGTATACCTATCTTCATGCAATCACCTAGTAAATTGTCCTGCTTTCTTGGGTACATTAGAACCCTTCATTTCCTGCAGTTCCCCCTTCTTGAACTGTTCAATTACCTGTAAAACAGTCCCTTCTCCGTTATACACCTTAATGTTCGCATATTTCAGAGTCATGAATGCATTGGGACCAAAATTAGCACCAATGACCGCCTGTACATCTTCATTGGCCAGCGTTTGAGCCGCTTGTATACCTGCTCCTTCTCCAGCCTTTCCGCCCGAATTGGAAACTGCACGAACCTCCATAGTATCTGTATCCACAATAACAAAGAACTTACACCTCCCAAACCGAGGATCAATTACTGCCTCTAACGTTTCACCTGTGGCAGGAATACCAATTTTCATTATATCACCTCCTATACTTTCACTTGAGCTTTAACTATGTCTTCAATGCGCTCCACAATGTCAGAAAAAGCGCGTGAAGATACATTTTCCTTCTGAAAGATTACAAAGGGTTTCCCCTCATCTCCACTTTCCACAATTTTTGCATCTAACGGTATCTTACCCAGAAATGGTATATTAAGCTCTTTTGCTGCCTTTTCACCGCCTCCTGATCCGAAGATATCCACTTTTTTGGAACAATGAGGGCACATAAACCCACTCATGTTCTCAATTATACCTACAAGAGGCATACCCAATGTTCGAGCAAAGGTAATAGACTTTCTCACTGACAGCAATGCTACATCCTGGGGAGTGGTCACAATGATCACCCCATCACAATCAGGGATCAACTGTCCAATGCTTAACGGCTCATCTCCCGTTCCTGGTGGTAGATCAATGATCAAGTAGTCCAGTACACCCCATTTCACCTGTCCCAGAAAGTCTTTTAACACTTTCATTTTGACAGGCCCCCTCCATATCACGGGTGAGTCTGTACTAGGCAGCAAAAAAGCCATGGACATCACCTTCACATTGGGAGGAACAATAATAGGGTGAATACCTTCTTTTGAAGCTTCGGGAGCAGCTTTTTCAATTCCCAATAATTTCGGAATGGAAGGGCCGTGAATATCACAGTCCAACAATCCCACGTAACTCCCTTTCAAAGAAAAGGCTAAAGCTAAATTTGCTGCTACTGTACTCTTTCCTACTCCACCTTTTCCACTCATAACCACCAAGATGCGGTTGATATCTTTTAGGTTATCCTGAATTTCTTTGTTTTTGGGAAGTCTTTTCATGGAATCACCTTTAAAGAGAGCGCCCTCTTCCTCGTGGACCTCTCATTCCTCTTCGAGCGTATCCTCTATCTTCGGGAGCTCTGTGTAGGTTTACTGATCCACATGCAGGACAGGTTTCAGGTCTCCCTGTTCCGTAAGGGAGCTCCCAGTCATGACCGCAATCATAACATTTAAACTTTCTATTGACCATAACATAATCACCTCCTCCTATGCGGAGGGCTTTGCCAGAGACCAAGGCATCTGCAATCTTTTTTCGTGCTTCTTTTAGTATCCTGTGTAACGTGGGCTGGGAAATGTCCATGATCTCAGCCGCTTCTTTCTGTTCCTTACCCTCTAAATCCACGAGCCGGATAGCTTCTAATTCGTCCACTTGTAGTGCAACTTCTTCTAAGAACTTTATTCCCACGCCTCGTGGTTTAAAATAGGTGCACTTTGGTCCACGTCGAACCCGTCTGCATTGCCGTGGTCTTGGCATATTATGAATATATATTCATTACTTATAAAGGTTTTGTTCAAGAAGGTTGTCAACTCTTTGGAGGTCAAAGTGTTACATATGTAAAATTTCAGATAATATATCATTTATCCAATAATTAAACTATAAAAAGACAATTTTCAAATCCAAGTCCATCCACCGAAAATTTGACAACCCCGTAACATGACGAGAAGGATTGCCATCGTTGATCATTGTCCGATTTTGTTACACGTGTAACATCAGTAGATTTGTCCTTTTCTTTACGAAAGAACAGCAGAGAAATAATTATGAATTAGATGGTTACAGCACCAGGAAATGTGGCATTATCTTCCATAATCTTTCTATCCATGAATTAAGATAAAATTAAGATAAAGGTTCCCTCGTGAATGATTCTCATGCATTTTAAAGATGGATTCGAGAATTTCAACTGTGATATCCATCTGCTCATTTCAGTTTTGAGGTGATTCCACAATAATCAAAAATTTTCTTATTCTGCATTTAAGGAGGAACCAAAAAGTAAAAAATAGTGAGGGGAAACCCGGGTTCATGACCTCACACTGTGCCCATCCTATGCGGGGGAGGGCGGATCCCTGGGGATTGGACCACAAGGGACCATCTTCATGCCGAGATTTAACGTGAAGACCTCATTCATTTGTCATCACCTCGACATGTTATTGTCTATTTGTATCGTTCAATGTTGTTTTTAGACTCAAATACTGATTCATCTAGATCAGAATCAGGTACATGTGAAAGAGGTTAAATACAATACATGCAAAATGGCGAATATTAAGGACAGATATGTTGGAAAAAACGTAATGATCAGAAATGGATTTTTTAATTCAATGTAAAGGGAATCTAAGAAATCAAAAGAAAAAAAGAAAATTTCAGATAGTGAACACTCTACTTGGGTGAGGGAGGGTCTGTGGGAATTGGCCCACAGGGGAGGGTTCCCATATTGAGTGTTGTGTTTCCTATGCCAAAGGTTAGTGTATCGACATTCATTTACATCACCGTTGACATATTCTTCTTTTATCTCGTAAATATGGTATTTTATGATAATTAAAAACTAATAAAATTGCACCAGATTCCGATACGGGATGAAAAAACTGAATAGGCGAATGCAAATCATGGGAATGTCAATCTCAAAAAATAAGAAAGTGATAATCTGAAGATTTTAGATGAAAAAATTGTTAATATTTTCGTCGAAAAATTCTAGTGAGAGTATGTAGGTGAGAGCAAGAGTGAGTTATGGTTTGAAGATGCTCTGGAGTATTGTCTTCACTGGAAAATTTGTTGTTACACGTGTAACAGGGGCGGCAGATGCAGCCCTCGATAATTGCAGTTCATTGGATTCTACCTCGATTGTTCAGCATTACGAACTCTTCAGGATTCTTATTTCTCTCGAAATCTGAAGTATCAAAAATGGCAGCAAAGAACCTGTTAACAGTACGTCCACCACTACTTGTATTTCTTTCCAGTTTTCTCATAAAGAAAATGCAATCTACAGGAGCTTGGTCAATCACAAGTCTTGTGAGAGAAGGTATTGGTAGATAAAGAAAAGTATATGACTAGGGTGTACCCTGATTTGTTGCCTGTCAGATGGGTTCACTCTTAGCACCTTCTGCACATTGCGCAATATTTAAATACCCACATGATAATAAACATGTATGCCCCGGTGGCTTAGCCTGGTATAGCGTCCGCTTGGTAAGCGGGAGGTCGCGGGTTCGGATCCCGCCCGGGGCTTAATATAACTTTTTTGGATCCCTAACATTATATTTCTTTTTCATTTTTAAAGGTGTATTTTTTACATGTGTAATATTTCAGATAAATTGTCATTTCATCCACAATTCAACTATAAAGGGACAATTCATAAACCCTAGTAGATTCCATCCCCTGAGAATTTGACAATCCCTGTTTACCAGAGAATTTATAAACTCCGAAAAGCAGCCGATCTTATGAAAGATGTTGTTCTATCCAGCGGTAGAGGACTTTCATATAGGAATAAGAGACTTCTTCTTTCTCTTTTGCATTGCCGCAAAGACCAAAAATTCGAACAGGGTGATTTTGATGGCCAGTGATACCAGCTCTAAAGGTAGTTATCACTGGATACTGTATCATCTGAAAGCAATGGAGTATGCCCAAAAGAGACTAGACAAAAAGATTTCAGAACTGCCAAAGGGATATAAGTTGGCAGAGGCAGATGCAAAGGAGCTAAGACAAATTATTTCAAAATTAAAAGAAATAATAAAAGAATACAAAAATTCAATTAATTCTCGTCAACAGAAAATTATGTCTTTCATTCCTGAAACAGAGAAGACAAAATGGGCTGAAAAGTTCAGAGGTGCTGAAAACAAGTGTTATGAAAGAGTTTTTCTGGAAGAAGAAGAGCCTATGGACGTAGGAATAGAAGAGTTCAAATCAGCAACAGGATATATCCAGCAATCTCCACTCACCAAAAATAATGAAGATTGGAATGCTGAATCGTAAATAGACATCCTCTGATGCAACCATGGTGATCTCACACTGTAGAAAGATGGTTGTCTGCTCGTCAGGAATTGTACAGCAATGAATTTGCAGACTGGTCTTTACTGCGTCTTTTCTCAGATGGCACACCCTTGGATATTCCTGTGGTTGAAGAAGGTCAACAAGTGAAACCAAAAAAGCGAGATATCCAGTACGCATATTTGGAAAACAGCCACGTAAGAGTTTTAGAGGAAGGATTTGTCGGCAGAAGATTACCCTTCTATTATGTGTATTATAAGTGGTAAGTAGTGTTACTATTGCTGGAAAGCCAAGATTTATATGGAAGGGTGTTTAAAAATGTGCAGTATTTTAACCGAACTATCCGAAGAGGAAAAATAAAACACGTATTGTGGTCAAAAATTGAAGAGGTGGAGAGGTGAAAACGGGAAAAGTGGTATTGATTGGGTCCATCTTAAGCATGGGCCTTATCTTTCATGTGGTAAGCTCAGCTGGATTGTTGGTGCACCCTCATGAAGAAGGAGGAGTAGATCAACTTGGCCAGTTACGGCACTTCGCTCTAGAAGATGCAGTCCCTGCTATTGAAGAACACTATGGGTATACGGTGGCGCCGGAGTATCAATCACTGCAGATTCACACAAGTGATGACCCTTTATTTGAGTACATGGCTCATTCTCCCTACTACAAAGTGTATTTCAAAGGAACATCAATGAAATTAAGTGTTCAAGATGCATGGATTTTACTAGAATTGCCAGAACAGGGGCTAGGAGAAGTACAAAATGTGAAATCTGCTGTTGATGTGAGTTCATTCTCTGTCTGTGATGTATTTGAGTCTGTGGATTTATCCTATACTGCGAATACATCTTTGTTGACAGAGACAGTAACACTGAGAGAATCAAAACAATTTGAACGGCTAATCCTAAAAATTTTGTGGGAAGGAATGACACCCGTCTTTGAAGAGGATGGATCAATCTTATTTTCAAAGGAAGATAAAGAAGTGGTAGAAATTTTGCCTCCCTTCATGAAGGATGCTGAAGGTCACATGTGCACAGATGTGCATTACGAGCTGGTACAGACTGAAACAGGTTACGAATTACACAAAGTTATCGATGAAAAAGGACTAGAATGGTTAAAGAAAGCAGTATACCCTGTGGTGATAGATCCTTCCATGCAAACTCTTGAAGATGTATGGGAATCATCTGGGCTCGCACCCTACGGGCAGTACTTCAAAAACTTGAGAGAGTATGTCAACCCTGTCAATGGCCATTTAACCATAACACAGACAGATCTGTCAATCCCGGGAAGAAGGCTAGATTTGGTGATTTCCAGGGTGTATCAGACACCTGCAGTGTTTTATGGTGAAAATCCCTATGGGGGAGAGTATGAAGCTTCACCTGTAGATGCGGGGAAAGGATGGCAGTTAAATTTTCCGTTTGTTGGTGACAAATATCTACATCTGTGGAGTGGCACCGTATACAAGATTGAATGGATTTCCAATACCTTTGAGAACCACAAGGGCAGTCATTTCATTTTGGTGAAGAATGGAGATAACACCTACACGCTCACGCTGGCCAATGGTATGGTATATGAGTTTTCAACATCAGGGAAATTAACCCAGATTAAGGATTTGGATCAAAATACCATTACCTTTAACTACACTGATGGTATCCTTACGTCGATTACTGACACGATTGGACGTTTTGTTGTATTGAGTTTTTCTAACAATCGTCTGTGGAAGATCGTGTACAATGGCGCTGAAATAGAGTTCTCGTATGATACCAATGGATGTTTGGTGTGGGTGGAGGACTTCTTAAACAGGAGGACCAGTTATTACTACAGTACTGGGTACAACAACTGGTTACTATCCAAGATTGTGTATCCAACAACTGGGTACACCACGTACACATACAGCAGGTTCCAAGACGACAATTACTACAAGTATCATGTCACCAATCAGAGGGTCTATGAAACAGATCAGGTCCGCCACACTGTTTTTTCGTACACAGGCTCATTTGGAGAGATTACAGCTACTACTGTCACAGTAAAAAACGAATCTGATGTTACCAAAGGATTCAGCCAGGTCACCATTGATGATGAAATGATCACTCAACGAGTTATTACGAATGCATGGGGAACTCCAATCAGAAAATATACTTACACATTCAATTCCAACAAGGAGGTTACAGAGGAAAAAGTGTACTACGATGGCTCCAACTTGTCCTTCACTATCT
>JGI2171J19970_10000942_pt1 | contig 16123 bp, 14 predicted proteins | sample DeeMarSWOR324_28_FD_19970 | JGI IMG/M metagenome (IMG submission 19970) | reverse complement strand
CTTTAGCCGCCATATTTGGATATGACGAGAAGGATTTGTCTGCGGAGGATGTTGAAAAGTTGATGAGCCAGATAGTAGACCCTGTCGGCACGTTTTACATGTACTCTTTACCCGCTTCAATTCTTAGGAGAAAGGTGATGAAGAAATGAAAGAAATAAGCATAAACCCGATCACGCGACTTGAAGGTCACGGAAACATTTCCATATTCCTCAACGACGCAGGCGAAGTGGAAAACGCCTACCTGCAAATCCCTGAACTCAGAGGCTTCGAGAAGTTCTGTGAGGGAAGACGCGCTGAACTCATGGCTCAGCTTACCACAAGAATCTGTGGAGTCTGCCCAGTCGCCCACCATTTCGCGTCAGCCAAAGCCTTAGACGCCGCTTTCAACGTTGAACCGCCATCAGCCGCTAAGAAACTCAGAGAACTCATGTACGAAGGCTACATAATCTATGATCACATACTGCACTTCTACTATTTGGGCGGACCCGACTTCGTTGTTGGTCCTGACGCGCCCCCAGAGAAACGCAACATTCTAGGCGTAATCGAAAAAGCGGGTTTGGACGTAGGTAAAGAGGTCATTAAACACAGAGCTTATGGNCAGAANATAACNGCGATTCTCGGCGGCAAAGCTACACACCCCGTGTGCGGCTTGCCCGGTGGCATATCAAAAGCGCTAAGTGAAGAGGACAGACAAGAAATTGAAAAGATGGCGGTTTCCACCGTGGAGTTCGCCAAGTTCAGCTTAAAGCTTTTCCATGACATAGTTTTGGGGAANAGCGCTTACGTTGACATGATTAAGAGCGACGCGTACACCATGAAAACTTACTANATGGGTCAAGTGGACGAAAACAACAAAGTCAATTTCTACGACGGAAAAATCAGGGTAACCGACCCCAACGGCAGCGAATTCCTGAAGTTTGAAGCGAAAGACTACTTAACGCATATCGGCGAGCACGTGGAACCGTGGACTTACGCAAAGTTCCCGTTCCTGAAGAAAATCGGCTGGAAAGGCGAATTCTACGGCAAAGACAACGGCGTCTACCGTGTTGGTCCGCTTGGGCGGTTGAACGCTGCTGACGGCATGGCAACGCCTCTGGCTCAAGCAGAATACGAAGTGATGTACAAAACCTTAGGCAGACCNGTNCACGGCACTCTGGCGTTCCACTGGGCACGNNTGATTGAGCTGCTTTACGCCGCGGAACGTGCAGTTGAGCTGGCGAAAGACCCTGAAATCACAAGCACGAACATACGCAATAAGCCTGGTGAGCCTGGTGAAGGCGTTGGCGTCGTGGAAGCTGCGCGGGGAACGCTTTATCATCATTACGTGCTGGACGAGAAAGCGCTTGTTAAGAACGTGAACCTGATTGTGGCTACCACCAACAATTATCCAGCCATCTGCATGTCCATTCGCGACGCGGCTAAGGGCTTGATTCACGGCGGCAAGGTTGACCAAGGCGTGCTTAACAAGGTGGAGATGGCGTTCAGAGCTTATGACCCGTGCTTCGCATGCGCAACGCACATCGCAGTTGGGCAAATGCCGTTGACTTTAGAAATCTACGACCACAAACGAGAGCTAATCAAAACCGTAAAGCGGTGAACGCTTCACCCAACTACTTTTTTAATACTGTAACTATAAGAAATGTGGTTTTTGCCCGTTTAGTTTCTTTAGTTTTAGCAGGCAATCCAACGCTACTTTTTTGAAGCATGTTTGGCAAAATAGAAAATCAAAAGTAGCGAAAACGGCAAACCGACTACTATGCTCCTTATTGTGGCGTTAATTCCCTTCTTAACCCCTCTTTTTTTGATCTGCCAAACCACAAAAAAAGCCAAATAAATTGCGAGTACAAAAGATGCATAATTGTTTGCCAAGAGACCGTATACGGTAAAAATCAGCGCTGGTATGTAACCGAAATAGAAAAGGTATCTTCTGTAGGTTAAGAAAAATCTCGTTGCCTTTGTGAAAGTTATTTCTGGACCATACGCCAGAACGTTAGCTTCTGCTTTCTTCTTTAAACCTCTTAGAGCAGTTTTAAGGGGCATATCGACGCTTATATCGCTGTACCATTGCGTCCATAAATTTATGTCAAAAGCTTGGACGGCTTGATTTGCAAATATTCTAAATTTTTTTTGCCTAGCCTTCGCTGAGAAGTCATAGTCTTCTAAAGAGGTTAAATCTGGATCAAATCGAACAGTATCAAAAACTTTTCGGGAGATTAGTGTGTAGCCCATTGCTGCGGCTGCAATTTCAATTAAAGGTTTTTTTTGAGTGTTTATTTGTGAAGATAGGGCTTCAGTTATTTTTGAGGATGCTTCTTCGATTGTGTTAGTGTAGATGAAAACTCCTTCAGCTGTAAGTATTTCTACCCCCGTTTCCAAAACACGAGTCACCATGTTTTCTAGCGCATCTGCGCCCATAATGACATCGCTGTCCCAGAAGAAAAGCAAATCTCCCTTCATTTTTTCTATGCAGATGTTTCTGCCTTCAGGGATATTGCACTTTTTGATTATTATCTCGCATCCATTGAAGTCTGAATTATCTAAAAATTGCCTAGCAATTTTCACGGTATTATCCTTACTTTCTCCATCAACTAAGAGAACGAAAACTCTGTTATGAGGATAGGTTTGACGTTGCAGAGAAGTGAGCATCTTGTCGATAATCCATTCTCTGTTCAACACCACAATGCCAACTGTTATTAATGGAGGTATTGGCTGCATAGGCAATCGCTCTATATTTGAGACTTATTAAACTATTAGCTCTGCATCATAAATTTTCGCATAGACCTTTCGAATTAACTATAGTTAAATTTAGTTATTAGGCAGAAAAAGATTCTCATACGAACGAGCCTATAGGTGAAGAAAACGTTGATGCCTGATTATCAATGAATGAAAATTCGCACCTGAATCACTGGAGTAAACCTTTTTCAAACCGTTTCGCATTCTGGTCTCAGTGGCGTTTCCCATGGCGAATGGAAAGTACGATGTTCAAGAAGAACTGGAAAAGTGGCTCATTAACGCAGAAAGAGTTGTCGTAGCGGGAATTGGCAACCCCATACGTACCGATGATTTTGTCGGCGTGAAAATCGTTCAAGATCTGAACGGCAAAGTTTCAGAAAGGGTTTACCTAATCGAATGCGAAACAGTTCCAGAAAGCTTTCTTGAACCCATCATTGAATTCAAGCCGACTCATGTGCTCTTGATTGACGCCGCTTTTCTGGGGCTAAAACCTGGAGCTGCGCGGCTTATTGGTCCAGAACAGATTACAGCTTTTCCAGCAATTACAACACATATGTTGCCATTGCGCATTTTCTGTGAATATATTACTAAAATGACAGGCGCAAAAATCGCTTTATTACTAATTGAGCCCAAGAACGACGAGTTTGGGGAAGGCTTAACTCCAGAAGTTCAAGCAGCTGCAGAAAAAATCGCGAATATGCTGCAAAAAGTTTTTCTGAAATTGTTTAAAGAAAGGGATTGAAGAATAGCCTTTTGCGTAGTTATTTCTTTTCCTTTGATTCTTGGAAGAGCTTCTTCACTGCGCTGATTCTTGCTTTCTGCGCTAATACGTCGCTTGTAACTACTGACAGAGCTTCTTCTGGACACCACTTGACGCATTGCGGCTCACCTTCATCTTTGCACAGATCGCAGACGTGGACGACTTTGGTTTCGGGATGTAGCATTATGGCGCCGTAGTCGCAGGCTTCGATGCACCAGCCGCAGCCATTGCACTTGTCCATGTCCACCATTATGGTACCTGTTTCTTCAGATTGCGTCAAAGCGTCACGCGGGCACGCAGCAACGCATGGTGGGTCTTCGCAACGCCTGCAAGTAACAGCCATATTGGCTAGTTGGTTAACGCGTACTACGCGTATGCGTGATTTCAGCGGGTTGAAGGCTTTTTCCTTCGTCCAGGAGCAAATGTATTCGCAGATTTGGCAGCCTACGCACTTGTCGGGGTCAGCTGAAACGAATTTTCGTTCGTGGATTTTCACCATTTTGCTTATGCCTCCTGTTTCCCTTTAACAATGCTCAGTAAATCGGTCATGCCGATTTCTTTTAGTTTCTCCGCTTTGGGAACGCCTTCCAGCGTCCAGCCGCGAGACTCGTAGTAATCATCTAAAAGCAAGTTCAGTTCTTCCTGACTGACAAAAGCGCCTTTTACGGGTCCCTCGTCAGGTATGGGCATGTTCATGACCTTCCACGGTAAAGTGTCGTCTTTTCTGCCCAAGCCTTCTCTGATGTTGATTAGTCTGGCAACCGTGTTAATTCGCTCGCCTGACTTCTTGAGTTCTTCAGGCGTCATTTCGATTCCTGTCACTAAACGGTAGAGCTTAGCCATGTCTGCCAGTTCCTTGTAGTATGTGCCTCTTGAAAATTTACAAACTATAAATGAGTCGATGAGCGCATAGGTGTCTTCCATGTCTCTAACCATTTTTCCTCTGCCTTTTTCCGCTTTTAAGCGGTCAACTTTGCCTTTAACATCGAAAGCGTAAGCGCCGTGCCTGTTGTGATCTGCCCCTCGGAAGGAAACGGCGAAACCTAAAGCCGCGGTTTTGAGGCACCTCAGGTCGTAACCTGTGACTTCTAAGCCTTTGATGTGTTGAGCGAGTTTCTCGGCGCCTTTTCCTATTTTCTGTCCTGCAATTCTCACGCCTTCAGCAAGAATGTCACCTATGCCTTCGCGCTTGCCCATTTTCTCAAGAAGTTGAAGGAGTGCTTCGGAGTTGCCGAAGTTAGCTTCTATTCCGTCAAGGTCCTTTTGCGTCAGGATGCCGTTTTCGTAGCAGTCCATGGCGAAACTGGCGATGACGCCTGCGCTTATGGCGTCCATGCCGTAGTAGTTGGCTAGTTCCATGCCTTTTATGATTGTGTCTAAGCGGTCTATGCCGCAGTAGGGTCCCATTGCCCATAATGTCTCGTATTCCATTCGGGTCATGGTACCTTTGTAGGGGCCTTCTGGAACTACGACTTCGTGTTCGCAGCGCATGGCGCAGGAGCTGCAGCCTATGATTTTTGCCACGAATTTTTCGTTCAGGGCTTCTCCGCTTACTTTGTCTGCTCCTTCGAAGTGGGCGTTGTTGTAGTTGCGTGTGGGCATGCAGTGTAGCGCGTTGTGGACTAGAACGTTTTCTGGAGTGCCCAGGGTTCTGTACTTTTGGGTTGCTGGTCCTTTCATGCGCTCGTGGAATTCTTTGACCATGTCCATGAATTCGTCGGGTTTCGCTGGAACTATGTCGCGTGTTCCGCGGACGGCTATGGCTTTGAGGTTTTTTGAGCCCATGACTGCGCCTAATCCTGTGCGTCCAGCGGCTCTTGTTTTCTCGTTTATTATGCAGGCTATTCGTGAGAGGTTTTCTCCGGCTAAGCCTATGGCGGCGACGCGTATGTAGTAGTCGCCTAGGTCGTCTTTTATGGCGTCTTCGGTTTCGGCAGGTGATTTGCCCATGAGATGTGAAGCGTCTAGAAGCTGTATTGATTCGTCGTCTATCCACAGGTAAACGGGTTTTTCTGATTTGCCTTTAAGAATGATGGCGTCGTAGCCTGCTCTTTTCATTTCTGCGCCGAATGTTCCGTGGGCTACGGCTTCGCCGATGGCGAAGGTTTCGGGGGATTTTGAGACGAAAGCGTGTCCGTTTCCTGCTGTGGGAAACATGGTTCCCGATATTGGACCGAGCGCTAAAACAAGCGGGTTTTCTGGGCTGAAAGGTTCAACGCCTGCTTTTGAGTTGTCCAGCCAAAGGCGCATGCCTAAGCCTATGCCGCCGATGTATTTTTTGGCGTAGTCTTCGTTTAGTTTTTCTACGTGGGTTTTTCCCGTGTTTAGGTCAACATGAAGAATTATGCCAGCGTAACCGTACAAACCCTTTTTTTCCTCCGTGCGTATGGAATTATTAGTCCGGTGAAAACTATATTAAGTTAATGGGTTTCGATGTTGAAAGTTGATGTGTGATTGCGCGGGTTCTGTCGGGTGGTGGCTTTGGGTTTGTTTGGGTTTTGTTTGAGGTTTTCTTGGTTTGGGCAACGGTGTTTCCGTGTTTGGTGTAATGTTATGCTCGGAACAGTCTATAGCCCCTCTTTATATAGTTCCTTTATGTAGTTCTGCAGAGCGCTTTGCGGATAGACCCCCTCTATAGTTTCTGCAATGATTGGCTAATAGGCTCCAAATATGCTGGTGTTCCTGTGAATCGGGCGTAAACAGAATAGCCCAGAAAACGGTTCAAGCTGACTCTGGCTTTCACCTCCACACGCCATAACTGAACAGGGCTGCGCTCCTGCAAAAAACCGCCTAGCCAAACGCCCCATAAAAACCCTAACTAAATTCACCAATTAACCAATTCACAAATTTACAACAAACACAGCTTAACGCTTTAGCAGAAGCCCTTCCATGTTCTTCGAGGAGACGGCATGCGATTGTAGGCACAAATAATATCACTGTAACTGTTAGAGTGATTTGAATTGATGCTGTATGCATTTGGTTTTTTAAGTGCTGATTGAATTTGGATTTGAAACTTGGTGTCAGTATCAACGAAAAATTAAAAGTTTATAAGTACAAATATGTATATGTAAGGACGAAGTACTTATAAGTAGGAGTTGCGTATATTGTTATGTATAAGGGCAAAATAATCCTAATCAATCGACACGCCTTGGATGGAATGAATGCCGAAAGACCACCAATAAGAGTTAACGATGTCGAAGAAACATTAAGGAATCCCGATAGCGTAGATGGTCGGCAATACAGGAAATGGATTGGAAACCGTACAATAATAGTCTATGTGCGAGAATGCCAAGATTATTGGGATATTCAAGGCGTATCATGTACAAGAAGGAAAATATAATAAAAAGGAGGAAAAGAAATGGAAAGAATAAAGTGTCATGAGTGCAAGAGTGAAATGAGTCCAGATATACTTTTCACTCATTTTCCAGAAGGGAAACTGCCTGTCAGAGGCTTTCGTTGTGAAAAATGCGGATATGAATTGATTCCTCTGGACGAAGCTAAACGTGTACAGAATGAAGCGGAAAGACTTGGTCTCTACGGTGTTGCAAACCCGCTCACAGGGCGTCACATAACGAAGAGTGGAAACAATCTCTCAGTTTATATTCCAAGAGAATATGAGAAAGAACTAAACCTAAAACCAAAAACTTCAATAAGAATGTGGCTTCAAGGAGACAGAATCTGTATAGAACCCGAAACAAGTTAGCCAAACCCAAGAATAAAACAGTCCCTTAAGAACCCTAACGAAATTCACCAATTTACCAATTCACAGATTTACAACAGAACCAGCTTAACGCTTTAACGGAAGCCCTTGATGTTTTGAGAGGGGATAACGAAGTTAGGCAAGGAATCATTGACAAAATAATGGAGTTTTCCAAATGGATTAACTATGATTTCAAGGAGATTTAGTAAAAAGAGACGGAACTAATTATCTATGCTCGCGCACCCCATGGATATAACTGAGCGTTATTGACGCTTTGCTGATGGGGGGATAAAGCTATTTTGAAGTAGGGTTTACAGTAAACACAAAACTTTTGAGCCACATTAAGTAAGATAGACTATTGTGATTGGCATGGTTGATGATAATTGCACAGTCGCTATTTTATGGCAAAAGATCAGGGTATATCACTTCTGCTAGATTCCGAAAGCATCGACAAAAAGATGCCTCAATTAAGTAGGCGAGCTATTTCTCTTTTGAAGTACCGAAGGACAGATTCCCTTGTATTTTCAAGGACACCCCATTTATCTGACAATTCAATGCTTCAACAAATACCTATGATTGAAATTGTAAGGAATAATGGCGAGATTCTTTACATTGAAGTTCCAAAAAATGAATATAAGACTAAATGTGCTTTTGCAAGTTGCAACAATTTTTTTATTAAAAAATTTGGTCAAGAACTTTTTAAAAAAGATGTTATAAACGCTGAAGAAACTAAAACTATCGAATTAGCATTCATTCAAGCTACTCTTAATGAATTTAATGATCGCAATCTTCTGGTTACCGAAAACAAAGATCTTCTCAACAACCGACTGTGGTTAGAGAGTAGATTTTCAAATAGGTTAAATATAACAACCATGGAACAAGCTTCTGAAATTATTGACTTGTTATTGAAATACAACTCAAAATTCGCTATATCTGACCACTACTATACTTCTAAACATCATTGGTATTGGCTTTCTTTTAGAACGAAAATTCCAAACTACCATGTTGATATAAGCAGATTTCAAAACAAGAACAAAATTTTAGCCGATTTGTTTAAAAGTTCTATATTAGATGCCTTTTCTCAAAGATTCTGCTTTTTACTTATGAGTATTGATGAGATGGGATACCAATTCTATTCATTGGTTAATAACGACACCAAAGAGAACATAACATACCATTTCAATTATTTCATATCACTAATGACAGGAATTTTTGATAGCCTAGCTATACACACTAAGAATAAATACAACCTAACTTTTGAAGGCTCACACATACCAAACAGGACATCTTTGCAAAGTGATAATGGCAAAGATTTCCTTAAAGCATTGAAGCTAAAAAATCCGGCGTTAAGGCACCATATTGACGCTAACTCAGATTTGATTAAACTGCCCTACCTTCTAAGAGATCGCATTATTCACAGAGAAGGCTCAAAAGCTACAACCTTTGCTGGAGGAGGTTGGGAAGCGAACCTACTTTTTATTCAGGAGGATTTTGTTGAGTGCCTAAAACGGTGTGGTGATAAACAAGAAAACTATGAGACATGGACAAAATTTGGGGTATATAGCGGCTCGTTTCTTAATCCTTACAAATTCGCAAAGTCGGCAACTCTGTTACTATCGCAATTTTGCGACACCTATCTACACCTTATGGGTTACGACAATTTCATTGAAAAAATGCGTGAAACTAATCCGCAAGGCGAATTCATAAAAACACTGAATGTTTTTGAAGAAGACAATTTAGGGTTCTAAGCTGATAATTTTGAAGTTCTAACACATTTACTCTAAAAGTATATGTCCGCCATCAAAACTAAAACTTGGTCGTGTCCTTTTAGTATTATGACTTCTAGGCAGTAGCCTTCGTGTATGTGGGTGTGTAGGAAGGTTGAAATGAGTTCGCTGTAGACGTGTTGTGCATTGAGTAGGCGTTCTCTGTTGGCTAGATCTGAAAGTAAAAAAATCTAATACCAAAAATAAAACAGAAAAAAAGAAAGAACGTGTTTAATTGTTTTGCCGCTTGTTACTTGGCTTCTGATTTTTTCTCTTTGACTTCTTGGAACAGGTTCTTCACGGCGCTTATTCTGGATTTCTGCGCTAGTTGCTGTGCTGTGACAAACGTCAAAGCCTCTTCAGGGCACCATTTGACGCATTGCGGACCATCCTCTTGATCTTTGCAACTGTTGCACGTGAACACCACTTTTTTATCTGGATGCATCATCATGGCGCCGAACGGGCACGCGCTGATGCACCAAGCACAACCGTTGCAAGCCTCCTCATCAACCATAATTATTCCCGTGTCTTCTTCTTGAGACAAAGCGTCTCTCGGGCAAGCAGCCACACACGCGGGATCTTCACAATGCCGGCAAGTCACCGCCAAATTGTTTATCGGTCCCAAGCGCAAAGCCCGTATTCTTGACTTCGTTGGGTTAAACGTGTTCTCGTTCGTCATTGAACATGCGTACTCACAAACACAGCAACCAATGCACTTCTCAGGATCAGAAGAAACAAATTTCCTGTCTTGAGGACGCACCATTAAGCTTTTCCTCCTTTCACAATAGAAGCGTATTCACCAAGATTTAGCTCGTTAAGTTTCTCAACTGTTGGAACGCCCTCCATGGTCCAGCCTCTTGCCTCATAGTAATCATCCAGCCCCACTTGAAATTCTTCATCATTGACGACCGCGCCTTTAGCTGGTCCCTCGTCAGGCACAGGAGTGTTCTTTATCTTCCAAGGCAACGTGTCGTATTCCCTTGTGCCTTTGCCTTCACGGATGTTAAAGATCCTCGCAAGGTTCTCGATTCTTTCGCCGTTTTTATCAAGTTCTTCAGCAGTAATCGGGATGCCCGTAGCCAATGTATAATAGTTCGCCAAATCCTTCAAACCATCGTAGTATGTGCCTCTTGAAAACTTGCACACTATCAGCGAATCGATAACGTTGTAAATGTGTCCATCAGGCACAATCATTTTGCCTCTGCCCTTCTCAATCTTGAAACGGTTCACCTTACCCTTCACGTCAGGCGAGTAAGCACCGTTCCTGAGGTGACAAGCACCCCGGAACGAAACACTGAAGCCTAACGCTGCAGTCTTCAAAGTTCTCAGGTCGTAGCCCGGCAGCTCTAAGCCTTTGATGTGGTTAGCGTACTTGTACGCGTCACCGCCGATTATTTCCGCAGCTTTCGCAACACCCTCAGCAAGCGCATTGCCAAGCCAACCTTCCCGTTTCCCAATTTTATGAATAATCGCTAGGAGCGCTTCAGCGTTTCCGAAACTAAGGTCTATACCATCTGCCTGCTCCTTCGTTATTACACCATGCTCGTAACAATCCATAGCAAAAGCAACGACCACACCGATAGATATGCCGTCCAGACCGTACTCGTTTACAGTCCGCATCGCTTCTATTATCGCATCAAGACGATCAACACCACACAACGGACCCATAGACCATAAGCATTCAAACTCTAACCGTGAAGTTGCGCCCTTATAAGGTCCTTCGGGAACAACTGCAATGTGGTCGCAGCGCATGCCACAAGTTGCACAACCAACAATTTTCTTAACGAAATGCTCGTTCAAGTATTCACCGCTTACTTTTTCAGCGCCCTCAAAGGTAGCTTGAGAAAAATTCCGTGTAGCTAACGCCGCAAGCGAATTCAAAACTAAAACGTTTTCAGGTGTACCCAACGTCTTATACTTCTTTGTCGCCGGACCTTTCATGCGCTCATGCAACAGCTTCACGAATTCCTTGAAACCCTCCATGTCCGCCACGTTGACATCTTTTGTTCCTCGAACAGCCACTGCCTTAAGGTTTTTCGAACCCATAACAGCGCCCATGCCTGTTCGTCCAATGGCACGGAATTCATCATTTATTATGCACGCTATCCGACACAGTTTCTCGCCCGCTTCACCAATTGCTGAAACTCTAATGTAATAATCGTCAAGTTCCTCCCTAATTTGCATGTCAGTTTCATACGGCGATTTACCCGTCATGTGCTCAGCGTTCATTATCTTGACGTTGTCATCGTCAATCCACAGGTAAGACAGCTTGTCCGCTTTACCCGTGATAATAACCGCGTCGTACCCTGCCCGCTTCAGGTCAGGACCGAAGAAACCGTGAGCTTTGGCTTCACCTACCCCTCCAGTGGCAGGCGATTTGGAAACAACCGCATAGCCATTTCCAGCCGTAGGTCCCATTGTACCGCTGAGAGGACCCGTAGCAAAAATGATCGGGTTGCTTGGATCGAAGGGGTCTGTACCTGGTTTAGAGTTATCCATAAGTAGGCGAATGCCTAAGCCTATGCCTCCAATATAACTCTTAGCCATTTCCTCACTCAAAGGTTCAGTAGAAACTTTTCCAGTTGTAAGATTAACACGCAAAATTTTACCAGCGTAAGCGAACATTTGACCTCTTTCTCCTACACTTGTTATTGGCTATATAGCTTTAATAAAAAGTATATTAACCTAATGGATTTCCACACGAAAAATTGATGTACAACTTCTCAACTTGATTTAGTTGTGAACTTGACACGAAACAACGTTTAAACAGGCATATACATATTGGGTGTCTGGTTTTTGATTAAGAAACGAATATATAACTTCTTTAACACTTGTAACACTTGGCGTGCTCTCGGGGGTTCACGTCTTGAAGGTAACAGTCGACTATTTAGGAAGCATCAAACAAACGTTAGGCTTGAAACAAGCAGAGCAAGTCGAACTAAAAGACGACGCCTCAGTAAGCGACTTGCTGTCTTTGCTCGCTGAAAAGTATGGTGAACCCTTTAAAAAAGCAGTTTACGAGCCTAAAGGGCTCGACTTGAAACCCCATCACATCTTATCCGTAAACGGTTTACTGCTTAACCAACTGAACGGCATAGAAACCAAACTTAAAGACGGCGACCGCGTAATTTTGATGCCGGTTGTCAGCGGCGGATAAGAAAGCGAAAATGTTAAACCTAGCAGTCAATAATTTTTCTCACAGGTGAAATGCCTTGAACAGGATAGCGTCTTTAAAACAGGCAGCCTTTAAAGAAGGCAAGTTCGACGGGTTCCTAATTTTTAACAGCGCCAACCTGATTTACCTCACTGGTTTTTCTGGCGCAAGCGCGCTGCTAATTCCGAAGGAAGGAGAAAACACAATCTACGTTTACAACGTCAACTATGAACAGGCAAAGGCTGAAGGGAAAGCCTTCAAAGTGGAACTGGTGAAACGCAACGAAAATCTGATGGCGAAAATCGCGAAACAAACGAAGAGACTTAAAATTAAAAACCTCGCCTTAGACGCTTTGAGCATAGAGAGTTGGCATGCTCTCGCCAAAGAAGCCAGAGGCAAAACAAGACTTAAAGCCCAAGGCAACGTCGTTTGTGAACTTCGTAAAGTTAAGGATGAAAACGAAATCAAGCTTATGCGCAAGGCTGGCGAGTTAACGAGCGAAGGCATGCGCGTTGCTTATGAAACGGTGAAGGCTGGCATGAGAGAGTACGAGGTGGCAGCGGAAATTGAGTACGCTATGCGGAAGCAGGGTTCTTATGGAACGGCGTTCGAAACAATAGTCGCGTCTGGTTCTTGCTCGGCGTTTCCTCATGGCGGCTGCTCTGACCGAGAAATTCGCAAAGGCGACTTAGTTGTTGTCGACGTGGGTGCCACGTACAAGTTTTATCGTTCTGACATGACGAGGACTTTGGTGGCTGGGAAGCCCTCAGAAAAGCAAAAAAAGCTTTATCAAACAGTGAAGGCAGCGCAGGAAAAAGCGTTTGAGGCGTTAAAGCCGAACGTTAAAGCTAAGGATGTTGACGCTGTTGCCAGAAAAATAATTGCGGATGCGGGTTACGGCAAGTACTTCGTGCATAATCTTGGTCACGGCGTCGGGTTGGAAGTGCATGAACCGCCCACCTTAAGCCCTGACAGCAAAGATGTGCTGGCAGCAGGCAATGTTGTTACAGTGGAGCCTGGAATCTACCTTGTCGACTATGGTGGTGTCCGCATCGAAGACACTGTGTTGGTGCAGAAAAACGGCGCGCGAAAACTCACTAATGGACCTTATGCTCTGGGCGAAGAATAGATAGTATGCGAGCATGCCAGAAATTAACGGAGCCAAATATTCAGAAAACGGAAGCAACAAACGTTTCTTTTTGTTATTTTCTTTTGATGAGGTAGATTAGCAGGCCCAAGCCAGCACCGATTACTGCCGCTGCGATAGCTGCACCTATTATTATTTCTTGTTCTGTTTGTTGAGGCTCTTGGTAGGGAGTTGGTGTGGGCGTTATTACAGGTGAAGGAGGTTGTGTAGGCGTTGTTGCAGGTGAAGGCGTTGGCGTCTGACTCTCGCTAATAGTTATGGTTTGTGTGTTGCTCCAACCGCTTGTCTCATAAACAGAAAAACCAGTTATATAGTCGGTCCCCGATGGGCTTCGATTATAATTGTAATGCCCTATTAACGCTTCTAATCTGAAATCTAATTGGTCGCCATCACGAATGCTTGGGTAATTGCCCAAAGACATTGGTATAACTGTGTACTCAGAATCTGAAGCGTTAAAAAGGTCCATATAGGTGCTGTCAGGGTAGTGGCTCCAAGTATCTCCATAATGCCCTTTGAAGCTAACGTTGTAGTATACGTTAATGTAATTGCCATTTGCATCAGTATAAGGGCTGAACGGTTGATTTCTAACTTTAATCTCGATTGTTCTGTAATATAAAACGTAACCAGGGTGGGTTATGTTCTTTCCTGTGTAGGGGTCTATAGTAGTTGTCGGTGCTACATCACGAAAATCAATAACAAATTTCAAAGTGAATTCTGGGACAGAGGGCTTGGGTATTCCACTAACATCTGTAGAAGCTTGAACTGTTCCAAAACGCATGGCACTTGCTAAAACTAATCCGCCAATCAGGATGACTGCCAAGAACGCACTCAAGAGTGACATCTTGACCACAGCGCAATCCTCTAGTTAAANTAACCCNTCTNNTTCACAAAAAGGTTTTTGTAAAGATTCCTTGACGCAATAAACTTTGCAGTGCCACTTTTTACTCAATTTTTCTTGACTAAGCCTGCTTGGCGCGCTATTTCAGTGCTGTGTTTTGCAAAGGTAAATTTTTGCTTAGCCCGTATCGCAGTCGCTGAAACTGCTAAATTAAAAGCGACCACGGTAGCTCGATAAGCACGGCAATGGACACGAAAATCGCCACGAGCAAGGCTATTAGAGCCACGATTTTGCGTTCAGTCATCGGTCGACGGTAAGTTATGAGCGTAACCAAGCTCCGCCTTTGATCCGACACAAGTTTCTTTCCGTCAAGCGAAACACTTGCTCTCTTTCTAAAAAGGAAAACAGTCAATAATATTAGAACGGAGTTAAAGATGTAGGGAAGAATCGAAATCAACAAGCTTGATTTTAGATCTGTGATTACTGCGAACGAGGCTATTGTCATTCCTATGGCGAATGAGCCTATGTTGCCGACGAAAATCTTGCCTTTGAAGTTTAAAGCGGCGAGAGCAAGCCAGAGAATTAAAGGTCCAAGCATCAAGATTAGATACGATTGCGACAAAGCCATCAGCCCAATTAGAATTATTGCTGGACAGACTGTTTCCAAACCGTTCAGTCCACCTAACTGGTTCACGGTGTTAGTGACTACCATGATGATTAATGGAATTACCAAGAAATAATATGCGTCACCAAACTCTATCATGCCTATGAGCGGCAGGGATATTGCCGTTCGTAACATATCCACTCTTGCCAAGTATATGAGTGGTAAGGCTGCTATTAAGGGCATAAAAGCCTTGTAGCGCCATTTCAGATCCATCCAGTCATCCAATAAACCCATAAACCCTCCGAATAAGACGCACACCGCCAAGGTCAACGGTGCCGAAACGCCGTTCGAGGCGGGGGATACGCCGGAGAAATAGATTAAGAAAAGATAGATAGTTGTGAATAGGACGTAGATTACGCCTAACCCGTTTGGAACTAATGGTTTGCCTATCTTGTGCTGGTCGGGAACTTTTGGAAACAAGCTGTCGCTTCCTTAAGGTTGACTTGTTGCGTTGTAGTATTTTTGCCAGTCAATCTCGTACAGGGCTACCAGCGGTATGAGACCGCCATATTTTGCAGAGGCGTCAATTGCATTCAAGTTCTCGCCGGCGAAATATGCTTCCTTAAAGTAAGTAGGTTGCACGCCCGCCTCGTCTGCTGCAACTCCGCTCTCAACGCCGGACACGTCTACCCAACGTTGCTTCGCCCAACTCATAAGCTTGTATACTGTCGAGTTCTTACCCACATCGTTCCATTGCCATGTGCGTGTTTCGTTGTTTATAGCGCCGAAGGTGTTTTCGTCAGTCCACGCTAATTCTGCGCTGATTAAACCAGTTTGGACGAATCTGTCGCGAGCTTGACCTGAAATTCTCGCCATCCACATCCATTTTCCTTCATCACCGAAACCCGCTGGGCTTACAATGTATTGCTGCTGAGTGGTCGATGACCCTAATGCAAGAGTGACGAAGACAAGTATGTATTTAGCGTTATACCGCTCCAGCATTTGTAGTGACTGCTGTTCAGGCGCCATAAAGATGAAACCTATGTTTTCTATCTGTGTGCCATTCACCGTAGCGTTATCGGCCAAAGATGTAACATTGCCAAGTATGCTCAGCCAATACCCGTAATCCCACCAGGCACATACGACAGTGGTTGACTGAAGATTATGCTCGGTCCAGCTCACCATGTCCAGCCATTCCTGTGCTGGTTCAGGAAGATTACTTCCTATTGGGAGACTGGCTGCGCTAATTGTAATCGGCGAATAGGCTTGACCATAGACTCTCGGTATGCCGCTGTTTTGAGGCGAAAAAGCAAGGTTCGTTAATAGAAGTATGAATACCAGAAAAATCGCAGCGCCACTGTATTCTTTGCTTACGCGTGCTATTCTGCGTTTTGATTTTATGGCGATTTGTGGTGCTTCTC
>JGI2171J19970_10000941_pt1 | contig 16129 bp, 13 predicted proteins | sample DeeMarSWOR324_28_FD_19970 | JGI IMG/M metagenome (IMG submission 19970) | reverse complement strand
CAGAATTGAAGTCAAAGGGTTTTACTATTTTGGCGGTGATGAATCCTCAGATGCATTCTTCCCAAGAAGTTCATGCAATTCTAGGATTATTTGAAGGAGAAATCAACCTCTATGAGAAGAGGACAAAAAAAGGATTTAAACGATTTTTGATGATCAAGAAAATGCATGCTCAAAGATACTTGGAGGACGAACTACCTCTAAAGAAAGAAGAATTGCAGAAGTGAAGCGCGCTATAAAATCAGAAAAGTGGCTCTTCACGTGGCAATCACGTTTATAGCTAGAGGCAAAGTATTTCATTTTCAACTTCAATATGTGTGAAGGAGATATCATGGGTCCCGAAAACAATAATAGGGAAGCCTTATTAGCGAGAGCAGAAGAACAAGAAATAAGACACGAGTGGGTTGAAGCCGCAAATTTTTACAAACAAGTTTTACGTTCCCGATCTGTCCCATTTGCAGCAGAGACATGGGAAAAGCTCGGTTTTTGCTATGCCCTTGCTTCCAGACAAACTGAAAATCTGGGACAATTCAAGAAACTCAGACAACTGGCTGTAGAAGCATACAAAAACGCCGCAGAGATTTTCGAAAAGAAAAAGAAATCCGAAAATCGGGCAAGAAGCGCACAATGCAACGCAATCGCCGAATACACACGTTCTTGGCTAGCACCAACTCCTTCAGAGAAAAAGAAAGCCCTTGAGGAATGCCAGACCTTGGGAAAAGAGGCCCTAGAGACGTATGAGAATATTGGCGATAAATTGCACTATGGAACGGCTTGCAACAACTTATTGTTGTGTCTGTTCGAGCGTCTACACGTCGCGTCTGACGCGAGAGAAAAACAAGTAATTTCGCGAAAAGGAATAGACTGTGGCAACCGAGCGATTTCAGTTCTGTCAAAGCTTGAGAACAAAAATGAACTCCTTTTCGCTTATTCAATAGCAAGTCTTCAAAGCTGGTATGGGGCGAATATTAGTGACCAAGAAGATAAGAGAAAAGAACTGGCGAGTAAGAGTTTAAGCTACTCAGAGAAAGCAGTAGCGCTTTCCAGCCAAGTTAGTGACCCCTATTATCTTGCCATGTCAAGATGGGCGGCAGCGTTGAGCATGCTTTTCTTCACCGAAAACGTTGAATCTTCGCTGAAACATGCCAAAGATATGTTACAACAAGGGATCACTGTACGGGATAATTACCTAAGAGGTATTGCTTGTTATCTCCTTGCGTTTATCACAGACTTTATGGTTCCGAGGGAAGTGGATCCAGACAAAAAGAAGAGAAGATGTGAAGATATCGGCAAGCATGCTGAAGAGGCTATGCAGTATCTTAGATTGGTGTCTCAAGACTTTCTCATCGCAGAAACCCTCAGCTTGCATGTCGGAAGCTACTCTTCTCTGGCACATGACGAAGTCGATGTGGACACAAAGCGTGCTCTACTGGAAAAAGCAACAGAGATTGGACGAAAAGGATTGGAGCACGCAGTGCGATCGGGATCGCCGGATGCCGCGGGCTCTATTCATCATGCACTAAGCAAAACACTACATTTTCGTTGCAGTGTAGAGCCTGTAAAAGATGAGAAAGCGAAATTGTTGGGAGAAGCTTTACTTCATAGAAAAGAATACATAAAAATCGTTGAACGATCTTTTCCTTCCAACGATTGGGTGCTGGGAGTTGGCAAATACTATGCAGGATTATTGGAAGCAGAGCTAAGTAGATTGGAAACAAGTGGAACTAAGAAAAAAGCACTTTTCAAAAATGCTGTATCAGACATGGGAGATGGTGTTTCATTATGTGGAAGATGGATCTCGTCACGTCCTACACCATCATATATAGCTTTTGTTGCAGAATTCGAAGATTCTTTTGGACGGGTATTGTATGAGCTTTACCTTCTGACTGAAGAAAAAGCAATCTTGACCCGAGCAATCGAGGTTTACAGTAATGCAGCAGAAAAGTTCAAGAAAGTTGACCTACCAAGTCGTGTCGCAGAATCCTTCTGGAAAATGGCAAGAGATGAAGATCTATTAGGCAGACACAAAGAGGCTTCAAAAAGCTTTGAAGATGCGTTTACACAATACAAGGTTGCTGCTCAAAAAATCCATCAATTCGCTGAATTCTATAAGGACTACGCTGTCTACATGAAAGCATGGAGCGAAATCGAGAAAGCAAGAGATCATCATGCAGAGAAACAATATGGGCTGGCAAAAGAACATTACGAGAAGGCTGCCCAACTCCATGAATCAGTTGAGCGATGGAATCACCTCGCTCAAAACTATCTGGCTCTGGCAAAACTAGAAGAAGCCGAAAACCTAAGCCGACAAGAACAAACCAGAAAAGCAAGAGATCTCTTCCAGCAGACAGCAAAGCTGTTCAAAGAAGCTAGGGGATCCATAAAGGCCAGTATTCAAAAAATCCAAGACATAGATCACAAAGAAATGGCAGCTGAGCTAAATAATGCTTCAGCCGTAAGAGAGGAATACTGCTCCGGAAGAACTGCATTAGAAGAAGCAAAAATCCTTGATAGACAAGGTAATCACACAGCGAGTTCAAGAAAGTATGGCTATGCAGCAGAGATATTCGAAACAATAGCCAGAAAACCATGGTCAAAGGAAGGTCGCCGAGAATTACAGCCGATAATTTACCTCTGCAGAGCATGGCAGAAAATGATGATGGCAGAAACAAAGGCGTCGCCGATATTATATAATGAAGCAGCAAAACTCTTCGAACAAGCCAAGGAACACATTCTTGATCAGCAAACAAGCCTACTAGCCTTGGCCAACAGCAGCTTCTGCAAAGCACTTGAGGCGGGAACAAAATTCGAAACAACCAGAGACCTCACAACGTATTCAACAGCCAAGAAATACATGGAAGCTGCATCAAACTACTATCTCAAAGCTGGCTTCAGCACCGCCTCAGAATATGCTATTGCTACCCAACGCCTCTTTGACGGTTACATCTATATGGAAAATGCAAACAAGGAAACAGACCTGGAAAAAAAGGCAAGACACTACACAATTGCAGAAAAAGTCCTGCAATCTTCAGTCGAATCCTACCTGAAAGCAAAGCACCAAGAAAAAGCCAAACAGGTTCGAAAATTTCTAGACAAGGTCAGAGAGGAACGAACACTTGCAGCGTCATTAAGCGAGGTTCTACACGCGCCAACGATCGTCTCATCAACAGCAGGATTCACTACCCCTACACCAACTCACGAAAAGGCTGTCGGTTTAGAAAAATTTGAACATGCCAGCATCCAAGGGCACCTCACGATTCCAGATGAAGTGGGTAAGGAAGAAGATTTTGAGATGCAACTAGATCTTGTCAATGTGGCAAAGAACTCCGGGCTATTGATTAGGATTGCCAACCTCGTCCCAAGAGGATTTAGTGTAACTGAAGTGTCACCCAAGTATACTTTAGAGAAGGGTTCGGTAGACTTGGGAGGAAAACGATTTGAACCTCTCAAAGTGGAAACAATTAAGATTTCAGCACGAGCTACTGATTTTGGCATTTTTAAAGTAAGCCCGCAAGTCGTCTATCTCGATGAAACTGGACAGTTTCGGACATGCCGCCCCAAGGTTGTAAACGTTAGAGTGCAACCAACAACAGAGAAATTTACTGTAATCCCAAGATCAAGGAAATACGAACTTGTCTACAAAAACTTGTGCGAAGAACATCCAAAAACCCCGAGGAACGAATGTAGAGTTGCCATTGCTCAAATAGGCGCATCCGAGTCAGGTGATGTTTTAGGAGAGTTCTACGAGGAGAAAGGCACGGGTCTCTTCGGACTGCGACAGGATAAGGTTGAAACTGTAAGATCCAAGGTCAAGCACATGATAGAAATGGCACACGCAAAGGATGTCAACATTCTGCTTTTCCCAGAACTAACCATTGATCTGAACTATGATAAAATGTTAAAAGATGTTGTTAGCCTTGCAAAAGCGTACGAGATGTACATAATTCCAGGATCATACCATGACCAGAAAACGAAGCGGAACATTAGCGTTGTCGTAGGACCGGACGGAATCCTTTGGCGACAGGAGAAGCACATCCCAGCAATCATACACCATGAGGGCAAAAAATTCAAGGAGGGAATAATAGTTCAAACCAGTAGAAAAACCATTGTCTGCAACACCGAGTTCGGAAGAATTGCAATAGCCATATGCCGAGATTTCCTCGACATGGACCTAAGAGTGGAGCTAAAGAACTTTGAGCCCCCTGTGGACATAGTGTTCAATCCAGCCTTCACTCCCGTCACAGTTGATTTCAGGGCAGCTCACTTCGACGCTCGAAGATCAATCTACGCCTACTGCTTCTTCGCCAATGTTGCAGAATTCGGTGATTCCTTCATATACACACCTGAAAAAGAACGAGTTGAAAGAACAATACCACCAAAGAAGGAAAATCTGATCTACAAAGACGTAGACCTCTTTAGACTACGTTCAGAACGCAAAAAATGGGAAAAAGAACAGAAACGATTCATCCAAAGTACGAGATAACACATCCTTCATGAGCAAGCGCTTGAATTCAGAGTGTATTGATAACGTACTCTTGCTTTTTCCTGCTTAACTTTTCATCATTCCCACATGCATCGTATTATCGATGACAACATGGGGACTCGCTCAAGCTTCCACAATGCCGCTAGAGCTAAAGAAACTGTAATTTAGGTCTGAAAGCGAATCTTCAAATATTAGTAAAAATAATTCAAGAAAGGGATGTGTCCTTTCAAAAATACTGGAGACCGAGATGTCGTATGCTTAGGGGATCACATGAATGACAACAGAATAGCACTGTGCATTACAGGCAGTATAGCTGCTTATAAAACCCCTTCACTTGTTAGACATTTTCGTCAGTATGGGGCAGACGTTCAGGTCTATCTTACTCGCGAAGCAGAGAAATATGTGACAAAAGACTGTTTGGAATGGACAAGCACAAACCCTGTAGTTACTGAGCTTTCGGCGAAGGCAGAACATCTGTACCAATTTGATGCTTACGTAGTAGCTCCAGCAACGCTCAATACAATCGGCCAGATGGCAGATGGAAAAGCAAGTAATGCAGTGACCAGTACGCTTGCCTTTGCATTGGGAAGACTGAAACAAGGCACCGCTTCTATTCTTGTTGCCCCCGCAATGCATGGAATAATGGAGACCAATCCTGCTTACAAAGATAACATTCAAAAACTGAAATCGTATGGTGTGAGAGTCATTGAACCAACATACAAGTATGGTAAGGCAAATCTTCCCAGCTCTCACAACATTGTTGTTGAGACGATAAGAGAATTGAGTAAGAGCCCTCTCGAAGAAAAAACAATTCTTGTTACTGCAGGACCAACACCGGGAAAAATAGACAACGTGAGACTATTAACCAATAGATTCAGAGGTAGATTGGGAATGGCAATTGCAGAGGAAGCCTATATGCGAAGGGCAAATGTCAAACTAATTTTGGGTCCTGGTGGTCTTAAACCACCCTCCTATATAGATACAATATTGATAAGAAACTTCCACGAATATTATTCAAAGGTTATGAACGTCCTCGAGAAAAATCCTATCGACATTGGAGTTTTCTCCGCGTCAGTAGCGGATTATATTCCGAAAGAAGTGTTTGATGGTAAGATTCCTTCGCAAGATGCAATAGAATCCATCAAGCTGAAACAGACCCCAAAAATCATCAAAGAAGTGAGAAGGAAATTCCCAGATTTGTATATGGTCACCTTCAAATACGAGGAAAAAACGTCAATAGAAGAACTGGAGAAAATTGCTCAGAATAGAGTTAAGCAAGGTTATCAACTGGTTGTCGCCAATAGAGGTGAAGACATGTCTCCAGAAGGCAAGTATCGTGGCATGATAGTGGACAAGAAAGGAGTAGTCGGAATGTCATCTTCAAAGAAAGAATGTGCAACATTGCTTTTGGATTTCTTGGAAAAATACTATGAATGATTACGCGCTGGACGGCTACATGTGAAGGGCTTATCCTGACATCTTCAAGAAGAAACAAATAGTATCTACGATGATAAACAAGAATGGGCTTTCTGATCAAGATTCTCTTCAAGACATGTCCAGACCATGTTATTCTTGGATTCGGGGAACGCCTTCTCTACGTAAGGATAAGAAAGCGAAGTATGACAGAGAAGTTGAGTACGCTTGCCCTTCCATTTGAGCGCGCTAATAGCACCCGCATACATAACTGTGCTTTGAGTTTTCCTAAAAAGAAAAAGGGGAAAAAGGTCTTGATTTGTTGCGCGTTTGCCTAAAATGCCCCTGGGCCAAAGTGGACTCCGAATATTGAGAACTGATAGGTTGTTCCCCAGATTATGTTGAGATCCGTGTTAATACCGTCTGTAATATCTTCGAAATAGGCTCCTTTGTTTACATTCACTATGTGTATGTCTGTTTCATCAACGAAACCATCATTATTTATATCCAGCGCGCGCTTATACCAATCACCCTGTTTTACCGCGTTGGCTACAATAGACACGTCTTGTCCATCCACCGCTAGGTCATAGTTGACATCGCTGCAAAGGGCTTCGATCGAGTCAGTTCGAACTAAGCGCAAGTTTAATTCGTCTATCAAAGATAAGCCAGTGTCATCGTAGTGTAGTGTAACTGTCACTCCACCAGTAAAGTCAAAAGTTACACTGATTTCCCAAGCAGTAGCTCCACCAACCGGATAGTATTCTTCCTCTCCAGTTGCTGTTCCGCCATCGGTGTCATCGAAGGTCAGACCAGCGCCTGAAGAGAGAAAAACAGTGACGCTAGTTCCAGCAGGGACAGTTGCTGTTCCGTCCGCAGAAAAGCATACCTCGATCATATGATCCGCGGTTACATCATAAAAAGTATAACTCTGTACAAGACTGCTAAGATAAACACCGTCAACTATAATTGCTGAAATATGATTACCCTCATCTGGCGTAAATTCAAAAGTTTGGCTTGTACCATATTCTACAAGTACCTCGCCAACCGGATCAATAAAACCATTACCTGCAGCAGAGGCAGTAATTGTAAAGGTTTTTTGGATAAAGACTGCTATCACGTATCCGTATTTCACTGTTTTGTAATCCTTTGGGTTTTCCGAGGTACCAGCTAGGTCTCCTTCCCAGCAAGAGAATTCCCAGCCATTAGAGGCAAAAGCCTCCAGCTCAACGGTGCCAGCCCCCACTTTCTCGGTTATAGGTGGATCTGCCCAATAGAAGTCCCAGGTTTCACCAGATTCAACCTTGATCGCAGTTACAGAACCTTCGCCCACAATTTCTATTGTCAGAAATTTGCCTACTCCTCCAACATCAGCTTGGACTAATGGAATACTAAGAGCTATGGCTACCATGCAAAATAACAGTAGTGTCGATGCGAAAACAGAAACTTTTCTTTTGACCAATATCACCACCTTACAATTATCCGCGCATTTTTTTAATTAATAACCTACTATACGATTAGCGCTTATATAATTATGGTGGAATATGATTCTAGAATAATCATCTACAATACGCAGGCGGAACATCATATTTCTGTTTGGTTACAGAATTATAATTCGAGCCAGGAACTTATGCTACTGCTACTCATACTCGAACATAACACAATGCTTCTTCTTTTTTTGGCAGGATAAGAACATGTATGGATCATGGACAAATCCTATCAAACCATAGCGCGTTTGTTATCGTTTTGAAAAAGCGAAGGGATATTTCTATATGATTCGTTGAAGTTCTATTTATAGCAAACAGATTACAAAAAAACCTGAAGGAAGTAGATTCAACAAATGTTTCTCTCCAATCCTGACAACCAGTCTGAAAAGGCACGATCAACTGGAAATGAGAGCAGTAAACTTAAGGGTATCCAGGCAGTTCAGAGGCAAGTCATGGAGGCTCTGATGAGGCCTGAAGCTTATGATGAAGATCCAGGTCAGATTGAACTGATTCAGACCCACATCTCCATTGTTTTTTTAACCAGAAACTACGTTTACAAGGTAAAGAAGGCTGTTGACTTTGGATTCTTAGACTTTACAACTCTCGAGAAGAGGCGTTTGTTTTGCAGAAAAGAGTTGGAGCTCAATAGACGGTTATGTGGAGACATGTATGTCGGCGTTGTACCCATCAATAGATCCGACATTATTAAGATAGAAGGTGAGGGAGAAACGGTTGAGTATGCTGTGAAGATGAAGAGGATGCCTCAGGAAAGGATGATGAACAGTCTTCTTGAGAAAGATAATATTGATAGTGAACTTATTGACAGAATCGCGAAGATCATATCCGATTTTCATTCAAAGGCGAATACAAATAGAAGGATAAGCGAGTTCGGATCCTTGCCGACAATAAGGATAAATTGGAAGGAGAATTTCGAGCAGACGCAAGAGTTTGTTGGTGAGACAATATCCCTGAAAGATCTTGAACTAATTCGTGAAAGAGTAGGCACTTTTATGAAGAGAAACGTGCTTTTTTTTGAGAAGAGAGTGGCGGAGAGTCGAGTTAGAGATTGTCACGGAGACATCCATACGGGCAATATTTTCGTTACAGAATGCATCTACATTTTTGATGCGATAGAATTCAACGAAAGATTTAGGTATTCTGATATTGCCTCCGACATTGCTTTCTTAGCTATGGATTTGGACTTCAAAAATCGAAGTGATCTGTCTGACTTCTTCGTCAAAAGGTATGTCAACTATTCTGGCGACTATGAGCTGGTGAAGCTTCTTCCTTTCTACAAATGCTACCGAGCTTACGTGAGAGGGAAAGTCACTAGTTTCAAACTTAATGATCCCAACTTAGGTGGTAAGGAAAAGGAGACAGCAATAAGAGAAGCAAAGGCATACTTCAAATTGGCCTCTACCTATGCAAAGTCTCTTGCCGGTGCATTTGCCTTTAACTCATATTAGACGCTTCTGAATTAGGTATAGATCACTGCGTGTGGGTGAGGCGGAGAATCCTCGCGTTTCAGGCTCCCTTATGTTAAAACCTTGAATTGTTCAGCAACATATTCAGGGATTTTCACAGTTCCCATAATGATGGGGTTTTGATGGCAATCGCTTCCCCCAGTCATGATTATCCCATGTTTCTTAACAAATTTCACGTAATGGCTCGTTGTCGAGTCGTCATTTCTAGAATGCCAACACTCTACACCATCAATATGCTTTAGTATCGACTCTTCTATTATCTTTGTCTGCTCATGCAACGATCTGGTTAGTCTTACAAGTGAGGTTCCATAAGGATCATTTGGATGAGCTAAGACCACTATTCCTCCCGCATTTCTTACGAGCCTTGATGCCTGTTCAACTAGAAGAGGAAATTTGGAAACATCACATTTTACAAGATACTTGTCAAAAGCCTCTTGTTTGGTTCCAACAATTCCCTTTTTCATCAAATAACTCGCTATGTGAGGCCTTCCAAGCACTCCATCAACAGAATCTCTAATCTTCTTCAAATCGTTCCTCGTTAGCTTTTTGATCCCTTCTTTTTCAAATTCCACGTTAAGCTTTTCCAAGATTCTGGCGGCTCTTTCCTCTCTATATTTCCTAATTTGCCGAAGTCTCTTTGTTAACCCCTTATTCTTTATGTCGAAATTATAGCCTAGTAAATCCAGTGAGATTGATCTGCCCTTGCAATGTCTTGGATGTGAGAAAGTTACATTCAATTCAACACCAGAGACATAACAGATTCCATTCTTCCTCGCTAGCGTCTTTGCTTTTTCTTGACAATCAATCGAATCGTGGTCTGTTATCGACATTAACTCGATGTTTCTCACTTTGGCTTCTCTGATGATTTCTTCAACAGTCATATTTCCGTCGGAGCAGCTCTTTGAATGAATATGCAAATCTATTAACATGATGAAACAGGGTCCAACTACTTCTTTTCCATGCCAATTATGTACCAGTTCTCAGGAGGATCATACTCTGTATCAACTGTTAAATGTATTACTTCGAGTTGTGGATGTCTCTTTTTTAAGTCATCCAAGTCAACAGTTTCAAATTTCTTCTTGTTATTCAGATAAGCTTTCTTGGTTAGAGCGTTCGACTCATAATTCTCTTTTGTTCTCCTCAAAATCCTTGCAATAGATACCTGTTCAGAACAGTGAGTTTGAAGTATAACAAAAGTCATTTTATGCTTTGCAGCAATCTCAGCGGCACGTCTTCGTAGTTTCTGGGTGACAAAAGTAGCATCCAATATTGCACCTTCACTCTTCTGTGCAAGATAATCTGCTCGGCGAAACATCTCATTGTAAACAAGCTCCCGTTTACTCATACTTGATGCAACTTTCTCATCAAAGACGTCTTCCTTCTTGAAAACCTCCAGTCGAATCAAATCAGTTCGAAGAATAGGAAATCCCTTAATTTTTGAAATTTCATGCGAAGTCTCCGTTTTCCAAGTTCCTGGAAGTCCACATGTAATCAACAGAGTGCCAGGTCCTAGCTTCGCTCTGACAAATTCATCAAAGGCTTCCCTCAAACAAATACACCTTTGGTTCTCTGCAATTAAGTTGAAACAAAGTAAATTAAGTGTTCGCCTCAAGAAGCATTGCAATTTCAGCAGAAAATGGGATCTCGCGGGGGATATCTCGCGTTGGAGTAGGGGATAAGGGTAGTTTACACTCGACCACACGCCTTTTGGAAGGGACTAGACCTCCAAACAGCACATGTGTCTTTTCCTCTTCTATGCGTGTAGGCTTTGAAATCTGATCAAGATTTAAACGTGAATTCTATGTATTTCATAATCATGGACTATGTAGAATTTGTTCTCAGAGTGAAAGAAATCAAGAAGATGGGCTTTGTTGAAACTCATAGAAAGGGATCCACTGGCATCGGAAAAACGTTGGAAGATTTGTTAGGAATAACAGAGAATAACATCGCAGGACCCGATTTTAGTATCTACGAGTTGAAATCTGGACGAAAAGATTCAATGTCTATGTTAACATTGTTTACTAAAGCCCCTCAGCCAAGAAAAGCGAACAAGGAACTATTGAAAATTTTCGGTTATCAGCAACGGAAAAAACCAGCAGGTTATAAACAACAAACTCTAAATGGAAGACCAGTAGATGAATCCAAGATCCCTGCAGAAGACAAGGAATTACATGTGACAGTTGATTCAATCAAACCCAACAGTGTTGGATTGAGATTAGAAGTTGAGAAAGACCGGATAACAATTGGAAATAATAAAAATGTCGAAGCATATTATGACAAAAATGCTCTGAGAAAAGCATTTGAGAAAAAGTATCATAAGCTAATCTATGTTCTAGCCGAAGCAAAAAAGGAAAGCGGAAAGGAGTTCTTCTGGTACAACGAAATCTATCTTCTTGAGGGATTTGGTTTCAAAAATTTTTCCAATCTAATTCGTGATGGAAAACTAAAGGTGGATATAAGAATAGGCCATTATCCTGATGGACGTTTGCATGATCATGGTACTGGGTTTAGAATCTTGCCAAGGTATTTGCCTGAATGTTTTGAGAAAATTGAAAGAATAATCTAAGGTGGTCTCCAGAAATCAAGAATGAACTCCATCGTGGCTCCTAGGGAAATAAAATTGTTGGGCCATCCAAAGATGCCTACTTTATTTACAAGATCTCTCTTATCCCATATGAATGTGTTCCTAAACTCGAATCCAGCTTCACTTAGTGCATCTATTACGCAAATATGGGTCAAATACCTCTTGTTCTTCCACCATACATCATTAATGTTTATTATACAGTGAGCCTTTGGCTTCATTAGAGGTAATATTCCGGAATAAATCCCCTCAAGTGCCTTAGCGTACTCCTCATGGTTCATAGTTCCGAGGTCCCGCAGGTCCTCTGAATATTGCTGGACTGTTTTGTAGTGTTCATTTTGCCGTAGATTGCCTCTTATGCTTTTGTTTAGACGAGGGCGGTTCAACATATTTGCATATGGTGGAGATGTTATACAGAGTGAAATTGTATTTTCTTTGAAGTATTTAGGAATGTTTCGAGCCTCATCCACAACAACTATTTGCTTTGCTTTCTGATGTAACCGAGACTGTTTGAGTCGCTGTTTTGCCACTTCAGCATATTCTTCCTTAAGATCAAAACCGACTGCGTTCCGATTTAGATCTTGCGCGGCGACAAGAGTTGTGCCTACTCCCACAAAAGGATCAAGGACCAATTCACCTTCATGAGTAAGCAAGTCTATGAAATGAGTGGGTAGGGCGATAGGAAAAACTGCAGGATGGACATCTTTATCCCTGATGTCTCGACCTTCATAATAGAAAGGTTTGATCGTAACCATTCCCTTAACCCATTCTTTCGCTGTGATGCAGCTGATGTGATTACTAGGGCAGTCACAGATCTTCTCATGTCCTATTTTCAGAACCTTCATGGTTTTACCCATGTTTATTCACCTTTATGGGTTTGACGACAATAGTAAGTTCATTATTCTCTGCTCTGAGTTCCCACTTTAATTGATCTCCTTCTTGCAGTTCAAATTGTCGAGCAATGCTTATGGGAAATGTTGTTCTGAGGGAATTGCTTTTCGTGGTTGCAGGAGTCAATACAGTTATTTCACCTTTCCTGGACATACTGATCCAGTAACTATAGAGACAAGCTATAGGTAATAAGTTTTACCTATCTAGATTAGAGCTTAGCGCGCTCTTCTATAATACTAACATTTACCGGATTGTTGAAACTATGGACAAAACAACGAATGAAGGTTTGAATCCATTGGATCATGCGCCTACTAGATATACCTAGGGGTAGATAACAGTATTTGGAGATAGATATTCCTGTATTATCAACTGTATCATTCCAGTGTCACATTGTTTAATGCTTCGTAAACTTAGTTTATATGCGATTAGTTTACTCAATAATACACTAATGTACTTCACATGATCAGTTATAATCGTGTTTATGAAGGTGCCATGACTTCATATGTGCGGTTATTCAACTTTTTGTGCTCTAATATCAGGAGAACTGATAGTAGGCATTATCAAGAGCGATGTTTGTGTTTGATAGAAAGTCGACAGAATGGCAACCGCAAAATCCTCCTTAGTCACTCTAATGACGCTTCTTTTCTGTTTCCATTTAGAATTGACGATTAATCGGAAGTCGAATGCGCTAGACTATAGTTCTACTGTGTAACTGAGTGATACCAGCTGATTAGGTATTCTGGTAGTTTCAGTCCTCTCTCACCCAATCTTTCAACTAATTTTACTGGTAAAGGGCTTAAAACATATGCTGCTCTCATGTAGAACCTTCTAGGTTGACCTAGTTTGACTTCTTCTTCTAGGATTATTTGAAAGTCTGACTTTTCAACTAAACTTGATTTTTTTGTTCCTGTAATTGCTAAAACAGTTCCGTTCAGTTTCTTAAAGACGTCACACCATAAAATTACAGGGTTGGTCTCTCCAGAGAACGACACTAGGATCTCGAGATCTCCAGCTCTGGGACGTGGAGTATTCACGCCTCTGGCTATGTAGACATTGTCGCCTAAGGAACCCTTGATATGGAAAAGTCTTACACCAGTCATCTTGACGATTTCATTTGCTGTACCCTTCCCACCTAGAAACACGTTTGTTCGACTTTCTAGCATATCAACAATACGGTCATAGGTTTCTGACTCCACATTCAAGTCAATCATGGCCCCTAGCTTGGTGAATTCTTCCTCACAAAGTTGAGAGACTCCATCTACCTCAACGTTTCGGAAGATGGCTTCTGTCATCATACACAGAAGAAGCAAGCTGCCGAGCTCAAACATGTCGCCCATTATACCTATCTCGCTGTATTCAAGGGAGGATTTGGATTTTCCTCTTCCTTTCAATTTAACTACTTGCCCATGTTTACAGACGACCTTGGCTAACGTCGATTTTTCATTGGAGGTTATGAGTCCCATAGAAAGCTTAGAAGTTCCTTTCTTTTCGATGTATCTGGTTAGATCTTGCGCCATCGTGAGAGGATCATCAGAACGGCCACTACCTGAGTTTATTAGAAGCAATGTCTTCTTGTATCGTCTTTCAAGCTCAGCTGCTGCCTCATACATGTTTTTCCCTGGAAATCCTGGATCATCTGGAGTTAAAACAACCTTGTTCCTCCAGCCTATCTGACTCATTGCCATCTGACTCATCGCAGCATTCAAAGAGTGTAATGATCTACCTGACCCTCCGCATACTACACAATCAGCTGATTTCAAGTCTTTGTAGAGCCGCGACAGTCTTGTCTTTTTTATGTTAAGAAGACTATCTCTGATTCTGTTAACATATCCTATGTTGCTGATTTTGCCCTTAATTTCACTCACACCTCATTCAAACAGAAGCGTTTATTGCCATATATTTTGTTTGCTCATGTATTCTTCAGATTACTTTCTTAAGATATAATCTGAGTGTGTTGTAGTCGCCAAGTTTTAGCGCATCTGTTGTGAAAGCTTCACCCTCCCTATATTTTAACATGTTATTCTGTCTGTCTTGGCATGCGTGTGCTTGACGTATCTGTTTTGGGAATGTATTTTCTAACCGACTGTTTCTGGTTTTGGAGCTTAGTTTTTGAATCATTAATGGGTATCATATTGCTGATCGAGTATGTTCGAAGAGATAGCGTCCGGAGCAGTTGCCATGCTCATAGCCATTCTATTAATTTCAATGGCTTTTGTCATGGTTTATGTTTGGTTTCTGAAAGGAGAAGGCAAAACACACATGAGATCTAGTTCTTCCTTACACAAGAAAAAACTAGCTTCAAATTCAAAAGGAGGGTACACTATTTTTCATGGTTTGTATGAAGCTATGAGAGATAAAGAGGAAGAGAAGGAGGACGCATAATTCTCCCTTTATAGACAATACCAAAGTCTATACATCCAGATAAGAGAATGCAAGAAGCATTTTTTTTACGTTGAACTTCTTCAGAACTTTGCTCCTTTTCTTTCCGGATAACAATATCTTTTACAGATTTCTTTGATGGATTCTCGAAAATATCCATTTGTTTCATCAGCTTCTCCAAAGTAATAGGGACTCTCATCTAACTCCCTTGATGAACTCATTTAACAAAAGGAAGTTAAGACTTCTGAATCTGAAATACTTGTTTTAATAGAACTTCAAAGAGCATATGCGAAAGCTCGTCAAAAAAACGCGTGGTGCTTTCAGTAATGCAGACCACTATCTTTTTCTACCTGTGATTCCTGCAATCAGTCTTGAGGAGTAGTCGATGGGAAAAGAACTTGTAGAAATGATTTTCACTCGGCGTAGTATACGTAAATATACTGCAGAACTTGTTAGTAAGAGGGATGTTAAGACTATGCTGGAAGCTGCCATGGCGGCTCCTTCAGCCTCAAACCGTAAGCCTTGGCACTACATCATAGTAACCGACCGGCAGGTACTGGACAATCTGGCTAGGGTTCATCCCTATGGTAAGATGCTTCTGGAAGCGCCTCTCTGCATAGCAGTTTGCGGTGACAAAAACATCTCGTCCCGCTGTTGGGTGCAGGATTGCTCCGCCGCCACAGAGAACCTCCTGTTGGCAGCAACTGCACTAGGTCTTGGAGCAGTCTGGCTAGGCGTTCATCCCGAAAAAGAACGCATCAACACAATAAGAGAAATGCTGAATATTCCGGAAAACATTATTCCCCTAAATCTAATCTCTATTGGTCATCCGGCAGAAAAGAAAGAACCGCGCACACAATATGANAAACTGCGAGTGCATCGCGGACAATGGTAAAACCTCAGCTAATNAAACGTAAAGGCATCNAACTCGACCATGAAACATATGCAAATCTCCTACAGAATGGTCGACTGAGAATCGAGCAAACCCAAAAAAACGCAAAAGTTATGTTAGAAAGGTGTAGGATAGTCATGATAAAAGCTGTAGTTTTTGATGTTGACGGAGTCTTGATAGACAGTAACGAAATAATAGTTGAAGCTTACCGGAAAACGGCAGGAAAATTTAGACTGCGAATTCCATCTGAACAAGAAATCATTGATTTAATGGGTAGACCATTGGAAGAAATTGTTAGAACTCTATGGGTGAACACTAATGTCGAACTCTATATTGAGGAGTTTCGGAAGATGTTCATGAGTGAAAATCTGGTTATACCTGAAATAGAAGGGGCAGTAGACGCAGTGAGTGAGATTAGAGAGTCTGGGTTTAGAATCGGGGCAGTTTCAGGGAAGATTACGTTTTTCATTGAGAAGCACTTAGAAGAAGCAGGATTCGATATCAACTGGTTTGAAGCGATTGTTT
>JGI2171J19970_10000940_pt1 | contig 16136 bp, 14 predicted proteins | sample DeeMarSWOR324_28_FD_19970 | JGI IMG/M metagenome (IMG submission 19970) | reverse complement strand
GCCTGCTCGATACGGCGCTGCAGCCCCAGGCTGCAGCGGGCCGGACAGAAGAAGATGTCCAGCGGCTGCTCCAGTCGGTCCCAGATCCACTTGGCCTCGTAGCCGTACAGGGGCGCGGCACCGGCCGGCAGCAAATCGAACACCAGTTCCACGATCGGCAGGGCGCGCACGTCACCATCGTTGCCGAGGACCGCGACGGTGAACTCGCGTCCCCTGAGGAACCTCTCGATGATCGCCGGCTCGCCATACCGCTCGACCACCCGGGCGACCTCGGTCTTGACGTCGGCCCAGGTGGCGCAGAGGGATCGCTGGGTGATGCCCTTGCTCGAGCCCTCGTGGAGCGGCTTCACGATGGCGGGTAGCTCCATGGAGCGCCGCACCTGCTCGGGGCATTTCACAACCTGGAACTCGGGCGTGGGTATCCCGTAGTGGCTGAGCGCCTCCTTCGCCCGCGCTTTGTCGAGGCAGATCCCCAGGGCGAGCGGATCGCTGCCGGTGTAGGGGATACCCCAGAACTCACAGAAGGCAGGCACGAACGACTCGCGACTGGCTCCACCGATGCCTTCCGCGAGATTGAAGACGATGTCAGCTCGCGCTTCGCGCAAGTTGGCGGGGAAGTCGGGATCGGCTTCGAGTCGGATCACCTCGCCGGCATGCGAGAGAGCGGCCTCGACGGCCGCGATCGTCGACTCGTCATCCCATTCGGCGAAGGTGTCGGCGATGTCCGAGCAAGGGTTCGCCGCTGAGCTGAGACCGCTCGAGGAGGGAACCGCTGATTCAGGCGACGGATTCGGAGATGGGTACGCCTCTGACGACAACAGTGCGTCGTCCGCTGGCTTCACGTTGAAGGCGAAGCCGATGCGGAGTCCGTTCGCGCGATGCTTTTCGATCAAGCCGGGAGCTGATCGCGCCCCTGAGCTTCCTATCGCACTCCCTCCTGTGGGAGTTCATCGAGTTCAGCCGCGCGCGAGTGCGGAAAAATTTCCAACCTCACCTCCACCCACTCCGCACGATGAAGTGATCAAAGCCAAAATAGGGACAAAGCGAAACAAAAATCAAGAGTTTTGTGCGCGTTTTGGGCGCTGGAGACGGATCTCGCTCTGAGGTCCGAGGGCCGATGTGGCCGGAGGTGATGGTTTGCTCGCCGCTGTCGGGGCGAGTAGCTTGCAATTCTCGTCGAGTTCGACGTCCGATACGAGGACAAACGGCGGGCGATGATCGATGAGCTCGCAGGAACAGGACTGTCATCGGACCACGGTCGCCTCGGCGCGCTGGGAGAGCGCCTCATCCTACGATGTCTGGGTGCGTCCCGGGCTACTGGATGAGGCTGGCGCCTTCATCGGCGACGCCTGCCCGGCCGCGCGCTACGCGATTATCACGGACACCCGGGTCTACGGCCTCTATGGCGAGCGCCTGCAAGCGTCGCTGAGAGGTGCAGGCCTTGCGACAGCGACCTTCAGGTTCGCCGCCGGCGAGTGGAACAAGACCCGCGAGACCTGGATGGAGGTGAGCGACGGGTTGCTGAGGGCGGGGTTCGGGCGCGATGCGGTGGTGATCGGGCTTGGCGGGGGTGTGGTGGGCGACGTGGCCGGCTTCGTGGCGGCAACCCACCTGCGGGGTGTGCCGCTCATCCACGTCCCGACCACGTTCGTGGCGATGATGGACAGCTGTGTGGGTGGCCTGGTGGGGGTGGACACGGGCGTCGGCAAGGATCTGGTGGGCGCGGTTCATGAACCGAGCCTCGTGCTCATCGATCCCTCGCTGCTGATGAGCTTGCCGCTGCCGCATGTCGCTGCGGGCCTGGCGGTAGCCGTGAAGCACGGGCTGATCCTCGACGCCGGCTATTTCGAGGACCTGGCGACGAATTCGGACCCCATCTTCGCTCGTGAGCCGACGGCTCTGGCCAAGCTCATCGTGCGGTCGGTGGAGATCAAGGCGGAGGTTGTAAGCCGGGACGCGCGGCAGAGCGGGTACCGGAGTGTGCTGGACTTCGGGCACACGGTGGCCCGCGCTCAGGCAGCCATCTCGGGCTACGCCTGGCTGTATGGGGAGGCGCTGGCTGCGGGGATGGCGGCGGAAGCGGTGATCGGTGAGGCTGTGGGTGTCACCCGGGGCGGCGTAGCGGGGCGGATCCGTGCGGCGCTGGAAGCGGCGCGCCTGCCAGTGGCCATAGACGAGGATGTCGACGCGGAACTCTTCCTCGAGGCGCTGAAGCGGGATCGAGAGCGGCGGGGTCGGGTGGGCTTCACATTGCTGGCGGATGTGGGCGCGGTCGCAGGATCGGAGGGGCAGGGCTGGGCGCGGCAGGTGGGGGAGGAGGTCGTGCGTAGGGCGCTGTTCGGGTAGGGCGCGGGTTTGACGACGCGTGGATTTCTTTGCAGATTAAAGGCTTAGGTGATTTCCGCGCGGAGGAGAGCCATCGAGGATCACACGCGTTTTGCAGGCCTTTCAGTCTGCGACTTGCTCGATCGTTTTGCCCTGCAGCAGCCCGACAGGCCCTTGCTGAGCTGCCTGGAGGACACACTCTCCTACGGGCGTACCCAGCTGCAGGCGCGCGCCCTCGCCGCGGCACTACATAACCTGGGCATCGGCGCGGGCGATCGCATCGCCATCGACCTCCCGAATGGACCGGAGTTCGTCGTCTCGGCAGTTGCCGCGGCGAACCTCGGCGCCGCGATCGTACCGCTCAATCCTGCGTACTCGGCTCACGAGCTGCAGTTCATGCTGCGGAACTCGGAGGCATCAGTGGTGATTGCCGCCGAGGAGTACGAGGGTCATGACAAGCTGGAGCTTTTCGAGCGGCTGCAGTTCAACCTCCCGGATCTGCAGTACGTGGTAACGGTGGGCGAGGAGGATCTCTGGTACGATGATCGGATCTTTCAGTTCGAGGATCTGGTCTCGAGCGGCGAGGGAAAGAGCTATCCGCCGGCGCGCGTCGATCCCGAGGAGGACGTGTACGCCATCCTGTATACGGCGGGCACTACGGGCAAGCCGAAGGGCGTGATGCTGACGCATGCGAACCTGGTGAGGACGAACGGGGTAACGGCGGAAGCACTGGGGCTGACGAAGGAGGACAAGGTCCTGATCGCCGTCCCCATGTTCAACATCTTTGGGCTGGGGGCTCTCATCTCGGCTTTGACTGTCGGGGCGACCGTGGTGCTGATGGAGAAGTTCGACGCCGGCGCCGCGCTGGAGCTGGTCGTGGAGACGAAGGCCACGGTGCTCCAGGGTGCGCCGACGATGTTCGCTCAGCAGCTGCGGAGCGGTGTGATCGATGAGCTGGACCTGTCTAGCCTGCGGACGGGCATCGTGGCGGGCGCGCCCGTGCTGGATGTGCTGGCGCGGGAGATCCGGGAGCGCCTGGTGCCGGGTCTGGAGATCGCCTACGGCCTGACGGAGACATCGCCGACGGTTTCGATTACGCGGCGCAACGATCCGGCCGAGAAGCGTAACTACACGGCTGGCCGGCTGCTGGAGGGCGTCGAAGTTCGGGTGCTCGGTGATGACGGCGCGGCACTCCCCGTGGAATCGATCGGTGAGCTCGCGGTTCGGGGCTTCAACGTGATGAAGGGCTATAACAGGCAGCCGGAGGAGACCCATCGGTCGCTCACGGAGGACGGTTTCTTCCGGACGGGCGACCTCGGCATGATCGACGAGGACGGGTATTTGCATATCGTCGGCCGCAAACAGGACACGATCGTCCGCGGCGAATACGTCATCTATCCGCGCGAACTGGAGGATTTGCTGCGCCTGCATCCTGCCGTGCAGGAAGCCGCGGTCGTCGGTGTCGCGGATGAGGTGCTTGGTGAGCTCATCTGCGCCTGTGTCATGCCGGTGGAAGGTGCGATCGTGACCGGCGATGAGATCAAGGAGTTCTGCCGGGGTCAGATCGCCCAATACAAGGTCCCGGACCTTGTGCGATTCGTGGACGTGTTCCCCATGACGGGAAGCGGCAAGATTCGACGCGTCGAACTCGCTCGCATGGTACGAGCTGAACGGGGAGCACGTCCTTCGTAGTACGGTTGTTTGAGAGAGCAGACCCGCTCGACTTCGCCCGAGCGGCGAGCGTGCCGGAAGCATCGGCTGGGCACGGCTGCTGGGACCGAAAGGGAAGGATCCCGGATCGGTCGTCGGCGCTGTTGCCCGCGCAAACGCAGGACGACCTTCCGGTGGGGTTCCGACCCTCAGCCCCTCGCGCGACGGCGCCGGGCCTGCCTCTCAACGTTGTAATGTATTAACAAACAAGGAGTTACGAGAGGCATGCCGATGCACACAGACGCACCTGATCGTCGGGGCGATCCCCACCCCGACCCGAGCGGCGCCCTTCAGGCGGCGCTGCTCATCGACTTCGATAACGTGACGATGGGGATCCGCTCGGACCTCGGCGCAGAGTTTCGCAACCTGCTGAACTCGGATGTCATACGCGGCAAGGTAGCGGTGCAACGTGCCTATGCGGATTGGCGGCGCTATCCGCAGTACATCGTGCCGCTCTCCGAGGCTTCGATCGATCTGATCTTTGCGCCGGCTCACGGCTCGTCGAAGAAGAACGCGACGGACATTCGGCTGGCGATCGACGCGCTTGAGCTTGTCTTCGTGCGCCCGGAGATCAAGACGTTCATCCTGATGTCGGGTGACAGCGATTTCTCGAGCCTGGTTCTGAAGCTGAAGGAGTATGGGAAGTACGTGATCGGAGTGGGGATCCAGGAGTCGAGTTCCGATTTGCTGGTGCAGAACTGCGACGAGTATTACAGCTACTCCTCGCTCTCCGGGTTGAGCAAGGCGGGTGATCAGCCGCTTGAGAGGCACGACCCTTGGGTGTTGGTGGCGAAGGCTGTGAAGAAGATGGTCGAGCGCGGGGACACGATGCGTTCCGATCGCCTGAAGCAGGTGATGCTGGAGATCGACCCGTCCTTCAGTGAGAAGGAGCAAGGCTTCACCAAGTTCAACCGATTCGTTGTGGAAGCGGCTTCACGCGGCCTGCTCACGATCCAGAAGATGGAGAACGGGCAGTACGGAGTGGCACCGGGTGGCAAGGCTGAGGCCGAGCCTGCCGGGGCGGCGGGGCGGCCGGAGCCACGGCGGCCGGCCAGACGGGGCGCCAGGGGGCGGGAGCGCGGTCGTGAAGAGAAGCGGCCAGAGGCGCGAGCGCGCGATCGCAGCGGGGAGACCGAGCGTGTCGGCAGGGCACGACCGAAGCTCACGATGGAGACGGCGCTAGAGCATCTGCGGCGCGCGCTCGAGGCGTTGCTGGAGGGGGGGGCCGCGTCGGTTCGTGATAGCGATGTGAAGCGCCGGATCCTCGAGATCGATCCCGATTTCGATGAGGGCGAACTGGGGTTCAGCAAGTTCAGCAAGTTCCTGCAGGCCGCCGCGGAGGCCGGTGTGATCGAGGTCACCCGGGGACCGAACGGGAACTTCCACGTCGGACGGGCGAAGCCCTCGAAAGGGCAGCGGTCCGCGAAGCGTGAGCGCACGGCGGCCGCTTCGGAGGCGCAGGCGCGGAAATCGGCGGTGCAGAGGCTGACGCGGCTCTTCTTCGGTGGCCGGGGGCGCGAGCCGGAGGCGGAGGAAGCGGAGGCCGAGCGCGAAGCGGAGGTGGCTACGAGGGCGCCCGTGGCGCCAGCCGAGCGGGTGCCCCAAGGCCGCGAAGTTGGACGCGGACGCAGGGGGGCGGCGGAGGCGCCGGCGGGCAGGAGCAGGAGAGGAACTCGCTCCGCCGGGCGCGGACCGCGAGACGAGGCCGGGGCGCGGCGCCGGGGAGCGGGGCGGCGCGACGAAGCGAGGCGCGACGAAGCGAGGCGCGGCGAAGCACGGCGGGCTGGCGATCGTCCGAGACCGGAACGCCGCTCGCGGGAGCCGAGAGCGTCCGCACGTGAGCGGGAAGAGGTTTCCCGTGCCTCTGAGGTGGAAGTGAGCGCGCAGACGGGAGCGGTTCCGGAGGCTGTGGCTGGGCCGGTGGAAAGGCGCGAGCCGGCCGCAGAAGAGAAGCGCGACGCCGTGGTGAGCGCACCCCTGCCCGGGGCGCCGCGGGGGACGATCCGCGGTCGCTGGGGCACACGTGGACGCTATCGCCCCGCCGGGGCACCGCCGCCGATCTTTGAGGGGCAGAGGGGCCCGGGCAGCGGGAGCGTGGACGTGGAGGCCGAACGTGGATCGGACGCGGATGTGGTGGCGGAGGTTGAAGCCGACATCGCGCCGGCGGTCGAGGGTCGCCTCGGCTCAACCGAGCTCTCGGGCCTGATCGCCCGCCTGACGCGCTATCCCGGCGTCGGTGAGCGGACGGCGCAGTCGCTGGTCGAGACGTTCGGCACGGACGTCTTCCGCGTTCTGGATGAGGAGCCCGAGCGGGTTAAGGAACTGCTGCCGGATCACCGGGCCGAGCGAGTCCTCGAGGCACGCCGGGAGGAGCGGGAAGCCGGCGGGGCGTGAGTCGTCGTTACGTCCCCCTGCGACGCGACTTCTTCGATCGGGACGCCGAGACGGTAGCCAGAGAGCTGCTCGGCGCTTACCTGGTTTCGGACTGTGGCGGTGTGCGTTGTGTGGGCCGCATCGTGGAGACGGAGGCCTACCCCGGCCCGCATGACGCTGCCTCACACGCCGCCGCGGCGATCGGGCGTACCGCCCGTAACGATCCCATGTTCGGCCCATCCGGCACGGCGTACATCCATCTCAACTTCGGTGTTCACTGGTGCCTGAATGCTGTCGTGGGGCCGGAGGGCTATCCTGCGGCGGTTCTGCTGCGTGCCTTGGAGCCCGTCGAGGGTCTGGAGGCGATGCGCCGGCGACGTGCACGTCGGCGCGAGCGCGAGCTCACTTCAGGACCCGGCAAACTCTGTCGAGCGCTCGCGATCGGCCCGGAGCTGCAGCGACATCGATTGAGCGAGGCGCCGTTGCTCATCGCCGCGGGCGAGCCGGTCCCGTCGCGACACCTCGTGCGCACGACGCGCATCGGCATCAGTCGCGGGGCGCAGAGGAAGTGGCGCTTCTACGATCGTCGGAGCGCCTGCGTGAGCCGCCGGGCCGGCTGAGTCTCTGGAGACCCAGTGAGCCCGGCGGTGCCACGCCTCAGGCGGCTTCCGCTCTTGGCAGCGGACGGCGCAGCGCCCAGCGCAGAGCGAAGGCGAGGGCGAGGGCGACGGCGAAGGCACAAACCACCGTGGGACCCGTCGGCAGGTCATGGTGGTAGGAAGTGTAGAGTCCCACGACCGTGGTCAGCACGCCGATCGACCAGGCGATCCCGATCAGCCGTCCGGGCTGCGCGGTGAAGAGGAAGGCGATGACGGCGGGGATCACCAGGAAACTGAACACCACTAATACCCCCGCGATGGCGACCGCTGAGGTGACGACGAGGCCGAACAGCGCGTAGAAGAGGAAGTCCCACCACGCCATCGACCAGCCCCCGCTTCGCGCCAGTTCCGGGTTCATTGAGATCGTCATGAAGCGGTCGCGCAGGAACCAGTGGACCGCGCCGATCACGCAGTACAGGGCGGCCGTCCTCCAGATCTCCGTCCAGCCCACCCAGAGGAGAGTGCCGGAGAGCAGCTCCTGGACATGCTCGGATCCTCGCGGCGCCTGGGCGACGAGCAGGATGGTGGCCGCTGAGGCCACGACGTAGACGATTCCGATGATGGCTTCCTGGGGCACACGGGTGCCCTCCATGCGGGTCACGCTGAGCAGAGCGGCAGCGATCAGCGTGACCGTCAGCCCGATGGAGTAGCCGGCTATTCCCTCGGGGATACCCAGCCAGGCGCCCAGGGTGTCGGCGAGCCCGAGGCTGGCGGCGGCCCAGCCCATGGCCGCGACCTGGGCGAGGGCGAGGTCCACGAAGATCACGCCGCGGGCGATGATGTGGATCCCCAGGTACGCATGGATCCCGACCAAGACCAGTGAAGCCACGAGGGCCGGAAGCATCAGGTGAAACATGTGTCCGCCTGTCCGCTCGAGGTTATGGGATTGGAAGCCGGGCCCATGCCAGACACCCGGTCTTCCCGGCCGTCACTCAGCTAAGACATCGGTTCTCTTCCATCAGGTCCACAGCTGCCAGTTGCCGCCTCTCAGTTGTCGCGCTCCTCATCCAGGGCCAGGAACGTTTCTGAGAGGCGCGACACCCACAGATCGATGAGGTCGAAGTAGGTGTCGACGCCCTCAGCTCCGCGCACGTCCAGCGGGACCATGATCGGCACGGCGCCCGTGCGCGAGGCGACCCGCTCGACCTGGGCGCGGCTGAAGTAGTTGGCCGAGAACAGGACCGGGATGTGTTCCTCACGCATGGTCTCGATGACGTGGCGCAGGTGCCCAGGGGTCGGCGGGATTCCCGGCTTCGGCTCGATGTAGACCGCGCATTCGATCTGGAAGCGCGCGCTGAAGTAGCCCCAGTTCTTGTGGTAGCAAGCCATGCGACGGCTGCGAAACGGAGCGCCTTCGGCGAGCCAGCCGCCCAGATACTCGGTGAGCGGCTTGCCCTGGTAAGTCTGGTTGCGGGCGAACTCCCAGAACTGGTAGTTCCGCGCCAACGTGAAGATGGCCTCCGCTCCCAGCATCTCCACGAGCTGATCGCCGAAGAGGCGACGCATCACGCGATCCTCGAAGTCCCGGGCGTTCGCCTCGTACGCAGCCGCGTTGGCCGGATCGACCCGTCTCAACCCCGTTAGGATGTTTCTGCCGATGATGATCGCGTTGATCGGGTCCGTATGTATGTGCGGGTTACCGAACGCGTGAACGTCGCCGCCGGCGCGGGTGACGGTCTCGGGTACCTCCAGGAGCTTGACCCCTGTGTACGTGACCAAGTGTCCTGGACTGCCCTCGACGATGGCGGAGTTCCTCGCCCGGTCGATGACGGTCGGCGCCCACATCTCTAGATCCAGTCCGGTGGCCACGAAGAGGTCTGCCCTGCCGACGATCGCGGCGTAGCTGGGGCGAGCCTGCACGAAGTGGGGATCCTCATCACCGCGCGCGATGGCCACGACCTCTGCCAGATCTCCGGTCAACTCCTCGGCTATCGCCGCGAAGACGGGCAGCGTCGCCACCACCTGCAGCTTCTCCTGCGCGGCCCCCGGCTTCGGCGCCAGCAGCAGAACCGCCAACAGCGCGCTGAGCGCCTGGCACAGGCCGCCGCCAGAACCAGGCCGCATCGCTTCTCTGTACTCCATGACTCTCTCCTTGATTCCCGGCCCGAGGCCGTCAGTAGGTCTCGTGCTTGTGCGGGCCCACGGCCCAGACGGTTTGGAGCAACACGGTGTGGTTGGCTTCCCCGCCATCTGGCTTCAGGTAGTTGTACTGCAACCTCAGGAAGACCCACTCGGTCTGCCACCAGGTCAGACTGGGCACGACCTGAATGATTTCCGCTCCGTCGCCGTAACCGTCAAGGTAATCGGCCCGGGCGCCGACGATCCAACGCCGGCTCAGACGGAGGTTAGCCTGCAGGGTACCGCCGTTCCCCGTGTACTCAGCGACGCCGAAATCCTTCTCGGCGAAATACCACTCGCCCTTCAGCGTGAAGTCCCGATACATGGCCCGTCCGGCCGGCCGCCAGCGGTACGCGATATCGAACTCCAGGAGTCGCGAGGCGAGCGACTCGTCGTCGTTCTCGCCGTAGACCCCGGTCGCAGCGAACTGCACGTAGCTGCTGGGGCCGAGGTCCCAGAAGCTCTGGAAGTTGCCGAGAAAGCTGATCTCGTTGCCGTCCTCGAACAGCGCTTCATTGCTCCCGCGGGTGAGCTCGACGGTCAGCGTTTGCGTGCCGGGTCCGAGGCTCAGCGTGGGCAGAGCGATGGATGCGCCCGCCTGGGTCAATCCGTCCCCCAGGAAAGCCACGCTGGGCAGGGGCCGGTCCACCTCCATCAGCGCGTGGCTGTGCCAGCGGTTATAGAGGCCGATCTCCTGACGGAACTTGCCGATCTTGAGGCCGATCGGCAGGCCCACCCAGTACATGTAGCCTTCCTCGACCTCGAAGCCGTGTCCAGTTTCTCCTTCCCCTTCTTCCTCTGGGTAGCCGGCGATGTCGAACTCTTGCTCGCGACAAACGAAGACCTTCGTATGGGTGTAAGGATCCAGTGGCGCCTGGAAGGCGAACTCGAACTCGCGTGGCACCGTGCTGAAGGCGTCCACCCCTTCGCCGCTGTGCGTGTAACTCCCGACGATATCACCGGTTACGCTGACCTCCGGGTTCAGGATGCTCAGGTTGCGTGTCCGGCTCTCCTGAGGCCCGGTTGTGTCCGGTGCCGGCTGCTCGCTGGCGGCCGCCTGAGCTGCCGCCCGCAGCGCCGCGAGCTCGGCCTCGGCTGTCTGAGCGGGGCCGGCGACCGCCTCTCCGCGCGCGAGCGCGGCCATGAGGCTGTCGAGGCGCGCCTCCAGCTCACGGATGCGGGCCTCCAGGCTGTCCACCTTTGCCTCCTGTGCCGAGAGGCGCGCTGGCGCTGCCGCTGCGACGGCCAGGGCCATGACGGCGCAGAGGATCAGATGCTGTTTTCGCATAGCCTTCCCTGCCTTATTGGGGTGCAGAGCACTCACAACCTGCCGCCCGACAGGGTGGTGCTGCAGATGTCCCAGAAAACGGGTCGGTGGTTTCCCGACCTTACTATCTCAGTTAGGTGGAGAAGGGAGGGCTACGCGCGACTTTGAGTCGGACCTGGCTCGGGGGGTGAACATCTTGAGGCGCGCTGAGCGGGGCCTCGGCGATGCGCGCCAGCGCTGCCAGGCTCGGCAGCGACGGCGGCGGCGACCACGGCGTACTGAAGATCAGTACGCAGAGCCGGTGATCGTGGGCTCTCGCGCAGGAATCGTGATGCTCGACTTCGATGTGGCCGAGATGGTCAATCGTCCAGCGGGCATCGAGGCAGAGACGACCGCCAAGCACCCCCGGTAAGACCAGGAGCAGCTGGAGCGCGATTATCCGCCGTGGCAAGCTCTGCGTGGGCATGATCAGGCACAGAGTACCGCCTATTGGCGCCAGACTCAAGGGTTTCGTTGCTGCGGGAGGTCGCGCTCGCGTATCTTTGCCGGCAACCAAGTCGAACCGTCCGTACGAAGGTCTGGCGAGTGTGAAGGCATGGCCCTGACGATATCCCATGTCACGGTCGCCTTGCAGAGCGCGGCGACCGCGGTTCCCGCCTCTCCTGCAGCGGCTCTGCTGTTCGCTGCCCTCACCGGGTTGGGCATGCTGGCCGGGATCTGGGCGATTCGGCGGTTCGAGTCGTGGGCGATCCGGCACACGGCGGAACTGGTCGCCTTTGCGGCGGGCTTGCTGGTGGCGGGCGCTTTATTGCATCTGGTGCCCGAGTCGGCAGACCTGGTGGGCACCGGCCGCGGGTTGGCCTGGACGCTGGCCGGCTTCTTGGTGCTCTACCTGGTGGAGGCTCACTTCCTCCCTCATGTGCATCGTCGCGGCGAGTTACCCATCGACGATCATCACCGCGCCGGGCACGCTCACCATGTGGGTCCGCTGGTGATACTGGGCCTCGCCATCCACTCCCTGGCCGAGGGCGTCTCGGTCGGTGCGGGCTTGTCGGCCCGTGCGCTGATCGGCACGGTGGCCGCTGCGCTCGTCGTGTTTCACAAGTTGCCGGTCGGTATCGCCGCGATGTCCGCGCTCTACCACTCCGGCGTCCCGGGCCGCCGCGCCGCCTGGGTGAGCAGTGGCCTGGCGCTGATCACGCCGCTAGCCGTGGTCGTGAGCTACTTCACTTTGAGAGGCGTGTCGGAGGCGCTGCTGGGCATACTGCTGGGGCTGGCGGGGGGCTCGTTCCTTTACATCGGCGCTGCGGACTTGCTCCCCGAGGGCCAGGCTCACGGTCGACCGGTAAACACGCTGATGTTCGTCTTGGGGTCGCTCGCGATGGTAGCGGTGAAGCTGGGGGCGCACTGAGCAAATTCTTCGGTATTTGTTCAATTGACGATGAGCTGACGGCTTGTTAGAATGTGGTCAAGCGAATGAAGGCCGCAGCGACCCATTCTTGAGCCAACACGAGAATGTGCGGGCCCGCCTTCTTCGATTGACGTCATGCCCGTTCCGGGAAGGCGAAAGGTCGGGGAGAGGGCACCTAAGGTTGCAGGAGGGCTTCATTGAATGCCCTGCGGCCCATCACTCGCTAGGTCGGCCCCCGAGAACTCGGGGGCCGGCTCTTTTTTGTGCCTTTCGCGCGTCCACGCGCCGCTGCAGCGGGGGAGGGCGGCGCGAATCTGGCATCAGCTACGGTAATGCTCTAAGTTAAGGCGCTTTAGTGGGCGAAATTGCTGAACTTTGCGGGTCCGCGGGCGGCGGAGCCGCTAATTTCTGTAAGCTGGGTAACCGATGGCGATCGTCCGTGTGACTCGGCGGCTCCATTTCAGTGCTGGCCACCGCCTGCACAATCCGGAGCTGTCGGACGAGGAAAACCGGGAGATCTACGGGCCGTGCAGCAATCCGAGCGGCCACGGTCATAACTACGGGCTCGAGGTGACGCTCAGGGGCGAGGTGGATCCGCAGACCGGATACGTCTTCGATCTGAAGCGGCTGAAACAGGCGGTTGAGGACGCGGTGCTGCGGGACGTGGATCATGCCAATCTCAACGTGGATGTGCCCTGGCTGGAGGGCGTGATCCCGACGGCGGAGAACATCGCCGTGCGGATCTGGCAGCGACTCGAGCAGGTGCTGCCGGAAGGCATGCTGGAGCGAGTGGTCGTATCGGAGTCCGAGCGCAACCTGGTGGAGTACTGCGGCGAATGAGCGGCGGTGCCGGGGGCTACGGACGCACGTCGAACCCGTGATGCGCGGCTCAAGTCGTGTTCTTGCGGGGGAATCAGAGAGTCAATGTCAGGAAAAGCGAATCAGGCCGCTGGCGGGACCGTTGACGCTTTGCTGGACACGGGAGCGCTGAGTCTGCGGGAAGTCGTGCGCGCTCAGCTCCGCCTGCTGGGGGAGGACCCGGGCCGTCCGGGACTGCTGCGGACGCCGGAACGCGTGGAGGAGTCGCTGCGCTGGCTCACACGCGGCTACGAGATGGATCTGGAGCAGGTGATCGGTGATGGCGTGTTCGAGGCCGAGCATGACGAGATGGTGATCGTGAAGGACATCGAACTCTACTCGTTGTGCGAGCACCACCTGCTGCCGTTCTTCGGCAAAGCGCACATCGCGTATATCCCGGACGGTAGGATCGTCGGGTTTAGCAAGCTGCCGCGAATTGTGGAGGTGTTCGCCCGGCGTCTCCAGGTCCAGGAGCGGCTGACGGATCAGATCGCGCGGGCGATTCAGGAGATGGTGAAGCCCAAGGGTGTGGGGGTGGTTGTCGAGGCAGCACACCTGTGCATGATGATGCGGGGTGTGGAGAAGCAGAACTCGAGGACTATAACCAGCTCGGTGCAGGGCGTTTTCCGGACGGACCAGCGAACCCGGGACGAGTTCCTGAAGCTCGTGGCTTCGCACTGGTTCAGCGCGTGACCGATACGCACGGCGAGCTGTCGGGGCGCAGAGTTCTGCTGACCGGGGCGACAGGTGGGCTGGGCCGGGCGTTGGCGGAGCGTTTGGGGCGTGCTGGCGCGGAGCTGGTGCTGATTGGGCGCCGGTCGGAGCCGCTAGCGGAGCTGGCAGCGCGGTTGGCTGCCGGCGCGATCGTCGGCGACCTGACGGACGGGGAGTTCGTGGCGAGCCTGCGCCTGCAGGTACTGAAGGTCTGGGGTGCGGCGCCGGACGTGCTGGTCAACAATGCCGGGGCTTTCGAGCTGGCGCCGTTCGCTGAGACGGAGCCTTCGGCGTTCGAGAGAGTGCTCGCTGTGAACCTTCGAGCTCCTTTCGAGCTCACTCGAGCCTGGTTGCCCGACATGCTGGCCCGGGGGTCAGGACACATTGTGAACGTCGGTTCGGTGGCGGGGCGGAAGGGGTTTCCCGGCAACGCGGCGTATTCCGCCTCGAAGTACGGGCTGCGCGGGCTACACGAGGTGCTGGTGGAGGAGTTGCGTGGGACGGGCGTGAAGGTAACCTGGGTCGAGCCGTCGGCGGTGGATACAGTACTCTGGGATCGCTTCGACCCGGACAGGCGGACGGATCTCCCAGCGAGGGCGGAAATGCTCGAGCCTGCGGCGGTGGCCGAGGCCGTCTGTTTCGCGATTGCGCAGCCGGATGCGGTTTCCGTGGAGGAGATCGTGATCAGAGCGAACCGGGCCGTGCGTCGCCGGTGAGCGAGGCGTGGCGGAACGGGTTTCGGGTTGCTGGTAGCGAGCTGGCTCGGGGAACCTGCGATCAGGTAAGTGGATCATGGTGCAACAGCATCTGAAGAGATTTCAGCGGATCAGCGCGACGAAGGACGGGATCACGCGTCTCGGCCTCACGGAGTGGGAGGACAAGGCGCATGCCGCGGCGGCGGCCGTGTTCGGCCGCAGCAAGCGGGTCAGGAAGATACGAGACCTCGCGGGCAACACGTTTCTGGTGAACGGCGACGGCAAAGGTCGGTATGTCGTCATGGGTTCGCACCTCGACACAGTACCTAACGGCGGCTGGCTGGACGGCACGCTCGGAGTCGCCGCTGCGTTGTCGGCGATGCAGAGGATCCTCGCCAAGCGACGCGCTGCGCCGGTGGCGGTGGCGATCTGGGCGGATGAGGAGGGTTACCGTTTCGGCAACGGGCTCTGGGGATCGCGCGCGTATGCGGGCGCGGTCAGCGAAGCGGAGCTGCTGTTGAGCGACCGCGAGGGCACTATGCTGGCGGAGGTCCTGGCCGAGCGTGGCCTGCAGAAGAGGCCGAGACGGAGCCGAGAGACAGGGGAGCTTCATGCGAGATTCGTGTACAAGCGGCCGATCGAGATCGCGGTATACGCCGAGGCACATATCGAGCAGGGCGGACGGCTGATCGAAGCCAACAAGCGCATCGGCCTGGTCACCCAGGTGGCTGGCATGCGGCGCTGGCGAATCGAGAGCCGTGGTGAGACCAATCATGCGGGCACGACCCCGATGCGCGAGCGTCGGGACGCTCTGGTGCCGGTCGCAGGCATGGTAGGGCGGTTGCCGCAGTTGGTGAGGGGGTTGGAGAGCGGAGTGATTACCTGCGGAGCGATGGGAGTCGAGCCCGGAGTGGCGAACGTGATCCCTGACCGGGCGTGGGCTATCGTGGAGCACCGTGCGGCGAGTGAACGAGATCAGGATGAGATCACTCGCCGGTTGAAGGAGCTCGTGGCGACGACGGGGCCACGCGCACCGGGTGTGGGTCTGGAGATGATCCCGATCTCGGAGATGCGGCCCACCAGGCTGTCGGAGCGAGTTGTCGAGCAATTGGAGGCCGTGTGCAAGAAGGTGGACGCCGAGTCGATGCGCATGGTATCGATGGCCGCTCACGATGCGATGAATGTGGCGCGGGTCGCGCCGGCGGGCCTCTTCTTCATCCCCAGCCTCAGGGGGGTCAGTCACCGCCCCGATGAGGACTCGCGCCGTGAGGACATCAAGGTGGCGGGCGAAATCCTCTATCGCTGGGCGCTGGCCGAAGTCGAGAGTGTTCTACGAGCTGACTGATCTGCTGACCTGCCCTCGCTGTGGTCCCGCGCACGGCCTGATACTGCTCGTGCAGGAAGTCGGGGATCGCCGGGTGCAGCGCGGCTGGCTCGGTTGCCCTGACTGCCGAACCGACTACCCGGTTACGGGTGGTGTAGCAGACCTGCGACTTCATTCGCAGACCGGTCGTCAGCCCCGCTCACCGCTTGAAGATGACGAGCTGGCGCTGCAGATCGTCGCTCTCTCCGGGCTGGCAGACGAGCGGGGTTACCTGCTGCTGGACGAGCGGTTGGCCCATACCGCCCATGCCGTGGCCGAGCTGGCGCCGGCCCTGGAGGTCATCAGCGTCAGCCCGGCAGCGGATGGCTCGGGCGGAGAGCGTGGGGTGAGCCGGGTCCTGTCTGAGCTGCGTTTCCCGCTGGTCGAATATCGACTGCATGCCGTGGCGATCGCACCGGGCGGCGACCGCGAGCTGGTGGCCGCGGCAGCGCGCAGGGTCGCGCCGGGAGGGCGCTTGTTGCTCTTTGATGCTGGAGATGGGGATCTCGAGCAGGTAGAGGCCTCGGGTCTCGTGATCCTGGCGGCTGAGGGCAGCACAGCCGTAGCGGAGAGAGAGCTCGAGCCTCTGGCAGGTTTCGGGTAGCGATAGTCTCGCGTACGCACGGATCGAGTGGGCGGTGCC
>JGI2171J19970_10000937_pt1 | contig 16164 bp, 18 predicted proteins | sample DeeMarSWOR324_28_FD_19970 | JGI IMG/M metagenome (IMG submission 19970) | reverse complement strand
TATAAAAATATTATTATTTGAATATTATTAATATGACTGAAAAAATTTGAATATATAAAATTAAAAAATAAAGGAAAGAATGCATTATAAAAAATAAAACTAGCTTGATTTCCTAAAATATGTAATCTTATATCTTCTTTTTTCATCTTCACCATTAAATTTATAAAAATTTTAACATATAAATATTATGTTATAATGATAACAAAAAATATAGAGATTTGTTACAATTTGTAAAATATTGTAGATATTTAAAAAAAGGGAGGGAGGAAGTAAGGGTCTAGGTGAAGGTGATTAAAAAAAGTGGATTATATAAACCCGATCTAGACCCTCGAGATATATTATTGATCTCACCCCAAATTTAATGTATACAATGTTTTGTATATCTATATTCTGTAATAATAATAACAAAAAATTATATGAATATGTAACAATATATAATGAATTGTACCAGTCAATACAAAAATGGCTAAGGTGTTGTTATGGTAACAATAAGTCATGTAGTTTCAGACATATTAAACAAGCAGGTTTTTTTGCAGGAAGCAATTAATCATAATATAGTTTCTTATAATAAGATTGCAAACAACATAAAGTCTGAAATTGAGAAAGAATTAGGTAAAAAAGTAAAACATAACGCAATAGTTATGGCACTCAGGAGATATTCAGAAAAATTAGAAAAAAGAAAAGAAAAAGCCTCTTTGAATTATTTTAGGGAAACCTTGCTTAAGACAGATGTTTGTCTAATTATAATCGAAGAAAGCCCAGAAGCACTTAATAAAACTCAAAAATTGTACAATAAAATGATATTTAAACAAGGGAAAATCTTTAATATTGTACAGGGAAACTATGAGCTTGGAATAATTACAAACAAAAGCAATATAGAAAATGTAATAAATGCATTTGGTAAAAATAATATTTTAAGAATTGTTGAAGAACTTGTTGTAATTTCTTTGATGTACTCGAAAGATTATTTATTTACACCTGGTGTATTATACAATGTTTTAAGATTTTTAGCATGGGAAAACATTAACATTTTTAATATAACTCTAACCCCACAAGAGTTAAGCCTGGTAATTTCAAGAGATGATACAATACGATGCTATAACACACTTGAAAAACTTGTGAAAACCACAAAAAATAATGTAGGCTAATTTTATATTTACATAAACTTTTATTATACTCTAATCATTTTCCCGTATCTTGCGCAGGGGTAGCCAAGCCAGGTCAACGGCGACAGACTCAAGATCTGTTCCTGTAGAGGTTCGGGGGTTCAAATCCCTTCCCCTGCACTAATATTTTTACAATGATTTCTTTTCAATCGATGCTTTTTTTAAACCTTTTTTGTGCTAATCGTTATAAGATTTTTTTTGTTTTATAAGGTATCTGACTATAAATGCAATAATTCCTCCGGCTATATTTGCTGGTATAAAGCATATTATTGTCAAACCAAATGTAGTAATTATAGTGAAAATAATCGGGCCTAATGAGAATTGATTGGCTAAACTTTGCTTTATGATGAAAGAACAAATAATCCAATATATTAGATAAAATAAAATGCCTTGATATATTCCAATTGATATCCATGCATAAAAAGAATGAATAATACCTTTGGATTTATTTATGATTTCTCCAAAAATTGCACCAATAAAAAGAAAAACTATTAGTCTTAAGTCAGTTGCCCATTGGCGTTCCCATATCCTAAAAGTTATAATGTAAATAAATGCACCAATATATATAAGAAAAAAAACGGTTCCTATCACTAATCGCCATTTATAGGACCAAATTTTTGATTTTATACTCATATGTCCTCTCTATTTAAAAATAGAATAGCATAATAATATAGTAATGTTTTGACAATTTTTATCAGCAGAATTATAGGTTATTTTTTATGACTAAACTGGTGTCCAAATCCCTTCCCCTACATCATTTTAATGATTTTAACAGGAAAAAACATATTTTTTATTTTTCTGGTTTCTTATTAAGCATCCATTTCCATACAGGTGTAACCGTTATTTTTTTATTGTTTATTGCTAGTTCATCCTCTTGTTCACTGGTTAATAAAATACCTTTTTTTAATTTGAATTTGTCCATTGCTTCTAGTAGGCCGTTTATTTCTCTTTTTTTATTATCTTTATGTAGAATATAACAAACTTGAATTGCATTTTTTATCTTATTTTTATCTTTAATGACAAAATCACATTCGTTTTTATTCTCATAATAAAAAATTTCATGACCTGCTCTTTTCAAATCTATAAAAACCATGTTTTCGAGAATTCTTCCTTTATTTTTAGAATAATTCATTCCGCAAAGCATATGAAACATGGGATCAACAATATAGATTTTTTTTGGAGTATTTAACTGTTTTTTCAAAGAATAATCAAATTTTGGCAATTCAAAGAAAAGATATGAATTCTCTAAATGGGAGATGTATTCTTTGATCGTAATTGCATTTGATAGATTCAGTGTGTTTTTAAGCGAATTATATGTTATTTTCGATGCGATATCTGTTGCAAGAATGTTTACAAGTTCTCTAAGTATCTTTTGTTTTTTTATGCCATATCTTACAATAATATCTCTGTAGATGATGTTTTCATATGTTGTTCTTATATAATCGATATCTTCGTTTTTAAGATATTCGGGCATTCCACCTTTTGAAAGATATTCTCGAAATAGTTTTATAATTTGGACTTTTTTTTTTGTTAGATACATTGATGTATTATCCAGAGCAATATTCTTGTGATTAAGAAACTCTCTAAAGGAAAAAGGGTACATACTAAATGATTTGTATCTTCCAGTTAGATGAGTTCCAAGTTCTTTACTAAGCATAGTTGCATTTGATCCTGTTAAGATGATTTTTTTATCTTGATCCTGAAGTCTTCTTACAAATGTTTCAAATTTATCTATGTTTTGTATTTCATCAAAAAAATATAGTGATTTTTCTCCGTATACTTCGATGAGAACTTCATTTAATCTTTCAAAGTTTTGTGCCTTGAAATCAATAAAACGTTCATCTTCAAAATTGACATAAATAAAATTATTGTTATTATGCATAATTTGTTTCAAAAGAGTTGATTTTCCGCTACGTCTTAAACCTGTTATGATTATAATTCTATTGTCTTTTTTAATCCATTTTTTTATTTCTGGTAGTTTTTCTCTAAGGGTAGTTTCTTTAATTTTAAATTCCTGATTTTTTTGCTGTAGTATAATTCTACGAAACAAATCCTTCGAAATCATACTAATTAATAATTAGTATAATTACTTAAATGTTTTCATTATTAATTAGTATGTTAAAAAAAAAAGACCATTCTAAAAAAATTATTTTATATAACATTAATCTGACAGGAGAAACTTTTATTTTTTCACCGGTGAAATAGTGTTCAAATCCCTTCCCCTGCACTCATATGGTTCCAACGGGAGAAAAACCATTATTTTTTATGCACTCTTATTTTTGTGCTTAAAAAAAGAGATTTAATCCCTAAATTAAGGTTCGAATCCTGATGCGGGCGGTGACGATGATTCTTAACCGCCTATAAAAACTGATTTGGCTAAGAAATCATAGAGGAAAACCTCATTTAATAAATTATTATTTCGTATAAATAAAAGTAATAAAACGAACCTGGCAGGTTAGAAGGATTTTACGGGAGAAACACTACATAAACTAGAATATTTTTCGCATTTGCCTGTTATAAGGAGAGCAGGTTGACAAGAAAAGTTAATAAAACTATATGTTATGTATGAAAATATGATACAAATATATCAAAAAATCACACAGTTTAAGGTTCTCCGGCTCTTTCTAGATAATCCATATACTGGTTATTATCTTAGGGAATCTGTACGGATTCTTAAAATGGATCCTATGACGGTGAAACGATCATTGGATTTATTGGTCAAGGACATGTTACTTATCAAAAGTGAAGAGAAAAATAGAATTTTATATCAATTAAATTTAGAAAATGTCTCAGCTCGTTATTTGAAGATTTCATATAACCTTTCGTGGTTGCATGAGAAAAAAGTCGTAGACTTTATTTTGGATAAAATGAAAACAGTTACATCGATTATACTTTTCGGGAGTTTTGCAAAGGGTGAGAATGATGAAGATAGTGATGTTGATATTGTTACTATCTCCCTGAGTGATAGAAAACCAACTGAAGGATTTGCTAAAATGCTGGGAAGGGATGTGAATCTTTTGGATTTTACTCCTGCTGAATGGTCAGAGCAGGGAGAAAAAAACAAGGGTTTATATCAAGATGTATTATTTGATGGAATCGTCCTGCATGGGAGTAAGCCTGTGATAGCATGAGGGTAAATGACTGTTTTAAGAAAAGGTTGCTGAGGAAAGATAAGCCAGATATGCTAAAGTTAAAGAAGGCGTTGGAGATGGCAGAGGCGAAAAGAGAGCGTGCGTTAGAGCTTTTTGATAATAGTTTTTTTGAGGAGTCGATTGTTGCCTCTTATACTGGTATGTTTCAAGCCTCTCGTGCTTAATTGTTCAAAGATGGTATCATTGAGCGGAGTCACGCGTGTGTTATCGCATATCTGAGAGAGAAATATGTTTAAAATTTAGGTCATGACAGGGTGGGATGGCTCGATACCTATAGGTTAGAAAGACATGAATCTTTTTACGGGTTAGAATCATCACGATTCAATAAGATGGAGGCTAAGGATGCCTTAGATAAGTCGGAAAAATTTTTACAATCTATTAAAGCCATCATTGGCAAAAAGTAGTAGTTACAAAATGAGCCTGGCAGGTTAAGCCTGTTTTACAGGAGGGACACTGCATAGAATGGTGTGTTTTTTACACTTAAATGCATTATCTGTTGGATCAATATCTATTAAAGCATTTTTTTCAAAAACTTTATTACATTATCAAAGACTTCATTAGCAGAAGGCAATTCTGGTAATTGATGTTGCAAGGAACCTTTCCAAGTTTTTTCATAATTTGTTTTTCTGGTAATTAACTCATCAATATTTGGTTCTACTTTTTTGTATTTACATTTCTTTTGAAATAATGATTTATCAAATATCAATTTTTTATTTAGATACCAGACATCATAAAGATCTCGGGGTCTTGTTCGTTCAAAAAGTGATCTTATTTTTTCCGCAAACATTTCTTCCAATGTATAAACATTGATTTGTTCGTTGATTTTGTCTGAGTATATATGAATAATATTTTTCTTTTTGATGGGATTAATTATCATTTCGTTTTCTTTTTTTGTAATGTCCATTTTTATTTTTAGTGGATTTCCTGTTGATCTTAATATGCGAAAGTAGATATTAATCACATAGCCGTTTTTTACATCTTCAGATTTTATATCGTGTAAAAACGAAATCCCACTTGCATTTTCCGCATCCTGTATTGCTTTTTTTATTTTGTTTTCTAAATCTTTTATATTACTTTTTTCAAGGAGTGTAAAATCTAGATCATCAGAGAAACGATAGTTATCGATGTATGCTTTTCTGATTCCGGTTCCTCCTTTAAATGCCATTTTTGGAAGATGTGCTAATAACCAGTTTTGGGCATAATCTTTTTCAATCGTACTAATTGGTACATTAAACAATCGAGCATTTTCTTTAAATTCAATTTCAGTTATCACTCAAGATTACCTAATTCTTCATTGATGATTAGATTCCATTTAGCATTAAGTTTGTTTGATTTTGGAAGAATTGTATCAAGTTTCAAATAATTCCTGGTTTTTATTTCCGGTAGATGAATTGGAATTTGTAAAAATTCACAGATATATCCAAGCCTACGTATTACACCAGTATTGTTAATTTTTTTTGCATATTTTACAAGTGTACTTTTATCATATTCCTCAGTTCGTAATGCTTTTGCTACTTCGATTATACCTCCAGCATATTGTGGTTTATCAAGACAATCAATAATTGTTTTTTCTCTATTTGTTAGATTTATTTTCGTTTCCTCAAACCATACTTTATCTGTACCAAAGATCTTTTCTTCTTTTAATCTAATAAATTTATATGGGATGCCAAAAATTGTAATTTCTTGATGTTTTTTTCTAGATGTTGTTTGAATAAAAACTGTGCGTGGTATTTGTTCAGTAAATCCATAATAGTTTAATGCTGACCAATATGAAACAATACAAGGGTCAATAAGATATGAGCCAAGAACAAATTCATGTAGGGTATATTTTCCTTTTTCAGCTCCAAGTGGTATTACAATGTATTTTCCTTTTTCTATTCTTTCGATCCATCCCTTTTTTTCTAATCGTGAAAGAATAACTTTTAAAACATCTTTATTTGCATGACTTATTTGCTCTGCATCTTCTATTGTGAATGCTCTCTTCTTAGATAATTTATCTAACAAATTAATTCTCATTTATATGCACCATAGTTAACAATATTGTTTACTTTGGTGTATTTCATTGAGAATATTTAAATATTGCGTATCTCTTTATAAAAANGTCTTTAACCAATACAATTCACATTTAAAAATTAACGAGCCTGGCGGGGGGCTCGTACAAAATTATAATAATTTATCAGGCTAAAAAGTAATCAAGCTACCATTTGCGGGTATGAATAAAAGAGATTTGAACATGATATCAAACTCACTTCCTCATGCATTTATTTTTCAACATTTTTAGTTATATAGATGCTGTATCCACCAATGGTCATTAGCAAACCAATAATAAAAACCAATAGAACTAAAATTAGTATAGCACTATTCGTAGGAAAACCCCAACCAAACAAAATGTTAAGTAGCGCATATAATCCAATGGTTAATAGTGGTATGCCAATAATAAAAGAACCTAATGCAATATGTTCTCCTATAATTTTCCCACCCTGCACACCTGATTCGCTTATATATTTATCCGACATTATAACTGTATTATCTTCTTTTGTTGTCTTTTTATTCATGTTTTTACCCTCAAAGATTAAATTTCAAAATTGACTAATTACTTATAATATCTACTTTCTAGACTTATCAGAGAAACATTTTTTTTATGACCATACTTATAATCTTAAATTCATTTTTAAGCTTAGTTCTATCTTATTTTTTTATGGATTGCAGGTGGCTTTTTCGTTAACTAATTTAATAAGTTTTACCAATTTTTCTTTATCAATTTCATTTAAAGAGTGTATTTTTATATGCCTCATTGTTTTACCGCTTCCTTCAAATAATTTTATTTCTTCTTTGCTTAGTCCGTTTATTGCAAAACCCACATGTACACGGTTTTTCATGGCAGCGATATAGAATTTATCATCTGCATAAGTAACAACACCCCAAGTTGATTTTTCTTTACAATTTGGAAGTGTTTCCAGAAATATTTCTCTAACCTTTTTTAAAATTTCTTTTTGAGGTGATTTTTGTTTTTCTATATATTCCTTAACTTTTTTTTCCATTTAATTCTACCAATTTTTTCTTAAACTTCTTTACCAAATATTAATGTAATAAATTAATGTTTGTTGTTTGTGAAATTTGATTTAATAATTATTAGATATGCAGAAATTGCATTAAAGGGAAAAGCAACTCGTAAACGTTTTGAAAATACTTTAGTAAACAATATAAAGGATGCTTTAAAAACCAAGAATATTCAAAATAAATTAAGAAGGGAATGGGGAAGAATATACATTTATTCTAAAGAAATTGAAAAAAGTGTAGATATTTTACAAAAGATATTTGGAATATCATCAATAAGCCCTGGGTTGCAAACTGAAAGTAGAATTAATGAAATATCAAAAACTGCTATATTTATTTCAAAGCAAAAATTGGACAAAAAGAAAAGCTTTGCAATTAGAGTTAATAGAACTGGTAATCATGATTTTACAAGTCAAGATGTAGCTGTAAAGATAGGAAATGATATAGTAAAACAAACTAAAGCAGGTGTGAATTTAACAAATCCTGATTTTGAATTATTTATTGAAATTAGAAATGAAAAAGCATATATTTTTATTGAGAAACTTAAGGGATATGGCGGCATGCCAATTGGAACTCAGGGAAAAATTCTTGCTTTAATTGATTCAAAAAATTCAATATTGGCATCGTGGTATTTGATTCATAGAGGATGCAAGCCAGTGTTTCTTTTAACTAGTAAAATTAAAAAAGATGTTTTGGAAAGATTTCTGAATTATTGGTTTATAAAATCAAAAATTATTGAGATATCAACAAATGAAAAAGTTTATTATCAAATCAATAAAATAGCTGCTGAAAATTATTGTGATGCAATTGTTTCAGGCATTTCATTGTTTGATAATTCTAAAAATGCTATGGAAAACATAAGGCAGTTGAAAAAACAAACAGATTTACCTGTTCTACATCCATTAATAGCAATAAGTAAAGAAGAAATTAATAGAAAATTAAAGGAGATTGGACTAGAAGTATGAATATAGTAATCTTTGGTGCTGGTGCAATAGGTTCATTATTTGGAGCTTTGCTATCTAAAAGAAATAATGTTTTATTAATAGGTAGAAAACCCCATGTTATATCTATTAAAAAAAATGGTTTAAGAATACAAGGAAAAACCCGTTTAAATGTTAAAATTGAGGCAGAATCTTCAGTAAATAATGTTCCTTTCACACCTGACCTTTTGATTTTAACTGTTAAATCTTATGACACTGAAACTGCAGTTTCACAGGTAAAAAATATAGTTNCTGATGATACNATTTTTCTATNTCTTCAGAACGGACTTGATAATATTGAGAAGATATCGGGGCATATAAGTTCTGAAAATATTATTGCAGGTGTTACCACCCATGGTGCTTTTTTTTCAAAACCTGGGGCTGTTAAACACACTGGAACAGGAATGACGGTTTTAGGTGAATTATCCGGAAAAAAAACAAAGCGCGTAGAAAGCATTGTTAAATTTTTTAATGAGGCGGGAATAAAAACTGAAGTAAGTAAAAATATATTGAAAGAAATTTGGAGCAAGGTGATAATAAATTCTAGTATTAATCCGCTAACTTCGATATTTAGATGTAAGAATGGTTACCTTCTAAAAAATCCAATTCTTGAAAGGCTTTTGGAAATAATTTGTGAAGAATCAGTAAAAATTGCAAATGCAGAAGGAAATGATTTTTCATATTCTGATATGCTTTCGAAAACAAAGGAGGTTGTTAAAAATACATCTGATAACTATTCATCTATGCTTCAAAGTATAATAAATGGAAAAAAAACTGAGATCGACTCAATAAATGGTAAACTTATTGAGATTGGAAGAAAGCATAATTGTGATACATTTATAAACGAAATCTTAGTAAATTCTGTTAAATCTTTATGAACTAGAAACAACTTTATAATTTCTTTTGTTTACAATATAATCTAATTTGGGTGAGTAAATATTATGAAAATATTTGTAACAAGAGTAATACCAGAATCAGGCTTAAATATTTTAAAAAAGGAACACGAAATTGATGTATTTTCACATGACAGAGTTCCAAAAAAAGAGGAAATAATAAATGGCCTAAAGGGAAAAGATGGTCTATTGTGTTTACTATCCGATTTAATTGATGAGGATGTAATTAAATCTGAACCAAAACTTAAGATGATTGCAAACTATGCTGTTGGTTTTGATAATATTGATGTAAAAACAGCAACAGAAAGAAAAATACCTGTAAGCAATACCCCAGGAGTTCTAACTGATACTACTGCTGAGATGGCATGGGCACAACTTTTTTCTGTATCCAGACGAATTGTTGAAGGAGATAAATACACAAGGGCTGGTAAATTCAATGGATGGGGACCGATGCTTATGCTTGGACAAGACATTTCAAATAAAACACTCGGAATTATTGGGGCAGGTAGAATAGGAACTGCATTTGCACTAAAAAGCAAGGGTTTTGATATGAAAGTACTATATACAGATGAGCGTGTTAATGAAACTTTAGAAAGCAAATTAGGTGCAAGAAAGGTAGGTCTTGTTGAGCTATTAAAAAAATCTGATTTTATATCAATTCATGTCCCTTTAATAGATGATACTTATCATCTTATATCCGAAGGTGAACTAAAAATTATGAAGGATACTGCAGTTCTAATAAATACTTCAAGAGGTCCTGTTGTTGATGAGAAAGCACTTGTGAAGGCATTGAAAGAAAAATGGATATTTGGAGCAGGACTTGATGTTTATGAGCATGAACCAGAGGTAGATAAGGACCTTTTGAAACTTGACAATGTAGTTCTTCAACCTCATTCAGCATCTGCAACATTTGAAACCCGTTCAAAAATGGCGACAATTGCTGCTGAAAATATGATAGCCGGACTTAAAGGAAAAATCCCTCCGAATTGTATAAATCCTGAAGTATTTGATAATAAATAAACCTACAATGTAAACGTCCAGATTTCAGGCTCTTGCGGTAGGTCTTCCTTTTCAATATCTATTTCGTTTCCAACATGCATTACCTTGTGTTTTGCTTGTTCTAAAAACGGATCGATTCCCGCAATTGGAAGTGAAAGCCCCCCTATCTTGTAATGCATCGGTATAATAATTCTTGGTTTTATTTTATTTATAACATTCCAAGCTTGCNTGTCATCAACAGTAAATGTTCCACCGATTGGTATAAACAGAATATCAACATCACCAATCTCCTGGACAGTATTATCGTCAATATCGTGGCCTAAATCTCCAAGGTGNCAAAACTTAATTCCGTCAATTATAAACTTATACATTATGTTATTTCCACGTTTTGCACCTTTTACTTCATCATGAAAAGAGTCAACACCACAAATTTCAATATTTGATATGTTTCTTTTTCGCCCGTCTGTTACCACCTTTGAGCCTTCCTTTTCAACAGTTTTTACACTGTTATGATCATAATGATCATGGGATACCAAAATTATATCTCCAGATACATTTGGTGCAGGAATGCCAATTGATTTACCATCATGCGGGTCAGTAACTAACGTCAAATCGTTTGTAATTTCAAAGCAAGCATGTCCATGCCATCTAATTTGTAACATTTTTTCCTCCCCAGACAATTTACACTAATGGCAAAATGATTATAAAAAAATTATGGCCGCAGGCGTCCAAATTTTATGTAATCAATATTTTGTTTATCCACTCGCGCAAAGACTATTTCCTTATTTACAGAATGGGCAAGCCTTACCGCTCTACTGATTTCAGCCCATGTACTCTTGAAACCCTTAGGAACTACGTTAACTAGATACTCAGCGTGAGTATCCTCAGGTTTTGTAGTATATGCCCTAAAGTGCGCTCCAAATTTAAAACCAGTTTTAACAAGAAGACCGCGTTTTTTCAAATCCTTAAATACACTAAATCTTAATTTGATATCAGGCTGCTGTGCATTTACAATTTTTAAAAAATTTTGCTTTGAAATCTTTTTATCATCAGTTGTATAAATATCAAAAAAATCTTTTTCTTGAAGATGCATTGCTTCAACAATAGATAATTGAATTCCCTCCCCAAATGGCTTTCCATAAAACTCCTTTTCATGTAAATTTTTAGATGCTTTCTTATCAAACACAATAACTCTATCTTCTAATAAAATACCCTTTGTTTTTTCAAAAATATGCTCCTTGTTTTTTCCTTTTATATCTGGTAAAGACATGATATAATAAGTCAAATCACCTTCCTCATCTAGAATTCCAACCCATAGCTCTTTTCCTTTTTGCTCTACCTTTTTTATCAATTTTTTTGCTTCATCAATTAATAAAAAATCTCTTTCCGAGCAGGTAGATAAATAGAAAGTATCGTTAAAATTGAAAAAACTTATGTTTTTGTCTTCATCATAAAACTTTATTGCATGTCCTCTATTTCTCAAGTCCTTAAAGGCATGATATTTTACTTCAAATTCAGGCATGCTTTTGGCAGAAATCTTTGTTAATTTTTCAAAATCTATTCTTTCTTTATTTCGAAATATATTTATTTTTCCTTCCCCAAGTAAAAAAACTCCTTCTAATAGGTTAAGCTCCAGATTGTTTCCACTAACAATTTTACCAATATGACTTTTATTGTAAAGTCTACCAACGTCCTTTGGTTTTTTAACAATTATTTTATCTTTTTTCAGTTCCCCTGATATCTGCATTTAAAAGACCTATAAGTGTAAGTTTTATTTTTGTTTTTTGTAATAATCCTTAATGCTTCTTGGAATATCATCATTTGAAAAAGGAGGATAATTTTTACTTTCTTTATATTCATAAATTCTTTTCTCAGGCTCATTTCTTTGTTTTCCTTTTGTATTTAAAACAATACCACTTATTATCATTCCAACTCCTACACCTGCTATTCCAATAAGAATTGCAATAGAAATTACAATCCCCATGTTTTCTAAAAGCAATTTTAGAGTTGAGGTTTCATAAATATCTGGTGCTCCAATATATCTTGATGATGTTCCACCAGTAAATTCAGTAAGACCCAATGCACCTGCAATCATTCCACCATACCTAAAATAAAGTAAAGCACTGTCGTAAACCGAGTCATTTGCTAAACTTTCTGCAAACTCATAATAACTTACTGCTAGTACAGGCTCGATTCCCTGATTTCTACTCTTTGCAATATTATTATTTGCACTTTCACTTGCAATTTCGATTTTGTCTTTAGGTTCAAATCCTATAAGTTCAATTGCAAGATTTGCCCTAACAGTTGCTTCTAATGCTTCAAAAAATGCCAAGGCTGGATAATCATTTTCCAGATTATTTCTTGCCGATGTTAGTAGATCTTCTGCTAAGGACAAATAATTTGAAGAATCTCCTGCAGATGAGCCTATCTCATTTAAAATAATACTTGAATAAATTGTTGCTTGTTGCGCTTCTTCAATATACTCAAGTGCAAGATCATCAAGTGTATTCTTATTAAGCTCACCGGTTTCATTAAAATTAGAACCAATGTTTATCCACCAGCCTATACTATTGCTTCTTTCAAAAATAAATGCTATATTATATAAGAAATCTAAAACCTCAGAATAGTAATAAAGTCCACTGTTATACATGCTCTCAGCACTATCTAGCCTCTCTTTTGCCTCTGTTGCTCTTAGTTGTGCGGCCCCAACAGTTTGAAGGGATATGTATCCGGAAATTTCTGCATTTCTTGCCAAAGCTGCCGCTTCAGTATATTTTGTTTTTGCATCATTTAGTAAATCTTGAAGGAATGTATCATTTTCTGGATCCCAATATCCACAGGTATATAAAATGAATCTAGAGTAGATTAAGGATTGGAATGATTCACTTGTACTGGTGTAATATGTTTCATTTTCATATGTCTCCTCTGATTTTTTTAGATTTTCTTCTGCTACCTTTAAACTATCAAATAGATCATCTTTATAATAGGTTGGATAATTGTTCGGAATGCTTGTATTTTCAATTTTTGATTTTGCATTCTCATATTTCCTTGTAGCATTCTCAAGTAGATTTGAAGCTAGTGGCTTTATAGCTTTAATGTAATCTTCTGTTGTTATATTATCTACAGTTTCTTCAAATAAAAATCTATAGCCTGTGAAATTATTTAGCGCCTCATTTACATCTGCAACTTCTGTAACAGTTATGCCATAATTATCCATTGCATAATCTGCAATATTTCTAGTAACAGGTTTTACGGTTGTTATCCATCCATTAACAGTAGTAGCTACCATTTCAGTATATGTTCCTTGACCTTTAGGAATTAAGAAATGTGTAGCTCCAACTGAATTAGCAGCATCAATCTTTTGAGGAATTCCACCAATGGGACCAATACTTCCATCGGGATTTATCATACCGGTCATAACAGTTCTATTATCCATCTCCCAGTTTTCAAGCAAGGATATTGTGGCAACGGTCATAATACCACCAGCAGATGGTCCTCCAATTACTGGAGATGACGTTCTTACAACAAAAAAGTAATCAAATTTTGAAGGGTCAACATCACAATTTTCATCATTTTTAACTAATGAACTAGCAACCTTTACTGCAAGCCTGGCAGAACCCTGCATATCTACCTGAGTTAAAGGCAATGTGTCAACAAAGACTCTTCCACTTCCATTGCTCTGTATTGTAACTGTAACAGTTGATATAACACCAACATAACCATTTTCAGTACTGGCAACAGCTGGTGCATAAACTGTAACATTTCTATAAATAATAGATTCATCTCCCTCGTATATCTGACCAGGATTTGAAGTAGCTACAGTAAACTGTGTACACGACGGACAAATTATTGCTACAATTGCGATTATCAACACTAATTTCTTAAATGTCATAAACTCCCCAACTTATAATTAGATTCAGACACTATAAAAAACAACTTATTAAAAAATGTTTTCCGAAACAATTATAAAAAAATAAAAAAGAATGGATCCTACTTTCTAATCAGATCCAGCGAAGTTAGTTCAGCAGATAACTTATCAACAGCAAGTGAGACATCTTCTGTTTGTCTTGCACCTGTACAAACAATTTTTCCTGAACCAAAAAGTAGCATTGCTACCTTCGGGTCTTTTATTCTATAAACAAGTCCAGGAAACTGCTCTGGCTCGTATTCCACATTTTCTAGACCAAGACCCATTGCAACCTCGTTTAGATTCAATTCTGTTCCAAGGTCTGATATAGCAACAATATTTTGAATTACTATCTTCAGATCCTTATAAACATCGACGCCTAGNTTCTTTAGCTTATCTGCAATTAGATCAACAGTTTTACGTACGTCTTCAACATTCTTTGCCCCTGTGCAATTTGCTTTACCACTTCTAAATAGAAGTGTTGCTGTTTTTGGTTCACTTAATCTATAAACCAAACCTGGAAATTGCTCTGGCTCGTATTCAGCTTCCTCTAATGATTGCGCTATTACGTCTAAATCTAGTTTATCTGCAAAAGATGTAGACGCTACAATATTTTCTACAATTACTTCTGGCATTATCTATCATCTCCTTTATTTAAATGGTCCCTAATGATGAAATCATATCTTTCATCATCTCAATTGCTTTGGATGCATCTTCAAAACTCTTTGTTCCTGTACATACTATTTTACCAGAGCTGAAGATGAGCAGTAATGCTCCTATCTCATCCATATTATAAATTAAACCTGGGAACTGATCAGGCTCGTAATTTACATTTTTCAACAATAAACTCTTAGAAATAGAACTCAAATCCAGATCTTTATTCAACTCTGTTGAAACAACAAAATTTTGAGTTTCTATTCTAGGTTTTTTATTTACTTCAATTCCTACATCTATTAATTTCTCGATTAACTTATTTATTGAAGTTTCAACCTCCTCCATAGAAATTGCGCCTGTACATATTGCTTTTCCACTGGGCATAAGTAAAATTGCAGTTTTTGGGTAATCAAGTTTAAATGTTACACCTAAAAAATCTTCTGGATTATATTGTAAATCTGGTATCTTTTCGATTAAATCCTCTATATTTATACCTTCGGAAATTTGTGCATAAGCAACAATGTTCTCGATTTTAATATTGTTCATAAAATACTATCTGTCCTCTCCCGAAGTATATAAAGGGTTTTTAAATACTTTTGGTTGTTTATACACTTATTATCCATCATTTACACACCCTCAATTTCATTAGAACCACAATTTGGACAAGTAGGATTATCACCTTCTCTTTTAGGAATTATATACACTTGTTTCTTATCTGTTGAACAGCTGATACATTTATACTTTTGTTTCAGTTGTTTTTGTTTCTTACGCCAGTTTTTATTCCACTGTTTGTACTTTTCTTTGTTATTGTGGTAATAGTTACGCCATCTTGCACGTTGTCTTTCTTTTCTTTCTTCTTCAGTTAATTTGGTATTTTTTGTAGGTTTTTTCTTTATTGTTTTTAATTTTCCATTTTCATCAAAGATTTCTTTTTTGTTAATTTTTATCTTACTCATTACATTTCACCATGTAGGGGATGCCCCACTTTACATTTAAATGTGTGTCACTAATTAACATGGTAAATATTTCAAAAAAAGAAAACCGAAATCTCATTTTCGATTATTCATCTATTTTCCCTGTGTAATTTTCGTTTCTGCCTTCGTTGAAAGTAAAATTGGGGAATTTGCTCTTATTTCATCGTTTTGGAATACATGCCGCATTAAAATCGTTTTATACTTGTTTAAGTGTTGAAATGAAATCAATAAAAGTTGATTTTTTTTGTTAGTGTTAATATTTAAATACTATCTATTGGATATAAAATATTAGGGAGGTAAAGAAATATGCAAAAATCTTCTAATAGGGTTTATAAACTTCTGGTAGTTGGTGTTATAGTTTTGTTTATTGGTATTGTTATTC
>JGI2171J19970_10000932_pt1 | contig 16185 bp, 15 predicted proteins | sample DeeMarSWOR324_28_FD_19970 | JGI IMG/M metagenome (IMG submission 19970) | reverse complement strand
AAATCCCCCTCCATCAACTCCACCAGAAGCTCCTCCTCCGGGAACTCCTCCATCGGCTCCTCCTCCAGCAACCCCACCTGTTCAACCACCCGCTGAGCCAAAACCCGTAGAAAAGCCCCTTGCACCAGATCAATGTCCTCGTTGTCGGAGCGATGTAACCACAATTTTACGAAAAGTGCCCATTGCTTATGGACATGATGTCACACGGAAATGTGATAAATGTGGAAACATCTGGACTTACAAATCAAAATTTGGTGCAGGCGCCTGGCCTTAGGAATCCCGAAAAGACTAGGGCTCCATCTACGGTATGACAGAGGGTGCTATTCTACCAGTACGAGGAATTATGCTTTTTCAAACCCATAACAAGCAGATTTATCAGGTAACAATAGGTAATGCCTATCGCCTTTTTTCGCAAAAGGATTAGTCGCCCGACATTGTCCTTGTTTTTGATGATAGTGTATGCACTTAAGACAAATTGAGGTAATGGCCATCTCATTGGGCAAAATTCTCTGAGGAGCCATAGCAAACACGATCTCAATGGTTTATCATAATTCGGAACTTGTCAAAACGTGGGTTGCTTAGGGAATGGAGAAGCTAATATCTTTTGCATCATATAATACCTGAGTTCCTCTCTGGAGAGTTTCATCATGACAGGTAATCAAAAAGTTCAGAATGACTTGATTCAATCAATTCGAGACATCACTGAAACCATAGCTCAGATTTTGGTTCAACAAAACTCGACAATCATGGTAGCAGAGTCCGCAACAGGGGGTCTCATCCAACATTTTTTAACAGAGATACCTGGGAGCTCAGGCTTTTTTCTCGGAGGTATTGTTGCTTACTCTGATAATCTGAAACAGTGTCTATTACAGGTTCCTGAATCCGTGATTCAACGTCATGGTGCGGTTAGTGAGGAAACTGTAGCTGCCATGGCAAATGGAATTCGATTGATACTTCGTACAGACTATGGCTTGGCGACTTCGGGAATTGCAGGTCCAACTGGAGCACGTCCAAAGAAACCCGTGGGATTGGTGCACATTGCGGTATCACATCGCGGATTTGAAACCATTGCCCGAAAACTCGTCTTCAAGGGAACACGTACCGAGAATAAATTACACTTTTGCAAAGCTGCCCTTCAATTCTTGCTAGAAGCAATTTCCACAGAGAAGTAACAAATATCCAATTAGCGATGGCGGAATCCTCTTAAAGAACGGGCTCTCACGCAACATGAGTTTCATGCCCCCATTTTCCTTCGGTTACCCAAATTACCTTGAACCACCTGTGTTTCGCCCTCCTAGTGAAGCTGGTAGCCTCATTCTTCAGGCAACTTTAGGGTGTTCCCATAACCGTTGTACATTTTGTGGGAGTTATCGAACCAAACAATTCAAAGTCAAACCCTTTCCTCAATTCCGTGAAGAAGTCGAGGAACTGGCACGAACTCAGCGGATTCGTCCGAAACGGATTTTCATCGCGGATGGTGATGCGTTCGTTCTTTCAGCATCCCAGTTACTTGAGATTCTCACATTACTTACCAAGGAGTTTCCTGATGTTGAAAGGATTAGCATCTATGCGAGTGGTACGAATGTCCTTCGGAAAACCGATGAGGAGCTCACACAAATCCGAGAAGCTGGACTAGACATGGTGTACATCGGTTTGGAATCAGGAGATGACGAGGTCCTTCAACTTGTCAATAAGAGCATAAGCAATGAGGATCATATTACAGCATGCCTCCGTCTCAAAAAAGCAGGATATACAGTTTCGCCTATTATCATCTTAGGAGTTGGTGGGAAAAGTCGGAGTCACCAACATGCAACCCAAACAGCAGCTACGATCCGAGCAATTGATCCTCCATATCTGGCAGCTCTGACGCTGATGTTAGTTCCAGGCACCGAACTTCATGCCCAAGCACAACGGGGTGAATTCCAACCACTTGATCCCCTCGAAACTCTCGAAGAACTTCGAACCATAATGGACGGACTAACCGATTTGACCCATTGTGTATTTCGAACAAACCATGCTTCTAATTATCTTCCCCTCCGAGGAATACTCTCGCAAGATCGACAACAACTCCTCGATGCAATAGACACTGTTCTCAATGATCCCCAAGCAGCTAACAAATTACGCCCCGAATATATTCGAGGATTGTAACATTCTGGAAAATTCTATTATGACACTTTTGAATCAGTGGACCCAACATATGCCAATCCATTCTTTCAGGATTCCTGTGTCAGGCATAACTAATGGATGAAAAAAATTAGATATTGAGGAATTAATGTGAATGGTGAACCACGAAAAAAGAAACCAAGATTTTCACTTACACACTACAGAAACGATGAGAGACTTGTAGAGCTCGTGAAAAAAACTGACCATAAAACATTGGCAGTCTGGGCAATTGATTGTGCTGAGCGTGTTTTACCATATTTTGAAGAAAAATATCCAGAAGACCAGCGACCTCGGAGAGCCATTGAAACACTCAAGAATTGGATAAATACAGGGGTGTTTAAGATGGCTGTTATTCGCACGGCTTCACTTGATTCCCATGCCGCCGCCCGTGAAGTAGGGAGAGATAATGCAGCCCGCTCTGCTGCCCGTGCAGCAGGTCAAGCGGTGGCAACCGCACATGTTTCAACTCATTCTATTGGTTCTGCAATTTATGCCTTACAAGCTATCCATAGAGCCATAGACTCACCTGATACACACGCAGCCGTAGCTAAAGAACGAGATTGGCAATACCAGCACTTACTCAGATTAAGAGAAGAATACGGACTGAAGTACTAAACGAATACAGCACAGGATTAGTTCCTCTTTGAAGTTTGAAAAATGAGGAAGAGTGCTATTCTGACACTTTTGCCCCCTATTGTGACACTATTTAGCAGAATACAGTGGTTATTGCATAATCTGGATAAAGAGATTATGACACTTTTTGCATGACAAAACTAGCACGGATCTGCAGTCAGCTAAGGGGCTGAGATTTCCCTGCAGCCTCGGCGTACGAAGAAGCCAATTTACTCCTATAATCTTCGGAATCTAGAAGGAATTGATCACTGGAACTTCGAACCATTTCAGTTTCTGTAGTTGTAAATGCTGTTTTCTATTGAAAAAACCGAATTCTTACACCAAATTATGAAAGCCCAAGGGCGTTAACGACCTTCATCTCCAGACACCTGAAAAGAAACCAGGGTCTTCGGAGTTTGTCGGCGCGATAACCACACAGCCCCAGCTATAAAGCCTGTCCATCCCAATGCGGCGATTATGAATAGGATATCCATTAGTGGTTGCCACATCTGAACCACGGTAATCTGCACCGACTGGTCGAACTCGGTCGTTAGATTAAAAAAGTAGAGTCCTGGCCCTGGCACCTGAAGGATGGTACCACCCGTTTGGCTTGCAGGACTGCGGACGAATAACCACACGGAAGAACGAATGGCGTTCAGATACAGTTCGGTACTACTCACAAGAACACCGCTGTCATCGCGTACGTCAATCTGAATGCTGATATTGTCAAAAGCCCATGACACATTGGACGGAAAACTCAAGTATTGTGCATACACCCAGAATTGCTGCTGACTCACAAGAGGATAATCAAGCATTGATGTGGAAAATTCCAGACTGCCGTCTAGTGACATCTGTGACCCCTCCCTGACCGCATTATAGTTCCCAAACACGACAAGATACGGTATTGTAGAGCCGATGAGAAGGAGCACTAATAAGAACCAGGCATATCGCCGACGCGTAACGTTTTTGTCTACCTTGGGAACATCGGTTGATACGCGGTCTTTCCGACCTCTCAGATAACTAGCGATGCTGACACCGAGGGTGATTACTGAGCCCCAGAAACCTCCATTGAAGAACGCATCATACAAGGGGAGTGCTGTTAGTGCAGCTATTTGAATCCAAATAAGGAGGGTGATAATAATAACGACCAAAAAGAGAAGACCTAATTTGCCGTTTTCAATTAATCTCTCACGAGACGGAAAGCCGGGGAATATGAGGCGAATCCAGTTACGCTGAAGCACCACAAAAATAAGAAGCATGAGAAGTACGATGAGCAAAATTAACAAGGCAATATGCCAAAAGAACATGATCTCTCGGCTTCTTTGAATACACCCAAGAATTTGAATATTTCTGGAAGAGATATTGTGGAATGTAACCAGTTTCTTCTAGTAATTCTCTTTGGGCACCTTCAATATTTTCTTCTCCTTCTTCGAGAGTTCCTGTAACCCCTTNCCAAACCCTCCACGACTTTCTATTCTTCTTTTCTGAAGTAGTAGACTGCTGCGATGATGGCTAGCGCCAATCCAGCTCCAAGAGTTAAGATTGGTAATAAAGCCTGGAGTGATTCTTGGGCATCAGCACCAGCCACTACTGGAATGTTCTGGCTGTGGGAAAAGTGTCCTGAGGAGATTCTGTCTTGTCCTGAATAGATTTGGCGCCCAATGGTATATGTGAGCATGAGATAGTTATAGCCGGTTTCTGGTAGTTACTGAAGACCTGGATTTCGATGCTGCTGACATTTCCTCCCTCTTCGACTTGTAGTCTGGCTTGTGCAAATTGGCTAGGAAGCATCTGTACATAGAGCTCGCCAACAAAATTAGACGATTGAGCGTCCCACGAAAATATGTGTGTGTGTCTGCTCATGGGCATGAAAGCCGGTCCGGGAATAAACATGCCCAATGCCCCTAACAGGATTAGAGTCAAACCCACACCAAGCAATACCCCTTCGAATCGGATTCCATGAAATGGACTTTGGGTTTTCACTTTCTTCACAGATGCTCACCAAAAGGGTTGTTCGACACATTGGTTATAATTCGATGCATTCGAACATTTGATTCTAGCGTATCTGGAGAAACACATAAACTCGGTGTCTCAAAAGAGTTGGTAGTTCTTAATACAGGAGTGGAATTAGATTGGGTAATCTACGACCAGAAGATATCGATCCACTACGTCGTGGCCCGCGAAAGATACCTCCCGACGATTTAAAGCGTGGAACAGATTTGGATATCGTCTCATTACTTCGTCAACTCATCGTACGTGTTGAGCAACTTGAGAAGGATATGCGTCAAGTAAAAGAGAAACTCAACTTATAGCTGGCTAAGAGCAAACCGATTTCTCGAAGAACATTGCTTCCTAGGCGCGTCTACGTTTCCAAATAATTACGATGCCAAGGGCTAGTGCAGTCACAACCACTATCCCCACAACGCCATAAAGGATGGGAGATCCGGGTCCAAGAGCTAGAAAGAGGGATCGCAGCCCATATTGGCAGAGAAGGAGCTGTTCTGGATCAAGTGTCAACTGTAGTGGAAATTCAGACACGGATATATTCAGGACAGATGTTGGAGAAGCTTCCATCCAGACCCACACCACTTCACTCGTTGCTCCAAAGGAGATGGCTAAAGGCACACGAAGCCGGACAAGAGTAGAAGCGCTCTGGAGTAAAGTAAAACTAATTGTCCATCCGTCGACTCCTGCCGACAGAGTGGCTGCTCCGAGGCTCAACGTGACAACCCCACTCCCAAACACCCAAGGCTCGAAGAACCAGTCTAATGACTCACCAACAGAGGTTTCGAAATACTGTTGAATGGTCCGTGCTCGAACGTTTTGATGAATCGCCAAAGAATAAATGTCTTGCCAGGCTTGGTAGAACGTACCATCGCCTAATTGATGGCGGAGCATATCATAAACAAGTGCGGCTTTGGAGTACACAATGCTACCATAGGCGTCCCAATAGGTGTTTTGCCAGAATGCCATGGACTGGTTGATGCTCTCATCACCGCCATTGGCTACATAGCCCCAATATCGATTCAAATCATAAAGCCGATAGTCCGCAAGTGTACTAGGCCCGTAGACATGTTCCACCCATACATATTCACAAAATGAAGCAAATCCTTCGTCAATCCATGGTTCAGTATAGCTATCAGTTCCAATGGTAAAGGGAATCCATTCATGCCCAATCTCATGCGCTACAACTGAGGCAAAATAGGAGAGTCCTGCATAATCATCGTAGAGGACAGTCCCAATCATAACGAGTTGGGGGTATTCCATGCCTCCTGCCCAAAAATCAGCCTCCACGATTTGAAGACTCTCCCAGGGATAGGGTCCAAAACGGTTTCCAAATACTTCAAGACATTGCGTCGCGATTTCGAGGGCCCGTTGCCCAGCCAATTCATGGCCAGCAATGTGATAGCTAGTCACATTCACACCTTGCGTTTCAACACTGAGTGTTTGGTAGTGGGGGCTTGCACACCATGTGAAATCACGGACAGGTCCGGTCACGAAATGCCAAGTTCGTGTTCCTCCACCAGCACTCGTGCTTTCAAGCTCGCCAGTTGCCGCAATGACATAATCATTAGGAACGGTGATATCGACGTCATAAATTGCGACATCACTGTAGAAGCTCTCCCCCAGATGGGAGTAAGGCGTCCTGTCCCATCCCCGGTCATCATAGACTGAAACAATCGGATGCCAGTTGCCCAAATTGAACGCCAGAAGGTCGAAATCTTCGGTTTCTATAGTTACACCAAATCGATCGAACCGCTCTGGAATCAAGACCTGCCAAAGTAAATCAAGAGTCACATTCTGTCCCGGAGCCAACACCCCAGGACCAGACCCACTTACTAAATTAACCCAAAGCAGAGAATCATCGGTACCACTAATCATGTAGGGTAAGGAAGTATCGTTGAATAGAACATCGAAAACCTCAATCCATCCCTCTGGTTGGAAGGCATTAGGATACAAATGAAAATACAACTCAGAAAGGGAGTCGGTTGCATGATTTACATAATTGATGGTTGTGGATCCATTCACATGATGGGTCAATGGCAGTAAGAGGGCATCAATCGAATAATTAGTGAGGGGTGTTGGAGCAGCAGGCGGAGCAATAGAACCTGCAACCGAGTTGATTTCATCTGCTAGGGCAGGTTGTTTGTTAGAATTCACACCTGGTAAGTTGTTCACTTGGTTAAGAGTGGAAATGATTGGAATACAAAGGAGTGGATGGGTTACTGTAGTCACTAAGGAGAAGACGAGTAAACAAGTCATTGTAAAAAGGAGACTGCGACGAGTCCGCACTGCCAAGCTAAACAACTCTTACTTGTCCTCATAAAGATGATAAGAAAAAGTCTTCGAAGGGAGCAACTGCCCCTTTTAAAAATTATGATATGCCTTCCTGAGAGAAGTAGATTGGTAACCTAGGATGTCCCGATCCTAAGCTTCCTCAGGAACGGCGGGAAATTCATAGCCGCAGGATGGACAAGCAATTGAGCCACAGGAGCGGGCCATCATACAGCCAGCACATCCAGAGGCTTGCGCTTTTTGAAATGTACTACCACACATGGGGCATCTATATTCTGCCATTGTTGATATTTCCTCCATTTTCAATTGTTATCAAGATTGTTATTCTACTTTAGGTTCACCTTTTGAAGGTTATGGTAAACCTAGACCGAGGAGCAGCCAATTTACTATACCTCCTAAAAGTAATGCTAGAGTAATGGTTGTCGCCGCTAGAACTAAGGTGTACTTCCAACCATACTCTCGACCCAACACAGCTATGGTAGCAATGCAGGGAATGTATATGGTTGTGACGATAGCAAAGACAAACATTTGACGGATAGTCATGAAAGTTTCGATGCTTCCGCCGGCGAGAACAACAAGTAGTTCGACCGTTAGTTCTTTACGCAAAATTCCGTAGATTAGAGCGGCTGCTGCTTCAGGAGGCAAACCGAGCCATCCAACAACAAGGGGAGTCGCTGGATTGATGATGAAGTAAAGATACCCAAATTCTAGTAGCACTCCAAGGATGGCTCCACCGATAATAATGAGGGGAAGCGCAATGTAGACAAACTCTCTAAACCGAATCCATGTCTTTTTCAGTATTTGTGTAAGTCGAGGAGCTCTAAGTGGCGGGATTTCCATGACGAGACCATAGGAGGGGCCTGGTAAGGTATGCTGTAGGAGGGCGCCTAAGCCTATCATGACGCTAAGGATGATTCCATAGATAATGAAGGCGAAGATGATTGAGCCATAAAGGGCGACGGTTCCGAGAATGATAGCAAGTTGGGCAGAGCACGGTACGAGAACCACTAGGAATCCTGCAATCCACCGTTCTCGTTTTGTATTTAGGATTCGGTTACCTAACACGCCAGGGACATTGCACCCCATGCCCGTGAGCATGGGAATAATTGCTCTCCCGTGCAGACCGAGGCGGTGCATGAAGGCATCTAATAGAAACGCTATACGAGCAAGATAACCCGTATCTTCCATAATTGATAAGAGAATGTAGAAGGTGGCAACATATGGAATTGCGATGAAGAGCCAGCCTTGAATACCAAGAACAAGCCCGTAAAACAGGATAATTTGCAGAATAGGCCATGGTACATATGTGGTAATAAGAAATTCAGCCATAGGATTAATGAAAGCTTCCCAAAATTCGCCAATGGTTGCTGAGAATATGGCTCCCATGGCGAAGATAAAGAGAAGCGATCCAATCAATATCAATAGCGCGATGGGTAATCCAAACTTCCGATGAGTGAGTACAGTGGATATCCGTTCAGTAAATGGAACTCTTTCACCTTTCCCTTTCTGGACCTGTTCAGTGATGTAGGAGGCATAGTCGAGACGCTTTTCTCCGAGAACTAACACAACATCGTTATCAAACTCTGATTCAATTTCGTCTCGCACTTTTTGAACCAATTGGACGGCTTCTTCTTGATCATGTCGCAACTCAATACAGAGGGCGCATTCTGCGTATTCTTCAAGGAGCTGTTGGGACACAATTCGTAAAGGTAAATTTAGGGGACACAGTTGCATATTTTCGAGCTTCTGTTCCAGCCTCCGAAGTTTAGCCTCAATTCCATCAGGAAACAGCAGCCGACGGGGATGTTGTTCTCGACCTTTCGAGATTGCAGTTTTAGCCGCTACTCGGAGGAGAAGTTTCAGATTTTTGCCATGGATAGCGATGGTGGGAATAACTGGGACACCGAGTAGATTTTCTAATGCTCCAATATCAACTTCAATGCCCATGCGCTGAGCAAGATCAATTTGGTTTAGACAAACTACAAGGGGAATATCAAACTCTAATAAGGCGAGAGTGAGAAGAAGATTCCGCGGAAGATTGGTTGCATCGATGATATTAATAATAACGTCGGGAGGGTTTTGTTGGAGATAGCGGAGGGTGACTTTTTCGTCTTCGGCAGTAGGACTCACAATTGTATAGGAGCCGGGTAAGTCAACAATATCAAGGCGGATGCCCTTCTCGGCTTCAAATTCTGTGTCTTTTTTCCACTTTCGAAAGTGGCGTCCGAACCCACGTCGACCTCTTCTTCGACGGAATCTATCGCCTTCAGAATCCGGTGTTGCATCCTCTAATTTGATTATCTCCTCTGAAGGTGATTCCCAGTCTTTGACTGTTGGAAGCCATATTGGAGAAAACACATCGTTTTTGGAGAGGTATACTGTTCCTTCGAGAATCTCCACAGTGGTTCCAGGATAGTTTGAGACAATTGCCCCAAGACCAGTCCATTGATTAAAAATTACACTTTTACCAACATTGGGTTGACCTACTAAGGCTATCCGAACCGATTCTGTTTCCAATACCTGGTGGCGGTGACGGTATTTCCGTTTCCGATGGCCACTCACACCAAACATCTCCCTCGCATTCATTCATCGTCTTTTTCGCGATGAACTCGGACACATTTAGCAAGTTTGCTACTCAACGCAAAGTGGGCAGTTCCCACTTCGATAAGCAAAGTATCCCCGATAGGAGATATTTGGACAATACGAACGATTTCACCCGGAAGCATGCCCATCGCAGCCATCATCCGGAGCAGGTCAACATTCTCATTACTAATACAATCAATAACCGCCTTCTCATTTTGTACAAGATCAACGAGAGTCAGTTCAGGAAGGGACGATACGGTGCCATTAGCTTCAGGAATTGGATTGCCATGTGGACATGTCGCTGGTTCATCTAATCGATCAAGAATCCGATTACATAATTCGGGAGTAAGCATATGCTCCCACTCACACGCCACATCATGAGCTTCTTCCCAGCTAACTCCTAATAAATCAACAAGTAATCTTTCTGCAATCCTGTGCCGTCGTAGCACATCCAGAGCTAGTTTTCGCCCTTTGCGTGTAAGAAGCACACCTCGACTCTTTTCGTATTTCAAGTAATTTTTTGTGGCGAGTTTTTGCACCATTTGAGTGACACTAGCTGGTTTTACACCGAGAACTTCAGCTAATTCGCCGGTCTTGGCGTACTTCCTTTTATTCTGTAGGAGCCTGAAAATGGCTTCGAGATACTCTTCGATACTGGCACTTGGTATGTCATATCGCCTTGCAGTGGACGTAGATTTCGATTCTTCTTGGGTTGTACCAGCAGGATTACGTGGTCCAGGATTCATAAATTTAATTTAGGCGTGCCTAAATATAAAGCTTTACATTGTGTAAATGTAACCTAAACCGCTATACAAGCCCGAGCACCTGAGCACACATTAAAAAATATTGTACCAATGCCCCAACCGCGCCCCATCGTTTTGCAACTCGTTCAACATCACGCCGTTTCGCTGGTCGCCCATTCATGTATAGTTGCGAAATGATTTGCCGGATGCCGAGATCATCAGATGGAAATACGTCCAGCCTCCGTAACCCAGTTAACACCGCAAGCTCTGCAGTCCAGACACCAATCCCCCGTATTGCATCGAGTTCACGTATTGCTACCTCGGTACCAGATTGTGCAAGCATATCTAATTGCAGTGACCCGCTTGTCAGCTGTTCAAAAAGCCCAATAAGATAAGGTGCCTTGTAACCAACTTTAGAAGCCCGGAGATCCGCTTCTGAAAGACTTACTAGAGTGTCTAATGTTGGAAATCCGTATAATTTCCCGTCTCCGAGTTGACATTGTGGTCCATAGGTCAAGACCAGTCTTCGAGTGACTTGATTCGCAGCCCGAAAACTGACTTGTTGTTGGAGAACAGCTTTCACAAGCGCTTCAAAAAGTGACGGTTGAGAATAGGGCCGAAGGCCTCTCAAGGGTTTAGCAAGATGAGCTATTACAGGATCTTGTTTTATCGCTGCGAGAACTGGTTGGGTATCCACATCCCAACCTAACAGCCATTCTACTAAAGAGGTGATGGCTTCATGTTGAGTCCCGTACTTGACTGGCCATTGAATCAGTAGACTAGGATGAGACCCTTTTCGCAACTGGTAAACGCGAATAGGAACCTGAACGTTCTCGATTTGTATGCAACGAGCAAATTCCCCAGGTCGTTTCATCTCAGGCGCTGGCTGAATATCAGGATAAATCCAACTATCCACGGTCACGTCAAGGTCATAAGGGCTATTCAGCTCCACCTGAAACCCATGGATATCAGACATTCAGCCACCATTCCCCCTCGAAGCTACAAGGACTTATTTTATCTTATTCCTCATTACACTGTCTTTAGATAGCATTTTGAATAAGGGTTGATATAGATAGTGGCACAACCGACCACAACATTATTATCAAACAATAACTATTTTTACACACCAATAAAACGGTGAACCAAAGAATGGCACTCTTAGGCGTTCAACAAATCATGACGGGTAAGAAGGTTGAAGCAAGCGACGTTATGCACTGCTTTCTTGGACTTCGGAACCTAGAAATCGATGTCTACTTCTCCCTGCTCAAAGGCCAAGCTACCGTTAAAGAGACTTCAGAAGCCCTTGGGCGAAACCGGAGCACAATTCAGCGCGCAATTCAGAATCTAGTTCAACGTGGATTTGCATACCGTCGAACCCGAACATTACGAAAGGGCGGATATGTCTATGTCTATGAAGCCGTGAGCTTGTCAACTTTGAAAGATCTTATCAAGGACACATTGGACTCCTTCTACAAACAGATTGTGACTTTTTTGGACAAATATTGGGCGGAATCAGCGAAGAAACGTTAATCGGTTGTGCACAGTAGTGGAACTATCGATAGCTTTATATTATCACACATCCACCGAAAGTTAGTAGCTGCAAAAGAAGGAAAAGAAATGACGTGCAGCTAAAAGGACGGTGAACGAGTAATGGCAAAAATCGGTTGTCCGTTCTGTACCAAACAAGGAATAAGCATGGTCATTATTGGTCTAGCCCTTGTAATGCTGAGCATAACGATAGCAATACCCTGGCTAGCAATAATCGGGCTAGGCTTCCTACTCGCCGCATACATCGTCCCCAACTTCAGGAGCGGAGAAGGATGCCACACTCAAGGTTGCACCAATCCCGCTCATAACCACGGAGAGGAGGAATCACAATGAGTGAACACCCCGATCCGGAACTTGCACGATTACGTGAACAAAAAATTAAGGAGTTAAAACAAACAATGACAACCCAAACAGAACACCCCCAAACCCCACAAGGGGTTCTCCATTTATCCACCCAAGATTTCGATCAAACCATTAGCAAAGGCGTCACCCTCGTAGACTTTCATGCTGAATGGTGTGGACCCTGTAAAATGATGGCACCAGTCGTCGATCAACTCGCCAAAGAATATGCTGGGCGAGCAAAAGTAGCAAAAATCGATATCGACCTCAATATTGAGATAGCAATGCGATATCGCGTCCAAGGTGTGCCCACCTTTGGCATCTTTAAAGATGGACAAATGGTCCACCGAATCGTTGGGGGCGTAGGTTACCAACCATTGAAAGGGGCACTGGATACTTTTCTTTAAACCAACCGTTTCATGCTAGCTACTATAATTCTGATTCAAGTATCTCCGAAAATCTTTTATTTTGTCATCAGATTTTTGTGAGCTGCTGATGCCCGTAATGCCTTCGGCATTACATCCAGAAAACGCTCAGCAGTATTTGGGATTTGGTAACAACAGCTCCCTTCATAACTAAGCAAGCAGAACACGTTTCATGAAGAGTATGAGGTCGATTCGATCAATGACACACAATCCTCATAACCAAGACGAAGTGACAAAGTCAAAAGAGGCTAAGAGTGAGGAAATTGAAGCTGCGAATCCCAGAAAGAAAGCCAAGAAACCTACGTTGACTAAGAAGCAGCTGGAGAAAGCCTTAGACGAAGCCCAAGCCGAAGTTGAGAAACACAAGACACAACTTGCTTATGTCCAGGCAGATCATGAGAATTATGTCAAATCCATGGAAAAACACAAAACCCAGTTGCGACTCCAAGCCAATCGTGACTTGATTTTGTCATTGCTGCCAATCTTGGATGATTTAGAGCGAGCACAAATTATGGTACCTCAAATTGAAATGAATGCCCCCTTTATTGAAGGGCTTAGTATGCTAGTTGATAACCTGAAAACTACCCTGCAAAATGCCGGCGTAAAGGCGATTTCCTGCGAGGGACAAGCCTTTGATCCTCTGCGTCATGAAGCGGTGGTTCGTAAAGAAACTTCAGAAGTCCCCCCAAATACCGTAATTGAAGAATTGCGGAAAGGTTATCTGCTAAAGGGAGCGTTATTGCGCCCGTCCACGGTGAAAATTGCAATTGCTCCCAAATCTCCAGAAGCTGCCAAAACCTCGCCAGTAAAAGGAGAAAAACCGAAGAAAAATTCATCAAAAAAAATGATTGTAACTGATTAATGATACAGAGTTGATTCGTATGGCAAAAATTATTGGAATTGATCTGGGAACAAGTAACTCTGCGGCAGCCGTGATGCGCGGAGACCGACCAGTCATCATTCCCAGTGCAGAAGGTCAAACCCTATCAGGGAAAGCTTTCCCCTCCTATATCGCCATCACCGATGATGGAACACGGCTAGTAGGTGAACCCGCCCGACGACAAGCAGTAGCAAACCCGGAAGGGACAGTTACAGCAGTCAAGCGGAAAATGGGCACCCGAAAAAAGATCAAGATAAGAGATAAAACCTACACACCTGAAGAACTCTCCTCGTTTATTTTACGTAAAATCAAAGCAGATTCAGAGGCCTTCCTTGAGGAACCAGTTCTGAAAGCAGTTATCACAGTTCCTGCCTATTTTAATGATAATCAAAGACAGGCAACGAAAGATGCTGGAGAACTTGCGGGTTTAGAAGTAGTGCGTTTGATTAACGAGCCGACGGCAGCCTCTCTTGCATATGGTATTGATAAGCTTGATCAGGAATTGAAGATTCTCGTGTTTGATCTCGGCGGAGGAACACTTGATGTCACTATCATGGATTTTGGACCTGATCCTGATACTGGGAGTGGACTATTTCAGGTCGTATCAACCGCAGGAGATACACAACTAGGTGGAACGGATATGGATCTCTCAGTAGCCAATTGGCTTGCTGACGAGTTCAAAGCTGAGCATGGAATGGATCTTCATGATGATCCAACTGCTTGGCGACGGTTACTCGAAGCTGCAGAAAAGGCAAAAATCGAGCTCTCGAATGTTATCGAAACGGAAATCAACCTCCCGTATCTCACCGCCGACAAATCGGGTCCGAAACACATGCAACGAAAATTAACTCGCGCAAAACTGGAAGACCTAGTTCGAGTGATCATTGAACGTTGTGACGGTCCAATGCGTACCGCAATCAAGGATGCCAAGTTACGACCGAAAGAAATTGACAAGATCATCCTTATTGGCGGACCAACACGCATGCCTATTGTCCGCCAGTATGTCGAGAAATTCATTGGGAAGAAAGCGGAACGTGGTGTAGATCCTATGGAAGCAGTGGCTCTTGGAGCCGCCATCCAAGCTGGTGTTATCACCGGAGAGGTCAAAGACCTCCTTCTTCTTGACGTTACACCGTTATCGTTGGGTGTGGAAACCAAAGGAGAAGTGATGACACGAATCATCGACAAAAACACAACTATTCCTATCACGCAGAGCCAAATCTTTAGTACTGCAAGCAATATGCAGACGGTTGTGACAATTCATGTCCTTCAAGGTGAACGAGCTATGGCTCGTGATAATATCTCCTTGGGACAGTTCAACCTCACGGGTATTCCACCGGCGCCAATGGGTATTCCTCAAATCGAAGTCACTTTTGATATTGATGTTAATGGGATTCTACATGTGTCTGCAAAGGACCTCGGTACGGGTAATGAACAAAAAATTACGATTTCTGCATCGACAAAACTAACGGATGATCAGAAGGAGCGAATGGTTGCGGACGCTGAAAAGTATGAAGAAGAAGATAAGCGCCACCGGGAAGAAGTCGAAGAATTCAACAAAGCAGAATCAATGGTCTATACGGCTCGGAAAACCCTGAAAGAACATGGCGATAAAGTAAGTGAGGAAGATCGCCAAAAGGTCGAAGAGTCTACCAACCGGCTTGAAAAAGCCGTGCAAGACAAAGACCTCGCTGCAGTGAAAGAGGAAATGGAAACACTCACTGACGTAATACAAGGTCTTGGAGCTGCGGTCTACCAGCAAGTCGCTGAAGAACAAGCTCGACAACAAGCCCAAGCAGGAGTTCCTGACGAAGAGCCATCTGAACCAACGAAGAAGAAGAAAAAGAAAAAGTCCAAAGAAAAAGTCGTTGACGCTGATTACGAAGTCGTAGACGATGAAGACAAGAAGTAATCAGATCTTTCGACACAACACTAATTCATCCTCATTCAGATTAACGTTGGCAGAACAAATAAAAGCCCAGTTTAGATTCCTGTTTACTGTATTCGGTGACTAGCGTGAGTTATGGCANTAACCAAAAACGNGATTATTACGAAGTCTTGGGAGTCCCNCGTCAGGCTACAAAAGAAGANATTCGTAAAGCNTATCGAAAACTCGCGCTNAAATATCACCCCGACCGTAACAAGGAGCCGGAAGCCTCAGACAAATTCAAAGAAATCTCAGAAGCTTACGCGATTCTTTCCGATGATCAAAAACGAACTCAATACGACCAGTTCGGTCATGCAGGCATAAGTGGTCGTTATACTACTGAAGATATTTTCGGCGGAATTAATTTTGAGGATATTCTCCGAGGTTTTGGCCTCGGCGGTGGTCTAGGTGGCTTTGGAAGCATATTCGATTTCTTCACGGGCAGAAGGGGACGAAGCACCCCTGGTCGAACCACAGCTATAGACCTCCGTTATGACATGGAAGTTACACTCAAAGAAGCAGCGACTGGTATTGAAAAAGAAATCAGCCTCAAACGAGATGAACAATGCCCACATTGTGAAGGAAAGGGTGCTGAACCCGGAACGCCCTTGAATACATGTACTAATTGTGGCGGGCGTGGCGAACTCCGTCAAGTCCAACAAACTATGT
>JGI2171J19970_10000930_pt1 | contig 16194 bp, 16 predicted proteins | sample DeeMarSWOR324_28_FD_19970 | JGI IMG/M metagenome (IMG submission 19970) | reverse complement strand
ACTTTGCCCTTGTGTTCTTCGAGCCACTTCTGCACTTTTTCGAGACTAAACTCTTGCGTGTAAAACCGTTTTCGCTCCTCAAGAGTGGAATAACGCATGCCACGCGGCAAGTAGTACCTAGCCATACAAATCACTATGAGTTCTGAAGCCAAAATGTTTTGCGGAGAAACATGAACTGCAAAGGGGGCGGTTGCAAAATCCTGCTATGGTTACTGAGGGCCCGATATGATCGGAAAAGACTGCACCTATATCGAGGTCATTTTTCTCCTTTGATAAGGCCTATGTTTCCCAGAATAAACGGCAGCTTCAACGCCCGTGGGATAAAATCTGCATCTCGGGTTTGAACGAACTCCACTTTGGTTATTCCCCAACTTTTGATGGTTTCAATTAGGTCATCGATGTCGCCGAAAAGCTGCTTGATTAGAAACTCGTCTTGAAAAGAAAATTTTCCACCCTTTTTGACAACCCGTAATACTTCGCGAATAAGGTCTCGCTTATCTTTGGCATAGCCGACCATGTGGAACACGAAATTGCTCACAGCCGCATCGAAATACCCGTCATCAAACGGCAAAGATACAGCGCTGGCTTTCTGGAAGGCCACACGCTCGTTTACTCCCTCAATCTCTGCGTTCCTTTCACAAGTATTTTTCGAGTACTCCCAATTTTTCCCCCAATAATCAATTCCAGTGACGTGTGCCTTTTCGTGTTTCTGAGCAAGCTTGATTGTGAGGGCTCCGTTTCCGCAGCCTATGTCAAGTGCCTTTCCCTCTCCGTTCCAATCCAAATTTGCTAACACCAATTTCCAGATGCGGTCTTGCATGTTTCCGCCTTGAGGAGAAAATTGGTACCGAGCATAAAGAAAATACACGGAAACTAAAAGGAACAGCACCGCAGGAATCACCAAGACCCAGAACATAAAAGCCAAACCCAAAAACACGAAGCCTACAAAACCAGACAGGTAGATAATTCTCTTTGAAACCCAATTACCGTATTCTGGTTTTGCCGCCATTTGACCGCTCATCTTTCTCGCCGTTTCTCTATGCGCTTAGCTGTGTATATATAATTTTGAATGGGCGTTGGAAATCGGCTGATAAAAAAGTGCGGCTTTATTGTATTTTCTTCATCATGTAAAATGCAGACCTGAAGTTGAGCGGGTTCTTTTTTACCATGTCCATCTCGCTCTGGAACTGCTTAAGTAACTTGAGGGCGTCTGCACTGTTCTCGTATTTGCGGAGTAGGGCGCTCATTTTCTCTTCTAGAGGCTTATAGAAATCTGTCCACCAAGCATCCTCAGGCAGTGAAACAGTATCTGCGAGCCGGTAGCCATGCTGCGGTATGCGTGAGAGCACGTCTGCAACAAGACTTACTTGATAATGAATTACCAAGTAGCCATTGTGCTTAAGCAGTCTACGCCACTCCTTGAGGCTTCTTTCGAATCCAATTTTTCTTATTACACCCTCCGACCAGACGACATCGAAGGTTTCATCAGGGAATTTCATCTCAGAAAGTGAAAGGTTGATGGCTTTAACTCGGTTTGATAGGTCTTCTTCCCTTATCTTCCTGTTAAATTCATCTATGCATGATTGATCTATGTCAATTCCTATTACTTCACCATCGCTCAGCTTTGCTAATTCAAGAGTAGGCACACCAGAACCACAACCAATGTCCAGTATTCGAGGTTTTTCCAAGCGGGGTAGCCTTAAGAAGGCTTTTCGCGTATACTTGAGGAAAGCTGCTCTTACTTGCTCTATTTCTTCGAGCACAACCATAGATATCAAATTCTCAATCTATTCCAAGGAAAATATCAGTTTTTCTCAATTAGGCACATTGCAACAGTCATGACAAAAAACTTGTGGTGCCCGAAGTAGAAAACCTAATATTTCCCGTTTTCCCTGCAATAGAGATGGTGAAAGTTTTTGCCGATAGACCCTGATTTTCAGAAGAACAGAAAGGTTGTAGGCGAACACAACGGACATAAAGTCTGGGGACCAGTGGAGCCACCGACGAAGCTGGGCATACATGGAACTAACGTTGCTGTCGACTGGGACGTTTGCACTGGAGACGGCGTGTGCATCGACGTTTGCCCCGTGGCGCTGTATGAGTTGGTAGACGCTCCTGGGCATCCGACTTCTGAGAAGAAATCTGACCCTGTCCGAGAGCCAGACTGCATACAGTGCTTAGCTTGCGAGATGCAGTGCCCAACCGCAGCCATAAAAATAACGCCACCGTAAAACGAGCGAAGCGCTGACCCCTGCGGCGCTCTCCATTTTTTCTCAAAGCCCCACCATTATTTTTAAGATGTCAGGTTATTTTCTTTTGATGAGGTAGATTAACAGACCTGAGCCAAGAACAGCCACTATTACTGCCACTGCAACCAACGCTGTGGGAAAGGGCACATCTATGGTGAAATGGATGGTTTCTGAAGATCCAACGTTCCCCGTTTCATCCGTTACGTAGATCGTTAAGTCATGGTCTCCATTTGTTAATCCAGTTAGGGTTATGTTCCCAGTGATGGTGATGTTTTCTTGACCGTCAAGGCTGTAAGCGATTTGCGATGCAGGTTCATCTATTGTGAAGTCTAATGGAATGCTGTTTGTGTCGTAAAGTTTGTCGGCTATCGATAGCACTTTGATGCTTGGGGCAAATTCGCTGGCTGCAGCGGTGGCATACATCACATATTGAATTGAACTGGGTAGTTCCTCTCCAGGAGGATTTGCAAAATAGCAAATATGCGGATTGCCATTAACGTCTACTGCCAACTGGCAATGTCCAAGGGCTCTGAGGTTTGAGTCTATGGTTTGGATTTTCCACGCTATACCTGTCCAACTGGCATAAATCACTTTTTCATATGATTGGATATAAGCAATGCTGGGGTTGTCATGGGAGTCTAGCGCCAGGAAACCTATTGNGTCCAAGGCGACAGACTGTATATTCCAANCGGAACCATTCCAGCTGGCGTGTTTAACATTACTATGGTCAGTGTCATCCGATTCTGGGAGATAATAAAAGTGAGGAAACCCAATGGAATCTAAAACCATATTTCCATAATTGATCAAGTTAGAAGCAACAGTTTGAATGCTCCAGCTTGAATCTTTCTTAGCAGCTATCATGGCGGTATTTGAAGAGTTTTCTATATGGAATAAGCCGTATAGTATGTATGGGGTGTTGTATGAACCAAATTCAAAAGACAAAACAGGCCAGATTCGTTCTGCGTTGTCAAGGGTCTCAATACTCCAACTCAATCCGAGCCGACTAGCATATTTCAACTCCTTAAAGTTATCTAGGTATGCGATGTGTGGATTGCCTAATGAATCCAAAGCAACAGACCCAATACCCCTCAAAAATCCTGGGTCTACTATTTGGATGTTCCAGTTTGATGCAGTCCTACTAGCATACCTTATGCCTCCAGGACCGTACATATATACTAAATGAGGGTCGTCTCTATTGTCTAATTTAAGGTCGAATAACCTGCCGACGTCTACTGTTTGGATATTCCACCTTGAACCATCCCAATTTGCATACTTAACATAATTTATGCCATCGATGCGTGCTGTGTAAGCCATATGAGGATTGTCTTTAGAATCAACTACAATTGAACAACTGCCCCCAGCTAATGCTGCACCGTTGAAAGCTACAGTTTGAACATTCCATAATGCGTCAGCATGAACTAGTACTACTGAACAAGAAGTTAGCATGAACAACAGAAGCATGCTTACGAACGCATTAAGGGGTGACCTCTTGTTCACAGTGAAATCCTCTATCTAAAACACCCCATCTTTTTCACAAAAAGGTTTCTGTAAAGATTTCTTGACGCAAGAAAACTTGTATTGCCAATTTTTACTTAATTTTTTTGACTAACTCGTTTGCATGATTTTTAGTATTCCTACGAGGCTGTGCAATAACAGCTTTCAACAGCTAATAACTCACTTAACCGAAGTAACTACCTCATCGAGATATAGAATTCAATGGATGCGCCCTTCTTTGCTGTGTTTTCAGTTATCTTATGCATCTTGGACCGTGAACCTCTGGTTTAATCTATTTATAGAGGGGGTATAGACAATTTTTCACGCGTTAGAGAGCACCCGAAAATAGCAATAAACCGTCAGCATAGCTTATAACTGACCATGAAGATTACTATGCGGGGAGAATTTCGTTATGACCAAAACTGAAGAGAATTTGAAAGCTGCTTTTGCAGGTGAATCGCAGGCTAACAGGCGATACTTGGCTTTCGCTAGAAAAGCTGAAGAAGAAGGTTTCACGCAAGTCGCCAAACTTTTCAAAGCCGCTGCGGAAGCGGAAACGGTGCACGCGCTGAACCATCTGAGAATAATTGGAGAAATCAAATCAACCTTGGAGAACTTGGGCACCGCGGTTTCGGGGGAAACTTTCGAGTTCGAGAAGATGTATCCTGAATATATAGACGTTGCTAAACAAGAGGGAAACAAGCAGGCTGCATGGAGTTTTGACGTGGCAAACAAGGTAGAGCAAATACACGCTAAACTATTCAACAAGGCAATCGAAGCGTTGAAGAACAAGAAGGCGCTGGAGCAAGTGGACTATTACGTGTGCGGCGTCTGCGGAAACACGGTTGAAGGCGCACCACCCGACAAATGCCCCATATGTGGCGCTCCGAAAGAAAAATTCTTCAAACCAACATAAAAAAACAAACACCAACTTTTTTTATCTTTACCCAAGCTCAGTGACCTTTCAAAAGCATTATATCGCACTAATACTCAACTTTAATTGGTGAAGTTTTTTGGGTTGCTGGAAATGGTTTAACGGCGTCTTAAAAGAAGCAGAAGTCAACGTCACAGATAAGAACAAAGGCAAAATCGACGAAGTAATCCACAAATACATAAGCGAACAGTCAAGCTATGGTCGCTGCTCGGCAGACTGGCGGAAAGCCCGCAAAGAAATCAACGCAAGCCCAGAAATGAAAAAAGAACTCATCGAAAAACTGAAAACACTGGTCTAAAGCACCACACGAACACCACCTTTACATCCTCTTTCCTTTTTTGAAAAGGCAAATGACAGAAACCGCCTATTCCGCCAGTAGACCTTATATAAGATGAAACACCGATTCTATGTCACACAGCGAGGATTGAAAATGGATAAGTGGGAATGCACAGTCTGCGGCTACATATACGACCCAGAAGTTGGAGACCCAGAGCACAATATACAACCGGGAACCCCTTTTGAGCAATTACCTGAAAGCTGGACTTGTCCAGTTTGCGGAGCGCCGAAAAGCCAGTTTATAAAACGACAACCAAAATAAACTGCACACTTTTTGTTTTTGAAAACTTTATATTGCCTTAAAAAGAAGAGTTTATTTGGGCAGCTATGATTTTAAGCAAAATAAAGAAAAGGGACGGCAGAATCGCTGATTTTGATCCGAACAGAATCAGGAACGCTGTTCATAAAGCCTTTCTTGCCGTTGAGCTGGAAGACGGCGAAAAAGCCGAGAGCATAACAAGTGAAGTTCTTAAGCGTTTAGAGGAGAAATTCAAAGAGAAAACCCCTTCAGTTGAAGACGTGCAAGACATAGTTGTTGAAATTCTAGAGGAAAAGGGCTATGAAAAAGTTGCGCAAGCATATCAGGATTACAGAAAGAAAAAAGAAGAGCTTAGAACTCTCAGGAAGAAGCTTGGGATAGAGCCTAAATTAACCGTGAACGCCCTTGAAGTTTTAAAGGCAAGATACCTTCTACGGGACGAAAAAGAAAACATCATAGAAACTCCAACGCTCCTTTTCGAAAGAGTCGCCAAAGCCATAGCCAAAGTCGACAAAACTTTCGGAGATAACCCGGAAGAAAGCGAAAAAACCTTTTACGAAATGATGGCAAAACTTGAATTTCTCCCCAACACGCCCACGCTGTTCAACGCCGGAACAGACATGGGTCAACTGTCCGCCTGCTTTGTCCTGCCAGTTCACGACTCGCTTGACGGCATCTTCACCACCGTGAAAAACATGGCCCTAATTGAGCAGACTGGCGGAGGAGTGGGCTTCAACTTTTCCAGATTAAGGCCGAGAGGCGACATTGTCAGGTCAACGAAGGGCGTAGCGTCGGGACCAGTGAGTTTCATGCGCATCTTTGACACTGCCACGGAAGTGATTAAGGCGGGTGGAAAACGGCGAGGTGCCATGATGGGGATTCTCCGCGTGGATCATCCTGACGTTTTAGAGTTCATTACTGCTAAGCAGAATCCGACGTTTCTGTCAAACTTTAATGTTTCAGTTGCAGTTACGGATGAGTTTATGCAGGCTGTTGAGTCAGATGAAGCGTATTGGCTGATTAATCCTCGGAACAGTGAGAAGGTGAAGCAGCTTAAAGCGAGAGAAGTTTGGAATCTTATGGCGAGGTCTGCTTGGGCAAGCGGAGATCCAGGAGTCGTTTTCATAGATGAGATAAATAGGCATAATCCGACGCCGGAAGTTGGGAGAATAGAGTCTACGAATCCCTGCGGTGAGCAGCCGTTGCTTCCTTACGAATCCTGCAACTTGGGGTCGATAAACCTTTCACGCATGGTTGAAGACGGCAAGATAAACTGGGATAAACTGCGCGAAACCGTGCGGAACGCGGTTCATTTCCTTGACAACGTTGTAGACGCGAATGTTTATCCGCTTAAGGAAATAGCTGAGATAACGAGGGCTAACAGGAAAATAGGTTTAGGCGTCATGGGCTTTGCAGACATGCTCATAATGCTTGGCGTGCCTTACGATTCTGAGGAAGCGCTGGAATTGGGCGAGCAAGTGATGAAGTTTATCGAAGAGGAAGCGCACAAGAAATCCAGAGAGATAGGCGAAACGCGGGGTTCTTTTCCGAATTTTGAGAAGAGCGTCTGGAAAGACCGGTACAGCGCCTTTAGGAACGCGACTGTGACCACGGTGGCGCCTACGGGAACCATAAGCATAATCGCAGGTTGCTCTTCGGGGATTGAGCCGTTGTTTGCTGTTTCTTTCATGCGGAACGTGTTGGGTGGAGCACGGCTTTTTGAGACTAACGCGTTGTTTGAGGAAACCGCCAAAGCAAGGGGCTTTTACAGCGCCAAGCTTCTTGAGGAAATAGCCAAGACAGGTTCAGTTCAGAAAATCGGTGGTGTGCCCGACGATGTTAAACGGTTGTTTGCTACCGCATTGGACATTGATCCTGTGTGGCACGTTAAGATGCAGGCGGCTTTCCAGAAAAACACGGATAACGCCGTTTCAAAAACGGTGAATTTGCCGTTTGAGGCGAAGGTTGAGGATGTGCGGGAAATTTACGATTTGGCTTGGCGGCTTAAGTGCAAGGGGGTAACGGTTTTCAGGTACGGAAGCAAGCCCGAACAGGTTCTGTACATAGGCGAAATCAAGACCAAGGAAGGAAAGTTCGTTTCGGCGCAGTCTGAGTATGCAGGTGGTTGCCCAACCATGAATTGTCCGTTTCCAGGGTGATGAAAAATGGGTTACGTATACTTGTATTATGGAACAGGTGGGGGCAAAACCGCTAACGCTTTGGGTTTAGCCTTGCGTTCGGTTGGTCACGGCAAGAGCGTTGTGATAATTCAGTTCTTCAAGTGGAAAAAGGACATCGGCGAATACCTGATTAAGGATAAGCTTGCGCCTTATTATGAGATTTATCAGTTTGGGAGGGAAGCATGGCTTGGCGAGGAAGAGAAAACAGCGGAGTTTGCTGGGGAAAAATTCAGCGTTGAATGTGTAAAGAGCCGTGACAAGGAGCTTGCTAAGAAGGCGCTTGATTTCGCAGCGAAAGTCCTTCGTGAGAAGAAGCCGCATCTGCTTGTGCTGGACGAGATTGGTTTGGCGGCTAAGTGGAAACTGGTCAGCGTCAAGGATGTGCTGGAACTGCTTGAAAACGTGCCTGAGGAGACAACGGTGGTTATGACTGGACGGTTGGCGCCGAAAGAACTTGCGGACAGGGCTGACTTCGTGAACGTGGTTGAGCTAGTTAAGATGCCGAAAGACTTCAAGCTAACCGAAGGAATCCAATACTGAAATCAAGCGAACCTCTAGTGCTCGGAAAGACTTATACCCCCTCTATATATAGATTTAATTATTGGTTAGACTAGCGTGGGCTAGTTGTCTGCAACTTGTTTTTCTCTAAAAGTCAGCCACAAAAAGAGAAAGGTTAGGCTTTGATTTTTGCCGCTATCTGCTGCCCGAGTTCAAAGCATTTCTTCAGGTCTTCTTGCTCTGGAATGTACTTCACTTCTACTCTGGACTCATGGATTTGGAAGCCTGCTTTCTGCGCCATTTCAGTCATACTTTTCACTGCGCCGCCTCCCCAGCCGTAAGAGCCAAAGAAGCTCCACAGTTTGCCTTTAGGCTTCAAACCTGTCGCGTAGGTGAAGAACGAGCCTATCGTGGGGAACATGCCGTTGTTAAGTGTTGGCGAACCCACAACCACGGCTTTTGCGTCTAGGATTTCAGTCATGGCTTCCGTGTTGTTTGCTGCTCGAAGCTTCAAAAGTTTCACGTCTACGCCTTGGCTGGCTACGCCTTCAGCTATTGCGCGTGCCATCTTGTCGGTGCTGCCCCACATGGTATCAAAAACAATGACCACTTTGTTCTTGAAGACGCCTGCGCTCCAGTCCGAGTAAGCCTTGATTATCTTGGAGGGGTCTGACCGCCATATTATGCCGTGGCTCGGCGCAATCATCGCGATGGGGATGCCCATTTGCACTACTTCTTGAATCTTGCGCGTTATAAGCGGCGCCAGAGGCATCAGGATGTTAGCATAATACGTTTTGGCTTCTTCCATCAGAACGTGCTCGTCAACCTCATCGTCAAACCGCTCAGAACTGGCAAGGTGCTGCCCGAAAGCGTCGTTGGGCATGAGGATTTTGTCTTCAACCACATAAGTGAACATGCTGTCTGGCCAATGCAGCATAGGCGCCTCAACAAAGCTCAGCGTGCGCTTTCCAAGCTTCAGCGTGTCACCTGTTTTAACGGTTTGGATGTTGAAATCTGCGCCGTAGTGTTCGATTATGGCGTCTTTTCCCCGTTGCGAAGCAATTATAGTGGCGTTTTTCGCGTGCTTAGCGACCTCGGGCAAGCTGCTTGAGTGGTCCATTTCCACGTGGTTGACTATTATGTAATCTATTTTCGCGGGGTCTACAATTTCACAGATGTTTCGGAGAAGCTCGCTGGAAAACGTATGCTTCACAGTGTCTACAAGCGCCGTCTTCTCGTCTTGAATCAGGTAGGCGTTGTAGGTAGTTCCTCTTCTGGTGACGTAGCCGTGGAAGTCTCGTATGTTCCAGTCGACGACTCCAACCCAGTTTATGCCTTCAGCTAAAGATACTTTGTTCATTTCATTTCACTCTTTTGCGGTTTTTACGTTATAGTTTATTTTTACGCCGGCTTTTTGTAAGAGTATGTCAACAGGGCAGTTTTTCACTGTCAACTCGTGAAGCCTTTGAATTCTATCCGTGGGAACATCAGCCTTAATGTGGATGTCAAAGTTTTCTTTGGTTATGGTGCCTGCCTCGTCGGTTTCTACGGCTTCCACTTTAACCGTTAACTCTTTCAGGGGAATTCGCATTTTTCTGGCTGTATATACGCAGATGGTTGCGTAGCAGCCTGCGTGGCTCATTACGCAGAGTTCAAGCGCCGTAGGTCCAAGTCCTGTTCCCAGTTCTGGAGGCAAATCAACTACCACACGGTGAGACGCTCCGTCGTAAAGGGCGATTTGGAAACCTTGAATCAACTGCGCTTTTGCGTTAATTTTTTCCGAGTTTTCATCTCCACTATTTTTTGGTTCAGATTTGTTTCCCATGTTTTGTCAACTCGTTATTTTCGTCAAAACCAGCAAAAACTTCCATACTCACAACCTCTTATATGGGTTTCGTTCAGAGCACTGCGGGAATGGGCAAAATATGGAAAAGCACTCACAAAGATAATATGTAAGGAAAACGCAGTATTGATGAAGCCAAGATTCGTCTTGCCTTGAAAATTAACGTTAGGCGTTTTGGAGGTTAGAAGGAATGAGTTTGATACCTGACGACAAGAAAGAATTGCTCAAAAACGAGTTTAAAGAGAAACTGGAGAATCCTGTGAAAATCGTGATGTTCACTCAAGAAATCGAGTGCAGATTCTGCTCTGACACGCGGCAGCTGGTCCAAGAGTTGGCAACTTTGAACGGTAAAATCACGGTTGAAGTTTACGATTTTGTAGCTGACGGTGATAAGGCAAAGGAATACGGAATTGACAAGATTCCCGCACTGGCAATTATCGGCAAAAAGGACTATGGCGTGAGAATTTACGGAATACCTTACGGGTATGAGCTGCAGACTTTGATAGAAGCCGTCATCAACGTCTCAAAGGGCAAAACAGACCTCACGGACAAGACGAAGGCGATTCTCTCCGAGGTCAAGGCGCCTGTACACATTCAAGTCTTCGTCAGTTTAACTTGCCATCACTGTCCAATCGCTGCGGCAGTTGCCCACAAGTTGGCTGTTGAAAGCGACATGGTGAGAGCGGATGTCATAGACGGAAGCGAGTTTCCGCACCTAGCGCAGAAGTACGCTGTTGTTGGCGTCCCGAAAGTGGTTATTAACGAGAAAGTGGAGTTCGTGGGCGCGTTCAATGAAGATTTGTTTGCGGAGCATGTGCTGCTAGGCGCGTTTTAAGAGAGTTGTTAAGCATGAGTCAAAAAAGCGATAAAGAAAGCGTCTCGTTAGTCTTCGTCTACAGCAAAGACTTCATGGAACGCGTAATACGCAACCTGATAAACGACCCCTGCTTCTGCCAGTCCTGTGGGCTTTACTGCGAATCCTGCAAATACAACGTTTACAGCTTCGTGCGCAACGTTCGCGCAGCCATACAATTACCGAGCCCAGCTGACCTGCCCGCGTTCATTGATAACCCAGAAGAGTACATGCCGAAAAAGCTGCCGAAAGCCGACATTTGCTTAGCATCTGGACTGCACAAAGACCTGCTACTGGAGTTGCCTCAGCACATAAAGAACGCGGGAATCAAAGCGTTAATCGCTCCAATTGAGGATTGGCAAGAGGTTCCCATGGGCATAAGAAAACAACTAGAAGAAAAATGCAAAGAACTCGGGCTTGAGTACGCTTTTCCGAAGCCCTTCTGCACACTTGAACCTGAAAAGGACAAGCCTACAATTGCGAGGTTCATTGAAGAGACGAAAGTTGGGCGTCCACTACTGGAGATTTCAACCATGAAAATCGGCAAAGACGAGGTAATCGAGTACGCGGCTGTTAGGCGAAGCGCCCCGTGCGGCTCTACATGGTACATAGCCAGAAAACTCGCAGGCGTTTCCACCAAAAAAGAGCTTTTGTACGACGCGATTGCCAAGGCGCACCACAGTTACCCGTGCACCGCAACGATGGCTACAGACCCAGAAACGAAAGAACCCATCTTGCACATCGGCGGCTTCACTATACGCGAAGAAGTTGAAAAAGCCTTAGAAAAGGATAAAGCGCAAAAATTAAAGGAAAAAACTGCTGCTTAAGTGTTGAGCACAGCGCTTAGCATTCGCCGCAACAGCAACCGTGACCTGAATGCCCATGCGAACCGCCGATGTACTTTTCGGGGTTCGCTTCAAACGTTTTCTGGCATCCTGGAGCACAGAAGTAATAGGTTTTTCCCTTGTACGTCGTCTTGTACTTTGCTGTTTTTTCGTCTACGTCCATTCCACAAACGAGGTCTTTTGCCATTATTTCACCTCCTTTTGATAGTCTGGTCTTATGCTCATGCGTCTCAGAAGATTTGCGTTTGTAACCACAGTTACCGAACTAAAAGCCATAGCAGCCTCAGCGATCACCGGATGGGCGAGACCCAACATGGCGAACGGGATCATGACCATGTTGTAGAAGAAAGCCCAAAAAAGGTTTTGCTTTATCTTGCGAAAAGTTCCTCGAGACAACTTCACGGCTTTAACGACATCTGACAGGTTGCCTCTCACGAGCACAACGTCTCCAGCTTCGATAGCTATGTCAGTCCCAGTGCCTATTGCAATGCCTACGTTGGCTTGGGTAAGTGCGGGTGCATCGTTTATGCCGTCGCCGACCATAGCGACGAGCCCAACTTCTTCTTGAAGCCTGCGGATCTCAGCTACTTTCTTGTCCGGGAGCACTTCAGCCAAAACCTTGGACATGCCAACCTTCCGCGCAATAGCTTCTGCGGTTCGTCTGTTATCGCCCGTCAGCATTGTAGTCTGGAGCCCCAGCTTTTCCAGTTCAGCAATAGCCGCTACTGAATCTTCTTTGAGGGTGTCGGCTTCTGCAACTATGCCTATGCACTTGCCGTTTTCGGCGACAAGCATGGCGGTTTTCGCTTCGTCCTCCAGCCGTTTAAGCGCTGGTTCCAAGTTCCTGTAGTCGATTTTTGCTTCGTCCATGAGTTTCCTGTTGCCAACTAGCACAGTGCTTTGCCCTTCGATCACCGCTTTTATTCCTCTGCCCGTTACCGCCTCGAACCGCTTTAGCTTAGACAGTTCAAGCCCTTCCTTTTCCGCTTTCCTAATTATTGCTTCGGCGAGTGGATGCTCAGATCCTTTCTCGACGCTGGCGGCTAACCTCAAAACTTCCTTTTCGCTGAACCCTTCCGCTGTAATCGTGTCCGTCACTTCAGGTTGCCCCTTGGTAATAGTACCCGTTTTGTCGAAAACCATCACTTTGACGTCTTTGAGTGTTTGTATTGCTTCTCCGCGTCTGATCAAGACGCCGTTTTCAGCGCCCATGCCGCTTCCAACCATCAGAACCGTGGGTGTTGCCAGTCCAAGAGCGCAGGGACATGCGATAACAAGTGTTGCGACCGTCGCGAAGATAGCCAGGGAGACTACGCCCAGAGTTGGGTCAACCCAAGGAAGGAATTGGCTTGCCCAGACGCCGATGCTGCCTATGGCTGTTGGAAACGCTAGCCAAAGAACAAGCGTTAACAGCGCTAAGGTCAGAACGGTTGGGACAAAGTAGCTTGTTACACGGTCTGCGAATTCTTGGATTGGCACTTTCGACCCCTGGGCTTCCTCCACCATTTTTATGACCTGCGAAAGGAATGTTTCTTCTCCGACCTTGGTCGCCTTGATTTTGAGGAGACCGCGCTGGTTTATTGTGGCGCCGATGACGTTGTCTCCGTGCTTTTTCTGCACGGGCATGGACTCGCCTGTAGCCATTGACTCGTCAACTCCGCTTTCGCCTTCTACTACCACGCCGTCTGTGGGGATTTTTTCGCCGGGGCGCACTATCATCAGGTCGCCCTTTTCTACTTCGTCGATGGGAACCTCGACTTCTTTGCCGTCTCTGAGAATTCTTGCGGTTTTTGCCTCAAGCTCCAGAAGTCGCCTTATGGCTTGTGATGCTCGACCTTTCGCTTTGGCTTCGATGTATCTTCCTGTGAGGTGGAAAGACATTATCATCGCGCCTACTCCAGCGTAGTTAGCTAAAGGAGCAAAGAAAGAGGGCGGTCCAGTTAGGAAAGACGCCAGCGTGCCCAGCATGATTAGCACATCCATGTTTGCGTTGCGATGCCAGATGGCTTTGGCGGCTGACTTGTAGGTGGTCCATCCTGGATAGAACAGAACAGGTGTCGCGAGTGCGATCATGCCTATGTTGAAAACTGTGGGGTTAGGCCAAGCCACTCCGAAGAGCATGTCTGGAAGCATCCAACTCACTATGGGTATGGTGAGGGCCCATGCTATGAGGACTTTTTTCTTGGCGGCTGCTAAGGTTTGCTGCTCTTTAATTGCTTCTTCCTCAAACCTTGCTTTCTTGTCTTCTCTTCCGAGAACTTGATAGCCAGTGTCCTCTATTGTCTTTTTGATTTTTGCGTAGCTTGTTTTTGTTGGATAGAAGCTTACGGTTGCTTTTTCGGTCGCCAGATTGACATTTGCGTCTTTAACGCCCTCGGTTTTCCTTAGTGTTTTGGCGATGATTTGGGCGCAGGAGGCACAGGTCATTCCTCCAATCCGCAGCGTAATCGTCTCGAGTTCTTCAGCCACTTCGTAACCCGTGTTTCTGATGATCTCTTTAAGCTTCTCCTCATCGGTGCGTTCGTCATCGTACTCGACGTAGGCGGTTTCTGTTGTTAGGTTTACCCGTGCTTTTTGTACTCCTTCCGCTTTCGACAGCGCTTTTTGTATTGTTTGTGCGCAAGCGGCGCAGTGCATTCCGCTTATTTTGATCTGGGTTTTCTGTTGAGTCATTTAACCTTCCCTCGGTGCGGCTTCTATGCCCACACACAGGTTTATTGGCATAACAAGTTGTCTGTATCTAGTCTGTGTTGGGCGTCGGATATAAATGTAGAAAGGTAAACGGTAACATCTGTCCAACAAAATCGCAGAGCAGACCGCCAAGCCTACTCTAAACGCTTGATGATGTGGCACCCAAACTTCGTCTTCACAATACCCGAAACCTCGCCCTTCTGAAGCGCAAAAGCAGCATTCTCAAACTCCTTAACCATCTTGCCTCGCGTGAACGTGCCAAGGTCTCCGCCGCGCTTCCCAGAAGGACAACGAGAAACCGCCCGAGCAACATTCCCGAACTTCTCGCCCTTCTTCAACCGTTCCAACACGGCTTTAGCTTCACTCTCAGACTTAACAAGAATATGGGCGCAATGAACTTTGTCTGGCATAGACTATGCTAAACGCAACTACTGTTAATAACTCTTACTTGCTGTATTCTGAAGTTTTCAATCGCTGAGGCTGTTCCAACAAATAGAATTAAATAAAATCAAACCTATTAGGCAATAGCGTGGTGGATGGCTGAAATGGAATGCAAACTTGCCGTCCCAAAAGTTACAGGCAACGTTTGCTATGCCCTTTTGTTGATTTTGGTCATAGCTCTTCCTCTTACGTTTTGCCAAGTTACACATGCCACGGAAAACTTTGCGGCTAGCGATTACTTTGCTATTCCTGAATTAGAGGGCAGGATTAACTTCGCAGGCGGTGGCTCTTATAACAACGCTTCCCTCAGCAACAACACATGGCACTTCACAGGTCTAACCTTTGCTGGAGCCAAAAGCGCTTTACCCAACTTCAACGGAGTAAAACTCAGCGTTTCTGCCCAAAATTGCGACATGACAATTACGCGCCTTGATGTCCTGAATGTGTTTCCTCCGTCTTCAGGTTGGCTAGAGTACACGGTTACTGGAGTAGGCACGCAAACCGTTAATCTGCACTACGCCCAAAACGCGTGGCTAAGCTACATAGTCTACGTTGACAACGCAGCTAAAGCACAAAACGACGGGTGGAGCGTTACGGAGGACGGGTGGCTCACCGTCACTAGTGCAACCTCCAACGTTAAAATCCAATACGAACGCGCATCTGTGAGCCTCACTGCTGCGGATGTCTTCACGGTTCCAGCATGCAACAGTTCAATAAATTTCGCGTTCAGCGGAACCTACGTTTACGCCAGCCTTGAGAACGATACTTGGAGATTTCAAAACTTGTTTATGAACGAATATAAACCGACATACGGCGCTCCAACGTGGGCTTTGGGCGTATCTGCACGAAACTGCAACATGACAATTACAAGTTACAGAGCGCTGGTGGGCACTGATCAAGGCGGGTTAAGCTACACAGTTACGGGACTGGGCGAGCAGGCTTTTAAAGTGGATTACGACAGGTTCAACAATTATCCCATTAACTACACTGTCTACGTCGATGGTGCAGCTAAAGCACAGAATGAAACGTGGAGTCTCTCAAACGATGGATGGCTAACCATAACAGGTGCAACCTCAAACGTCAGCATTAGTTTTGAGTGGATTGTGCCCGACTGGGTTAAGGACTTGCCGAAGCGTTCAGGTCCCTCTTTACCTCATTATGAACTCTACGTCCTCGCAATAATCGCCCTCATCATTATTTCCGCTACAATAGTGCTTATATTTCGGCGAAAGAAAGAAACAAAAACGCAGAAAGCAACACCTATCACCAGAGAACACGAATAGAGCAAAACCCTTGTCTTCACTACGTGCAATACGTTTCCGCTTGGTTTTTGATCCCGCGAAGAATTGAAGGTTATAAACGACTAGGTATTTGCTAAGTGAATAATCTCAGCACCAGTTCACATAAACTACGAGGAAACATTAAGGGAACAAAGAGTTCTAAACTAGTTTTAAACAAAGAGTCAAATGCAGTTTTAGACACTTGTTCGTTCCAAGGAGTGATGAAATAGACATGAAAAATGTTCAGGGAACGAGAAGAAAAGTTCTGTTTTTAGCAGGGCTGATTGGCAT
>JGI2171J19970_10000923_pt1 | contig 16232 bp, 13 predicted proteins | sample DeeMarSWOR324_28_FD_19970 | JGI IMG/M metagenome (IMG submission 19970) | reverse complement strand
ATAGTTGTACCTATTTAGCCTGATCATTTCCCGTATCTCCTCAAGTGTCAAGGGCACAATAACAGGTGGAGGGACTGGTGCTCTCTCTGGTGCTCTATGAACCTGCGGCCCTGGATCGCCACTTATGGAGAATGCGAAAAAAAAGGATAAACTCATCATTAAAAAGACAAAAGAGAAACCCATTTTTCTGTGTATTGGTTCTTTCATATTCTCACTTCCTCTATCTCTTCTATTTCTCTACTTCAAAGTCTCTGTGTCTGGACTTTGTATAAAAGATGTATATCTTCGCAACAATATATAAACCTATTTATCACATTGTGTGAACATGTGCGATAGGTTAGTATGGTTAGCGCCCATCTCAACTTTGTTACACGTGTAACACTTTTTATTTTTTCTCAATTTCTCGTATCTAGAGTTCATTCAATAGCAGAATTTCCATTTATATAAAAAATATAACCTTGTTTGGTTAAAAACGTCTACAATATATCAGTACCACAGGTTCACACATTGGCTACCCTGCCCTCCTTCGCAGCTGTGTATTTGTTGAGGCTAAATTCTTCAAGACTGAATCAAAGGTTTCATCTGGCAGTAACGCTTTATTCAAAAATATTCCTGTTCTTCCCACTTTATCCCTTTTTTGAAGCACTTTAACCCGTTCTGATATAATATCAATGGAAACATTCAATCGTTTTGCAATTTCGTGCTCTCTCCCACAGACGGATAATTCCCTGTGTCCGTTTTCTGTGGGTTCAATAAAAACCAGCCGTTTATCCACTCCAGCAACCCGTTCATCCTCAAAAAGATCGTCCAACGTCAAAAATCCACCAAACCGATAAAATTCACGCTCTAACCTGGTAGGCTCCACCATAGGAAAGGTAATGGTAGCATCGGGGAGCTCTATTAACCCCTTGATTAAACACCAGGGGGTCGCCTGGGTTAACCGTCGTTCCAGAATGTTGAACCGTTCCAAACAGATCTCCAGCAAACAGGAAGGAATCACATACGGTATGACAATATCAATGTCTGAATCCTTGTGGACATCGCCTCTGGCCAAACTGCCGTACACCAGGGGGGAGAATTCTTTGAGCGCTTCCATGGCCTCAGAAGCTGCTTCTCTTAACGAATGTAACAACTTCCAGTGAGACTCATCATAGGTAATCTCACTGACATGGAATCGTTTGGTCTTGCTCTTCATTGTACCACTTCGGAAATCCATTGAAAAAAGGGCTCGAACCCTTCTCCAAGGGGGATTTCCACGATATCCGGCACCTCGTAGGAGTGCAGCCTTTTAACTTCTTCGATGACAGCGGTGACTTTTCCTTTCTCTGTCTTCATAAATGCACTGTACTCTTGCGATTCTTCCAAGGTTTCTTTCCAGACGTATACAGAAGACACAGGGAAGATATTGGCACAGGCTATCAACCGGTGCTCTAACAGGGTTTTAGCAATGGTGTCAGCTTCCTCCTTGGAGCCACACGTCATGTATATGAAGGAATACTCCATAAAGAGAAGGAGAAATACCAGTATATAAAGATTTTCAACAAAAGACGCTGTCTAACCATGAGGTGTTCATCTGTTACACGTGTAACATAAAAAAATTGTCTTTAATTCGTATAATAATAAGAAAATTAATAATTAAAGCAAATACTTTTGAAGCCACTCCATTAATGGGTTACCAGTATTCACCTGCATATAGCATACGTGTATTCACATGGCTTATTCAGCTCTATCCTTTAAATACTGGTCAAACCAGCGTTTAATATGAGTTAACCGTTCAATACGCCGGTCTGTGCGCCCTTCTCTCGAGAGGCCGTGGGGCTCTTCTGGGAATAAAACCATTTCTGTGTCTACGTTGAGCCGCTTTAATGCAACAAAGATTTGTTCACCCTGCTCTCTGTCTGCACGCAAATCCTGTTCACTGTGAATGACTAACGTGGGCGTTTGAGCATTACCAATGAATTTAATAGGAGACTGCTGCCACCAGTTTTCAACGTTCTCCCAGGGAGGCTCATTTCCGAATTCATCCTGGAAGGACCAGTTTAAGTCGCTGGAGCCGTACATGCTGGTTAAGTTACTCACACTCCTCTGGGTGACTGCTGCTTGGAACCTGTTGGTGTGGCCAATGATCCAGTTGGTCATATACCCACCGTAGCTTCCGCCAGTGACACCCCTTTTTTGTTTGTCAATGTAGGGTTTCTCTTCAATGAAATCAACCCATGCCATCAAATCATCGTAGTCTTTTGTACCCCACTTGTTCCAGATAACTTTGGAATGCTGTTCACCATACCCTTTTGAGCCGCGGGGGTTGCAGAAATAAACCACATACCCGGAAGCTGCCAAGTAGAAGAACTCGTGCATGAAGAAGTTTCCGTACTGCACCCGGGGACCGCCGTGAATTTCTAATATGGAAGGATATTTCTTGGATTCGTCAAACTCAGGAGGTTTAATGATCCAGCCCTGCAAATCGTTGTCATCCGGGCCTTTGAACCACACTTCCTCCACATCTCCGAGGTCCAAACTCTTGAAGAACTCCTCATTCACGTGGGTTACTTGACGCGCGCTTTTTGTTGTCACAGAACGTACCCAGATTTCTCCCGGATTCTTCATGTCTGCATAAAGATATGCCAGCATCGACTGGGTTTCATCAAAGGTGAATGGCCCCACAACGCCTTTATCATCAACTACTGGGGTTACACTCGTACTGCTTATTGATACTGAATTCAGCGTAGTATTACCGTGATGCGATACCTGAAAGTAAACCATTTGTGAATTAATGGACCATGTAGGAGGCATCAAGGACAGAATCCCTGGGAGGTCGTTAATAGTTCCCGTAGATACATCGATATCAGCCTGTTCTGTAAGGTTGTGCACTTTCCCAGACCCATCTGCTGGTACCACCCACACAGATGTGTGCTTCCAGGTGAGTCCTTTCCCCTCATATCCGAAGTAAGCCACCCATTTCCCGTCAGGTGAAAATACTGGGGTCCCCTTTGGTCCTACAGGTGTATCAATTCTGCGGAAATCACCACCTGTTGCGGGTATGACAAACAAATCTATGACATCAGGGTCCAGATCAGGATCTTCTGTGCGGTTAGAACAGAAAACAATCTCTTTCCCATCGGGTGACCACGAGGGTCCGTACTCATCGTAGATTTCGTGGTCTGTCAACTGGGTAGCCTCCCCTGTTTCAACGTTGATGACCCAGATGTGGTATCTCTCTTTGGGTAGGAATCCTTTACCATCTTCTTTGTAGAAAACGCGGGTAATGTGACGGGATAGCACTCCTAATTTCTTCTTTTGCTCGTCTTCTTCTCGTTCGATTTCCTCTTTGTCCTTCTTACGGAAACTGCAGACGAACTTCGTACCATCAGGGGACCACTCATAGCTGTCAATAGTACCCTTGAAATCGGTTACTTTCCGGGCTTCTCCACCCTGAAAAGGGATAACATAAATCTGGGGCTGTTTTTCATCATCTCTAGTGGAAATAAAGGCAATTTTGATGCCGTCGGGAGACCATCGCGGTGTGGTATCTGAATGATCACCGTACGTGAATTGTTGTGCAGGTCCTTTCTCAGTGGAGACAATCCATAAATTGGAGTATTTCTTTTCAGTTTTTTTATCTACTCTGTTAACAGGGTACACGATGTGACGTCCGTCTGGCGAGATCTGGCAGTCAGAGATCAAGTGAATGCGGTATAAATCTTCTGCTGTTGTGTGGTTTTTTTGCATACTCATAAGAGGTCTCATCTGTTTTAAGGGTTACGCTAGTGGGAGGTATGGTCCATCACAACTCCAGCAGATATAGAATGTAAAGGAACCCTGCAGAGATGAGATAAAAAAGAGAAACGTAGATTTCTTCAGATAAGTAACTATAAAGACAGATTTTCCACGTACTTCAGTTATGGTTCTCAGGCATGTTGCCAAGGCAGCAGGGTGGTGGCAGTGGTGAAGTTCCTGTGGAGCATGCTCCTGTGGGAGAAGTTCCTGTGTAACAGCTTATTGAAGGGGTACTTCCATATCCACAGTAAAGGGGTATGCCCATCACAACAATACTATTAGCAAATATCAGCTTTGCATACATGAGTTCACCTCCTTTTTGTTCAGGCCAGGATTTATTCACTCATAATTTTATTATTAACTTGAATTTTGATTATAATAGATGCACGTGCAAGTTGATCCTGACCGTTTTATACATTTTTTCCTGTCATATAAATGTTTCGTTAAGACGTTGAAAGAATTCTCATTTACAGGGTAGTGAATAACCTTTGTGCGTTGAATGTACAGTTCTCACCACGAGGAGTAAATGCATTGAGATCGGAGCTGAATCCAATGAATTGGCACAAAACATAAAATCCTTGATCCAAGTGATCTCAAATGGGCTCCTCTCAACCATGGCATGTTTATTTGTCTCATATTTGTGAGTCTCATTGACCGAAACCTTTATAAAGATATTTATAAATATCTATTGTCATGAGAAAAATTCAAGTCATCCATGATAAAATCACACTCACAGACGACGTGGAAATTGTCTACGAGAAGAGAGTAACTCCATTTGGAACGAGGACAAAAGTTGGTGCTCCGAGGAAGTATGTTGGAAGGAGAGCATATGTGATCATTCTTGAGCAGTGGTCATGAATTTTGTCCCAAAGCCCCTGTATGCTATACATTTATAAAGCTTCGGAACGTAACCAGATTCAATGAAAGAATTCCTGTCGGTGGAGGAAAAAAGAAGGTTAATTGTACTCAACAGTATTTTCATGAAGATCCAGAAAACGCTGGAAGCATCCATAGGGCAGTCTTCCGCCAAGGTATTATACACTGCAGGAGAGGAATTTGGCCACAAATACATGAACGTTCTCAAACATGAAGATGAGAAAACCACTATCGAGGATCTGCTCACAGAGCTAGAAGTCACTGATTTTGTGAAAGCGAAATTCAATGCTGATGATTTGAGTTTCCACGTTTCTGATTCGCCTATTGCTGCAAGTTACGGGGACAGTGAAAAGCCAGTCTGTCACTTTCTGGCAGGATTCTTCACAGGGATTGCTACTGCATACTACAAAAAGGATGTTGAGTACAAAGAGACATCCTGTAAGGCTTTAGGGGACGATATATGCGTGTTCAAGCCGGTAACTGACTGAGCACAGAATTTGTGTGGGACAACAAGTTGACTGTTGCTCAACATTGTTGATAACTACTTCAAAAGGGACCAGCACTCTGTCTATTGCAAGACCAGGGTTGTCACATTTTTGGTGGATAGAACCTCCTTGAATTCATAAATTTTCTCTTTGTAGTTGAATTGTGGGTGAAATGATATATTATCTGAAATGTTACACGTGTAACACATTGACCTTNAAAGACTTGACAATCCTACAAGGCCACAAGACCAAAAAGCATTTATTAAGAAGATGTGTCAGAAGAAACGGTGGATTCATGAAGCATCATGTACTCCTACTCGTGCTGATGATGGTGCTCACTGGCTGTATTTTCCAGGGAGACAAAATACCATTTGAAACAGTGGCCAAAGCAGAAAGCTCGTACGAGGGGAAAGAACCTTTACTGTTTGTGGCCACATCCTATGAAGATACCCTTGATTTTGTACAGTATACTGGGTTGAAAGATGAATTAAAGAACATAGAATACCACCAGTATATTGTCGTGTGTGTACTTCTGGGAGTGAAACCAGAGGGGTACGATATTGAAATAAAAGAGTTGATCAGAAAAAAAGAGGGTATTGTTCTCCTTACTACGTTTAGGGAACCAGAATTTGGAAAACCGTTACCTGACAAAAATGTATCACCTTTTCACATTATAAGGATTAGAATATCTGAAATTGGCATCGAAGGAGAGGTGAGCTTCCTTTTGGAGGACACAAGAGGATTCTTACACGCAAAGGTGGTTGTTGAAACATGAGTTAAAATCTGGAAGAGCACTATGAATATCGTGCATTGTCGATGGGCTAGGTTCGAGGTATACACCTCTAGGTAACCACATACCCTCCACTGCAGCGCACTGTCACTTCCCCTGTAAATTTATATTCCTCGAAGCCTACCAGTTTACACATGAGCCCTGGTGATAAGGGCTGAACCCTGACACCAATAGAAAAAGATATATACTTACCCGTAAGAAAGACAGTGGAGGTCGAAAAGCATGGGGCTCTTTGACAAGGGAAAAGAAGAAGTCATCGATTCCTTAAGAAGGATGGCCACGGAACTGCGGGATGAAAATGCCCGCCTCACCCGGGAGCTCGAAACATACCGGAGAGAGTACGGTGGAGTATCTAAGCTGAAGGAAATAGCCGAAAGGCTCACTGAGGATAACAAGGCCCTCCTGGATAAGGTGGAGAACTTCTCAGATACGGAAAGACAGTTAAAACAGATAATCGAGGAGAGAAATCTGGAACTTTCTAGATTGCAGCAGGTCATACAGCAAAAAAAAGATGAAATATCTCTCAAAAGCTTTGCAATTATGGCAAGGGATTCTGATATTAACCTCTCTGGTGATTTGGTTTTGACAGGCGGATTAAAAACCAGCCGAAGCGTCAACTTAGGAGATGGTGTCATTGTGAAAGGCAGTGTCGAGGCTGGAGAAGTGGCTAGTTTTGGAAACAAAAACATGATCTATGGTGATGTTGTTGCATCTGTGGTGAAAAGCAAAGCAGAGTGCGAATTCAGGGGATCTATCAAGGGAAAGGAGGCCTATCTAGGAGACCGAAATATTTTTAATTCACCGGTGAGCATCGATACCAAGCTGGAGCTCGGCAATATGTGTGAAGTGAAAGAGGATTTATACTCCAAAGGAGACATCACTGTTGGATCAGATTCCATTCTGCAGAAAGTGATGTGCGACGGAACGTTCAAAATTGGAGCCAGAACTACGGTGCAGCGGATCGTATCCAAAGGAGTGGTAGAATTAGGAAGTCTTCCGTAATCACGCCCGTGATCTCAGCTCCTCAAGCATGAAGTAACATTGGTCGAGCAGGGGTTTTACTCTTTCAATTTGGGCAGTGGGGACATCTGATAAATCTGCATTCTCTAGAGAGTCTAACAACTGGTTGTATGTATCGTAAATGCGGAAGAATTCTCCTGGCGTTGCCCTCTCTATGTCTACTTTCATCTGCTCCACTTCCGAGACAAAGGCATCCCAGTAGAACTGTTTGGTGCGCACTTCTCGCTGCCGTTCTTCAGATTTGATTTTCTTTTCAACGTCTTTCATTTTGGCGTAACATTCCCGGATGCGGTCCCTAATCTTTAATCTGAGGTCTTCGGGGAGATCTTCTGCCACTTCCTTGAACTTTTTGGCTACTTTGTTGTACTTGTCAGGATCGAACCTACCTGAACCGATTAAGCTGCTGATTTCTTCCAGGAGTTCTTCTCCTACGTCTTCTGAGGTTTTCTTTCCTTCTCTCTGGATTCTTTTCCCAATTTCGGTCAGGTATTCTTGAATTTCTGACTCCATCTGCTGATCCACATTTCGGGGGAGCAACTGTTCTCTTCTCAGTAAGTCGGCATATTTCTTTTTTGCCTGTATCTGGTCGTAGGTGCTGAGAGAGTCCATAAGCCTTTTTGTATCCGATAAAAACTCTTCCAGGTGCTTGGTGGGCGATTCTCGTTCTTCCACTGCATCGATTCTTGTTTTGAGTTCGTGAATGTTTTGAACAATCCTGGACCCCAGTAAGGTATCAGGGGAGAAGGATCTGACCTTTAAAGATTCGTATAACTTCTGTGCTTCATCAAAATGTTCAGCAATGTAGTCCATGGAGTAGATATCCAGGATGTCTCTGGTCTCTGCAAATAATGAGGAAAGCTCTCTATCAGTTAGTTCAGTTCTGGGGATTTCTTTTTTTCGCCTGAAGGGGGCTTTCACCTCTTCTGGAGGCTCTGGTCCCACATGGATTCCTAACTCTTCTGCTCGCTGTCGTATCTTCTGCTCTTCTTCTATCAGTCGTTCCAATACATCTGTTGTCGATTCCACAAAAGGAATTGAATCTACTGGAATATAAAGGTTTTGGCGTCTGGGGCTGCTCAATTGTTGATAGCTCTCTCATTTTTGTTACACGTGTAACAATTTATTGTCTCTTTTTACTATTTTTTATTATTTTCTGATATTTAAAAAGATTTCATTTTTGATACTAGGTTTTGACACCTCCAGCTCTTACATTTGTAGGTGACCAAAAGCTTTCAAGAGCTTGAACTGGAGATGGAAAAGAGATGTTCCCTTATTGGCTAAAAAGATCACAAGCAAAAGACGTAGCAGTCACATCCAGCTCAACTTTTCCTTTTTATTACAACAAGCATCCCCAAAAGAACAAGAAAAACAGGTGCAGGTGCTGTGCGCTCCACCCCCAGATGCAGATAACCAGGATACTGATCATCCATTACTGGGTGGGGATCATACAAGTTGTGGTAATCTTCAGGAGGGTACACCTCCTCGAATGCAGGGTACACCACCTCACGCATGTACTCTCTTACTTTAGGAACAGTTTGTTCAAACCCTTCCTCCACAGGTATATCACTCTTCATGGACTCACAAAGGTAGTACGTGAATACAAACCCAATAACAGGAAGCCCCTCCTCAGGAATACCTGCCCAGCCCGATTCTTCTGCTGAAACGGAAGCTATCCCAATATACGGGGAATCACTCTCAGGAAGAAAAGATCCAGAATAGCACGAATCTATGATTAATACCCGTTTTTTAATTGCAATTTCATCCCACCACAAAGGAAAGGTCTCATTCCATCTTAAATCATGTCTAATATAACCCCCGTGGGAACCAATATAAAACAGAACAATATCATTCTTATCTGCATTCTCTTTTAGATACTCTAACCCTTCTTTAACAGTTTCTGGAGTAATTCCATCCTTTTTTATTAACATATGATCTTTCTGCCACCCGTGATATACTAACATGTCCTGCATTCTCTCAATATCTACAAAGTCCACGGGAAGATCATCGTACCCTTCGGGAAAATCATTGGTCTCCATGAGAACTGCCCATCCCTCTGCAGGATCATCGCTTGCTACTGCTACCACAAAGAGTATAACCATCAGGGTAGCACCATGACGCCATATCCTTTTAACCGGAAAACCACACATACAACCACCACTATCCCAACTATGAGAGTAACTCCTATATCTCTTTTTCTGTAATGAAGCTCCCTCAAATAGGTTCGTTCCCCTCTTCCAAAAGCTCTGGAATCAATAGCTATGGATAACCCTTCAGCCATCCTGATAGCTTCAATAATCAAGGGGATCAATATAGGTATGTACTTTCTTACCTTTTCTGCAATATTCCCCTTCTCTAATTCTAACCCTCTCGCTTTCTGGGCATCCATAATGGTCATAGCAATCCCTGCGAGAGCGGGGACCTTACTCAAAGCTATAGCCAGCATCAACCCAAAATCGTAGCGCAGCCCCATTTTAACCAACGCTAATACTAAATCTCTCTGTTCTGTGGTCATCAACAACAAGTACGTGGCCACAATCAGAGAGAGCAGTCTAAAAGACATGGCCACACCCATGAAGATGCCCTCTTTGGTCACAATAATCTTCCAGTATTCCCAGATGACTGTGCCCTCCCTCTGGAATATGGGCCAGATAACCAAAGCCATCACCACCAGGGGAAGAATCAATCGCAAATAAGGAAATAATTTCGAAAAGGGAATTTTTGCAGCCACTAATAATATCAATATCTCCAGACAAAAAAGCGATACCAATACTCTGTAATCGCTGAACAGGATGCCCACAAAAAACAGGCAAACTGACAAAAATATTTTTGTTCTGGGATCTAAAGAATGTAAAAAGGATTTCCTTCGGATGAACATGGTTTGCTGGATCATTAATTTACCCCCACAGCTTCCAAAAGCTCTGGAACTGTCAGGCAGGTTCCGCATCCCAGAGCCTGAGAGAGTTTGGTAATCTGAGGTTCTTCTAGAAAGTTTTCCTGCAGAAGCTCACGGTCAGAAAATATCTCCCGAGGAAGTCCCTCTGCAGCTATTCTCCCCTCTTTGAGGATGACGATACGGTGTGCCATTTCTGCTACTAACCTCATATCGTGGGTAACCAGTATCACTGTATGGTTCTGGCGGTGTAATGTTTCCACCAGATCAATAATTGATCTGGAGCTCTTCAAGTCCAGCCCTGTAGTCGGTTCATCGAGAATGAGAATTTTCGGATTCATCACCAGAACAGAAGCGATGGCCAGCCTTTGCTTTTCTCCCCCCGATAAACTGGTGGGGTGACCCTCTCTATACTTGTACAAATCTGTTCTCTGTAAGACGTCAGATACCCTCCTTTTTCTTTCCGGTTCGTCCACTCCCAGATTTTTCAAGCCAAACTCCACTTCATCAAAGACTGTATCAGCAAAGATTTGATGATCTGGGTTCTGGAAGACATACCCCACTTTTCTGGCCATTTCAGCTACACTCTTTTCTTTTACCAGCTCTTTGTCCACGTAGACCTCCCCCTTTAAAGGCCGCAGCAACCCATTGAAGTGCTTAACCAAGGTAGTCTTTCCAGATCCATTCTGCCCGATCAACGCTAAGATTTCCCCCTGGTACACGGTGAGATCAACATTATCAAGAACAGGTGCACCAGTGTAGGTGAAAGAAAGGTTTTTAACTTCAATGATAGAATCTCCACGAATGTACTCTTTGGGTTTTCTTGGTTGAGACTTCACCTTTAGTTTTCCCATTTTCTGAGCTTCTTCCAATGTGATACAAACCTCCTTTACCAGTCCTCTCTTGTACAGCTCATACGTGAATTCTGCTACCTCCGGCACCTGAATACCCAACTCTTTCATCTCTTCTACTTCACTGAATACTTCCTTTGGTGTGCCAGACTTCACAATTTTCCCATCCTGTAAGATCACCACGGTTTGACAATATTCTGCCACGTACTCTGTATCGTGTTCCACCAATACAATAGACATTCCCTCTTTGTGCAGCTGTTCCAGGACAGAATACACACTTTTCTTCCCTTTTGGGTCTAATTGTGAGGTGGGCTCATCTAAAACCAAATAGGAAGGCCGCATGGTCAGCATGGAAGCGATTGCCAGCTTCTGCTTTTCTCCACCAGATAAGGAGAAGGGAAACCGCTCTCTATCAGATATGTTAATAATTGCGAGTGCTTCCTCAATTCTTTGTAAAATCTCCTCTCGGGGAAGACCCAAATTTTCAGGGCCAAAAGCTAACTCCTCCTCCACACTCATGGCAAACAATTGGGATTCTGGATTTTGAAGAACAATACCCACCTTATCTGCTAATTCGTACACGTAATGATCTTTGGTGTTCAACTCATTGACGGAGACCTCTCCTGACATTTCACCGGGAATGGATTGCGGTATGACCCCATTAAAGGTGAGACAGAGCGTGCTCTTACCAGAGCCTGAAGGGCCCAAGACCCCAAGGTAGTCCCCTCTGTCAACTGTGAGGTTGATACAGGTTAACACGGGATGGCCAGTAGTGTACTGGAAGGAAAGGTCTTTAACAGTAATCATTGTGATGACTGTAAGAGTTCCATATAAATGGTTTTTCATTGGTTGGGGCTGTCTGATTGTGAGTGGTTCCCTCACCTGTTACACGTGTAACAATTTTGTCCTTTTTTCAATTGGCTAAGGCATGGTTAAGATAACGTTGACACCAGAAAGTGACATTCCATGCAGATGCTTTACAGTGGTTACAAAATCCAGATTTTCATTGAGCGTAAAATATACAAGTAAAATACACATCTGCACACAAAGAGGGTACCCTCAATTGGATAGAAGCCACTGGAAGAGGAATTGAATTTCCATCAGTCTGTCACTACTACAAAATAAGGAAAAAGGTCGTTAGATGAATTTCAGTTCTGGGAAATTCTGTTCACGTGGTTATCCATAGATTTGACTCTGTTCTGGTTCTGTGGGGACTTTCTCTATGATAATGTAAGGGTTGCCATCGTCATCAGTGTGGACAATTATATGACAATTAGCACTGAAGCCAAAGTAATCAGGTCCTCCGAAAAGTTGTCGTCTCCTCCATAAGGGTAATATGGCTAGTCTGATAGTCACTCCCCCATTTGAGTACTTACTTATTTTTAACAATTCCAGAAGTTCAGACTCTTGAAGCGGAATACTCACGTACTGCTGGGTACTGTTCTTCCTTTGGTACCATTCTGCCAGCGGGATATCCACGAAGTACTCTGAAAGATCAGCAAAATCAGAATGATAGACCACAGAATCAAAGGAGAGACTGTTTCCCTCAATTTCTACATAGCGTTCTTCAAAGAGCTGCGAACCACCTACAAAGAGTGAGGAAAACGTAAGGAATAAGCACACTAAAACGGGAATCTTTCGAGTCTTTTCATTGAGAAAGAGAGAATCAACACGACTTGTGGACCCTATCCAGTGGACTGCAAGTGAATGAGGAATTCCATGTGTAAGATCGTGAAACTTCAACAGTATACAAAGGAATGTTCGTGCATCATGGGAGGATGTGATAGCTCTTCGATCTGCATGACACTCCCTGTCCGCAGCCAGTTTACTGGAGAGGAACCACACCATGGGATTGTATATAAACATGATGCACAAGGCGGTAACCAACGGCTTTATCAGGGTGTCTCTTCCTTTGACGTGGTACAGTTCGTGTCTGATGACGATTCGCAGTTCTTCATCATTGAGTATTCTCAAGAGGTCACTGCCCACTGCTAAAGCAGGGGGATACCCATATACAAAGGCGTCACATTTTTTCTTGCAGATCATCACTCGATCAACTTTCACCTTCAGCTCACGAGATACTTCCTTTACCAAAGCTAACAACCGCGGATCTGACGTAGGTTCGCAATGGAGAAGGCGAGAGATGATAGCCCCACTGAAGAGGAGCATAATGATAAAGCATGAAGCTGCGATAACTACCAGCACTATGGAGACCCAGGCAAACCGAGAAAGACGAGACGCCAAAACCACTGGTCCTCCCAGAAGGTAGAGCGAGTTCTCACCGGCCGCTGTGTTTCCCCCTAGTATGGTGAGTTCCACCATTTTTAAGGGGAGTGCGAGGAAAACGAAAAAGCAAGAGAAAAGAGAGATCAGCCTGATGCGAAACCGGGTCGTAGCATTTTTAACCCTGAATACAGCTATCGTTATCTCATTGGCAATTTCTGCTACCACCACCAATAAAACAGCTAGTGCAAGGTTCTGCCACTCATTCATGAGATAACTCCTTGAGGCGGGTTCTTAGCTTTTCCACATCTTCTTCACTCAAGTTGAGGCTTTCGGAAAAATAACTGATGGTGCGGTTTCCGAATCGCATCAAAAGATCATCTATAGTGGTTTTGATGACATGATCAACGTACTTGGGCTTTGACTTGGCAATAGTATACACATATCGGTAGCCACCTCTCCCCTTTACCAGCTTTCTTTTGAGGAGGCCCTTTTTGTGCAGTCTCGTGAGTGTCGTATTGATTGTGGTGTACGCGATCTTCTTCATTTTGTTCAGTTCAGAGAATACATCTCTGGCATCTGCCTGTTTCTTTTCCCAGAAAACTTCCATGATGGTCCGTTCCAAAGGACCAAGTCTATCAGTATTCATCACTACTATTGTACATCGTATCCTTTTAAAGGTTGTGGTTTTAAGAGACTGTCAAGCCTCCGGGGGATGATGTTGTTACACGTGTAACATTAGCTAATTTATCTTTATTGCATGTACATCACCGACAAAAAGACAATTCATGAACTCGGAGAGGTTCTATCCACCGAAAACTTGACAACCCCGGCTTCAAAGGGGTTCCCTCTTGGGTGGCTGCCCACTTTGTTACACGTGTAACACGTTTGATTTTATTAGTCAAGTTTTATGAGTCTTCACTTGAAGAGACGAGGAGTTTTTGGCACTTGAGATTGACAGCTTCAGTTCCAACCACTACCAATGCCATTCTATGAGGCCGCTTTCAGCCGAAAAAAGGGATTTACAGATTTAATTGGTAATATATTGATGATGGTTTATTTTTCGAAAATTGTCTTTTGAACTATTTCTTAAAGAATAAGGACGTGCCATCTTTTTTGTATTATAGTATCTCTTTCCCCATCTTTGCAGGTTGGGGTTCGATTCGACAATTGTTGATAGAAACCTTTATAAGGGGTCACTATTAGGGATAATAGCCGACGTGATCGGTAAAAGAGAAAGGAGGTACAAAATGAAAAAGCTTTTTATTGTGGCAGTCGCAGCAGTTTTGGTAGCAAGCATGGTACCAATGCATGCGCAGGACGAAGTTCTGTTGAAGATTGGATGTCAAGACGAACCTAAGACACTGAATATCTGGAAGGCTACTGATGTGTGGTCCATGCACGTTGATGCATGGTTCTATCCCGCTTTTTACTACAGGAATCCAGTATCCTTAGAGCCACTACCAGACATTTGTACTATTTCGTTGGCTGATTTGCTCGCCAACAGCCCAGATGGATTGACCTACACGTTCCCACTGCGAGATGACGTTAAATGGGATGATGGAACACAGGTGACCGCTTACGACTTCGAATTTGGCTACAACGTTATCATGGAACTTGAGATCCCAGACTACCTCCCCGCTTATGAGGATGTGGAGTACTTCAGGGCAACTGGCGATTACGAAATAGAAATCAAGCTTGCCAAGTGTACTCCCCAGTTTGAGGAGTCTATTATCTTCAGCTTTGCCTGTCCCATCCACCAGTTCGAGCCCATGATGGAAGAGGCTCGCGGTACAGATGTGCCTTTGCAGACCTTCTTGGACTTACCCGTAGACAACCCGATTTCTTGTGGACCATTCTCCTTTGGTCAGTGGGAAAAGGGTGCCTTCGTCAAGTTGGTTACCAACGATACCTACTACGGAAAGGGAAGAACAGTCGTCGTCAATGGTGAGACCCTCACAGAAGGACCTTACTACGACGGACTGCTCTTGAAGTTGTACGGTACCACTGATGCAGCACTGCTGGGTATCCAGAAGGGCGAAGTTGATTTCATCTGGTGGAACTTGGACCCCGGTTACATTGCACAATTGTTAGGTAACCCCAACATCACCATCGAGAAAGCAGATGAGCTTGGATTCTACTACTTAGCTCCCAACATTGCAAAGGAGCCCTTCGATGATCTGACTCTGCGTCAGGCCATGGTCTACCTGGTGCAGAAGGACTTCATCGTCTCAAGGGTACTCCAGGGATACGGAGGTGAAGCTCACTCTGTGGTGATGCCTGCTGCAGGTGACTGGTACAACCCCAACATCAACATGTACGGACACGGTATGTCCAAGGAAGAGAGAGTGGCCGCAGCCACAGAGATGCTGACTGCAGCTGGATACACAGTCCCTGATGTCGGGTACGCGGAGGGTGGTGTTGTCAAGCTTCCCGACGGTACTGACATGCAACCTTTCGAGATTCTCACACCACCTGCAGACTATGACCCCATGAGAGCCATGTCTGGTGTATTGATCCAGGAATGGTGGAGAGAAATCGGAATACCTGTAACTGCTAAGCCCACATCCTTTGGTGAGATCGTCCACAAGACTTTCGAGGCCATGACCTTCGACTGGTACATTTTGGGATGGAGAATTGGTGGTACTGGCTACCCAGACCACATGAGATACTTCTTCCACTCCGACCAGGCAGTTCCCGATGGAAACAACCCCATGAGCTTCAAGAATCCAGAGTGTGACGCATATCTGGAAACAATCATGACAGCATGTGACCGAGATGACATCATTGAGGCTTCCTGGAGAGCACAGGAGATCATTGTCGAACAAGTTGGGTACTGTGCATTGTACTACCGAACGATGAACGAGGCTCACAGAAGCGATACCTTTGATGGCTGGTTCACCCAGTTAGGAGGTATTGCAGGTTCAGAGTCACCCAGGAGCTGTTTCCTGTACCTGACGCCGAAGGTTGAGGAACCAGAAGAGACACCAGAGCCAACCGGTGGATGTCTTGGTACTATCCTGCTTGCGGGAATGCTGGCTGCAGGTGCTGCTGTCGTCTACAGAAGACGAAACTAAATTTTCTTTTTCCTTTTTTCTTTTACATTCAAAAAAATCCACAGAGGTGTTGTAGATGTCTATGTTTAAGTTTATACTGAAGAGAGCAGGAGAAATTTTGATAACGTTGTTCATAATTACGACCTTGATTTTTATTTTGTTTAGGTTGATGCCAGGAGACCCTGCTTCAATGGTGGTGTCTCCCCGGATGACGCCTGAGTTGAAGGCGATATTGAGAGCCCGATTCGGGCTGGATAAACCCTT
>JGI2171J19970_10000922_pt1 | contig 16235 bp, 16 predicted proteins | sample DeeMarSWOR324_28_FD_19970 | JGI IMG/M metagenome (IMG submission 19970) | reverse complement strand
GAAGAAGAAGAGGCTGTGAAGAGTATTATCCGTCTCTTAGAAGATTGCAAGGTTGGAAAGGTTTCCATGGATAAAACAATAAGGATCAGAGAATGCTGCGAGAGTATCTTTATTGATGCAAAAGAACCATCTTGCTTTTTCACAACGGGTTTTCTGAACGGTTTTAGCTCAACCGTAAAGAATCAGCACATAAAAGAGACAAAATGTGTAGGAAGAGGCGACCCTTACTGTGAATGGGAAATGAGATAATCAAGGGCAGACTACACTATTTGTTAATCAAGAGACTTTAAACTATAAACAAACAATTAACAACAAGGACTTATAGTTAAGTGCTCTGCGTGACTATAGCCCCTTATTTAAAGGCGGAAACGCTGAAAGAACCGCCTGTTCAGTTGGCGCCGTTTTAGATTGCGCGAAGCATTAACTCTGCCCTTATCTTAAGCTGTTGTAGTAGGCTGAGTTTTTGGTTTCTAGTATTTCAAGAATTATTTGTTCCGTTTTTTCTCCGACACCCTTGATTTCTCTCAGCCTGCTCTTCATGGCTGATAGGGACTTGTTCAACTGTGAGATTGCGTAGGCAGCGTAGCCAAAAGAGGAGCGTTTGCCCTCTAATCGCAGGAAATAGTCAAGGTGCTCCAGCATTACGATCACTAAATCGTTTTCTGATAAAATGTCCCTGTAAAGAGCAGGAGGAATGCGTCTATCGACTTTGTACTTTCGGGACAGCTCGTTAAAAATTGAGTTAATCGTGTTGTAATACTCTTCTGTTGCTTGACCCCACTTGTTCTCTCCATATATTTGCCCGTACTTTGCTAAAAGCTCAGGATGCCTTTCTCTGAGTGAACTGTAGAAATATTCTTTTTGTCTTCCATCTTTAAGGGTCATACCACCAAAAATTACGAAGTCAACACCAACTTCATAAGCCTTCCGCAAGGTTTCCGCAATCACTTCTGGAGTATCAGTTATGAACGGGATAACAGGAAGAAGAAACATGCCGCAGGCAATCCCTTCTCTTTTGAAAAAGGCAAGCGTTTTCAGGCGTTCGCTTGGAGGCGGGACATGTGGTTCAAAGACTGCGCTGACTTCATCATTTGTTGAGGAGAAACTGAAGCTTACAATTGCCCTGTTCTGCTGGTTGATCCGCTTAATAATGTCAAGGTCTCTCTCAACAAGGGTGGCTTTTGTTAGTATGTGCACTGGCCACCTGTACTCACATAAGAGCTGCAGGACTCTTCGGGTTAGCTGATACTTCTCTTCCACTGGCTGATAACTATCACCGACACCGCCCCCCAGCATAATATAGCCTGGCTTTAGCTTGACACGTCGGCCAATGGGCTTTAATTCTCTGCGCAGAACCTCCACCGCATTTGTTTTTACTGCAACATTCTCTCCAAAGACCCCGTCAACTTGATAGCGTTCTGAACGACCGTCACAATACACGCAGTTATGAGCACAGCCTCTGTAAAGGTTCATCCCGTAACGTGAAACAAACCAAGAATCAATTTTCTTGTGCTTAAGCAGGATTGATTTTGCTTTAATCTCTCGGATATTCACTCCGTTTATACACCCTCTTCTTATACTGATACTCGTCAACGTGCAAAAGGTTCATCACTCTAATTGGTTCCTTTTTAACAAGATTTCTACATGCCCTATAGGCTATCCAGTAAGAGTTACGGTCCCCACCTGCGACAAGCTCCTCCACTAATCCAAAAACAAGCTCGGGAAGATGCCTTGCCAAATCACTCAAGTTATTTCCTACGGATGTACGTGGATATTCCGAACTCTCTCTGAACAAGTTTCTCAAAATAGACAAAGAGTAGTTGGGACTTTTATAGAACCAACTGTTTTCCTTTACCGGACGAAGAGTTTCGCTGACAAATCTGCGGATGTTTGGGTCCTTGGATCTTGTGAGCTTCAGCAGAAATTCCCTCATCTCATCCGGCCATTTTTGTATGAGCTTACGGAAGAACATCTGAGCGAATTCTCGCATATTCCAGTCAGCGGACGATGCTGAAGCTTCAAAGAAAGGCAAAACTTTCTCGTAATCATTGGTTCCATAAAATGAAAGGATACCCAACGCGACGTCTTTGCTTTGGAAATCATCGCTTTTCTCAAACAGTGTTGCGCCAATCTCGTATACCTTTGCGTTCATTTCTACGAGACTCGAAAACAGGTATCGGCTTAATACTTGAACAGTGTAAACGCTGCCGAAAGAGATACGCTTGTTTTCGGGGATGTTATCGTAAAGTAACTTCAAGACATCGGGCACATGCTTTATTGCCAGAGCGTATTTGCTTTGCAGAACGTTAGCTATAATATTTTGTTGGATTTTCGTTTCGATGTTATGATTGAGGATTTTCAATCATAATCACTCTGGTGAGTCTGTCTTCCCACGACCTTTAAGCCCCATGTTATATTTGATTCTTCTGTGGCTTTTGCTGAATCCAACTTGTGCTCTATTCAAGTACTGTAAAATATAGAAAGTAAGATGCTGGAATGTTATTCGAAGCTTCCAAATTTTTCGTCATTGAAATAATACTTTGCATTGTAGCCAGAAAGAGTTAAAACGTCACCAGCAGCTATTGCAAACCCATTTCCTTGTGGCTCAATGTTATACTGTATGTCATTCCAAATCACTTTTACCCACGCATGGTACTGATTATTTTGTTCGCCAACTATAACATACACGTTATCAGGTAACCAGCCATCCGCTCGGAGTAACGAGCACAGCAATACGGAGAAGTCTTCACAATCTCCTGTTCTAAGCTGTATGGTTTCATTTGGAAATTGCCAGTATTCCATTTCGCCATGAATTTCAGAGTCACTTCTGTATATTATGTTGCTCCCAACCCAGTCTCTCAGTGCCATCCAGTTGACAGTCAATACGGGTTTATCTTTCAAAATTTTATTTTTCAATTCAACCACGTTTTGGTCTTCGGGGGTTATGAATGAGCGACACAAGTTTTCATCAAAGATTCTTGAAAGATTTGCATTCACGATAACAGTTTTGGAATTAGAAGAAAGAGGGCATGATGCTTCTATCGTAACAATTTTAGCTGATTTATAGCCTACTTTCACTGTAATCGAGCTTGCATAAGCTTCGGATGGCTGCAATAATGCTACTGATTCAGTATTGTAGTTGGCGCCGTCTATTTTGGTAGTGACTTCTACGTTTTCAGCAGAGTCATTACCCGAATTTGTAACAGAGACTTCTAAATTGCTAATGAACTGGGGCAAGTCGGTTGCAATATTTTCCCAATAACTACTGTTTTCTTTAACATTAACTTCTAATTTTGGTCCCATTTGCTGGCTATTTTGGTTCGTAGCTGTATTCTGGATAAAAGATATAAAACCTTGAATTTGATCCTGAAACGTAAAAGGCGCAATACAAAACAACACAATAACAACAATTACTATGAAAACTACAACTCTACGCAAGGTTTTATCCCATCAAATTACTTAGCCTCAGGTTACAAAAAGTTTTTGGATGCTTTGCACCTAAACTGCTTTGTAGCGCTTTTGTTTAATGTCTTAAATCTGTTTTCTAACGCTGACAGATGTTAGTTTTTAGGTAATTCTGCTCCTGTCCACATTGTTGCCCATAAATGCGATTTATCAATAACGCTTATTTGGGTGAGCCTACATCGTGTCCTTAAAGCTAAGATGAAGGCACCTTAAGTGGTTACGGAACATCCGAGAATAAGTCGAGAGAAAAAGACAATTGAAGCAATGGTGCGTATATACTGCAAAAATCATCACGAAAGCAAAGGTGAACTTTGCCCAGAATGCAGCGAATTACTTGAGTACGCGAAGATGCGTTTGGATAAATGCCCCTTCCAAGAGAAGAAACCCACATGCGGCAAGTGTTTAGTACATTGCTACCAGCCTCAAATGAGAGAAAAAGTGAAGAAGGTTATGAGGTACTCGGGTCCACGCATGCTTTTGCATCATCCAGTTCTAGCGATACATCACGTTATTGACGGACGTAAGAAGCCGGAAAAACTAACCAGAAAAACTCGTTAATATTCTGCGTTGTGTCTATCTGGAATTTGTCCCACAAAACGTAAAAACTAAATATGTGATTAAATGCAGTGATTTACTATGGGTAAGAAACGATCCCGGGCAGTCTATTTCTTGGTTATTTTAGTGTTCACTATTATTATTGTGGCTGTTATAATTTTAACATCATATTCAGGAACGGGAACTCAAGCTCGGGTGCCAGGAGTTTCTCCAAGTGACACTTTCACTTACGACGTTTCCAGTTTTTGGAGTTCCAGCGACGCAAATGCAGTAGTCCCTCAGGGGTTGTTAGAGATAAACCAGACAGAATTGTTCCGAGTCACCATAACTGATGTTACTGATACAATGGTTACAACGTTTGATGTTTGGCTTCTTGAAAATGGAACCGTACGTAATTCAACGGGTTTGGTAAATGTGGAAACAGGATATAATTCTGGTGGATTTTGGCCGGTTGTTGCCGCTAATCTTGGAAAAAATGACCTATTGCATCCTGCTGGACAGAATGGAATTACTGTTGACGAGACAATAATGAGGGAGTATCCAAGTGGCGCAAGAGAAACAAATCATTTTACATTTAACTACGAAGGTAACGACGAAAACTATGGTTATTATATTGCAGAGAGTGATTATTATTTTGATAGAGCGACAGGGATGCTTGTTGAATTATACGATAGAAGTACGTTTCTTAGTACTAATATGCAGGGTGCAATTCTATGGAAAATCAAAGAATCAAATGTTTGGGTAGTTTCATAGTTCCCGTCCATTTTAATTCTACCATTGTTTATGATAGCAACATTGTTGGCAGCAATTGCCTACAAAAAGAAACACACAAGCTCCACGCAGAGGCAGGTTCCAGCCAAGACGCTTAAATTTTAGAGGACTATCCACTGGCAGGCTATCCCTTAAAAAACTATTTCAGAAATAACTGCTGAAATGCACAAGGCTAAATTTCTGCTTTTTTCAGGAGTTCTCTTGCGTTTTTGAGAGCGATCCGATAGAAAATTACCGCTAAAACGATGGCGATGACTGCGCTTATTCCAAGTGCTAGGAAAGGATCCAAAAACGCGCCACCTAACAAAGCTGGGATAATTCCTGACATGGAGGATAGCGCATATGGGAAAAAGGGCGCTAAGATGGCTGCGCCTGCTGCGGCGCAGGCACCTAAATTAATAAAGCTCCATGACATGCGTATCATTCTGGGTCTAGGTGTTTCAGTGAAATCAGCTCCACTTATACCATTTGACAGCGAAATTGCGCCTAAGGCGAAGACTAAGAAAGCTGCCTCAAGGCAAGCCACAATTGTGTAGCGTAACGATGGCTGATAAATGATGAACCCGAAAATTCCCATAACCACCAAGACAATAAGCGAAAAGAAAATTATGAAAAAGTACTTGCTCTTAACCAGAGTTTTGGCGGAAATGGGAGAAGCATAAATTCGCCAAACAGTCTGACCTTCTTCACCTATCATGAAGTTGCCCAAGCCCATGCTCATGATGGAAGCTGGCAAAAGAAAAGTCATGGCACGATAGAGTGTTAAAAGGGAGGCAGGCATTGCTTCGCTTTGACCGAACGATTGCATAATTGGCACTATAATGACGATTATGGGAATTATAAAGATCGTCATTAACTCTCGTCGGCGCGTGAACGCTTTTAAGTCTTTTCTGATCAATGCTGCCTCAACCGTGGAAAAGCCCAGTTTGCCTAAGAAACCAGTTCTGGGAGCGTAAACTCCACGTGAAATTGTTATCGCTGGCGGCTCATAAAGCCCAAATCGCCTGTTCAGCAAAGTAGCGAGATAAAACAAGCTGGCGATGAACAGGATAGAAAGGGCTAGAAAGATGAAGCCTTGTAGCAAGAGGCCGCTTGTGAAGGAGTAGAGAATCATGCCTAACCACACGAAAGGTATGAACCAAGCTGCCGTCTGAGCCGAGGCAATAGTTTGGATGAATGTTGCGGCTCCGCCAGAAGTCATGTAGAAATAAATGATGTAGAATACTAAGAAGAATAGCAGTGAGCCGATGAACCTCACCCACACCGCCGCTCGACCCGATGACTTATAGACTGCACCGATGAATCTCACTTGCAGTATTCTCAAAACTTCTGTGATGGCGCTTGCCATGAAAGCAGCGGCGAATACAGCAAGAGATGCCATCACGGCGGGAAGAACTTGACCGATAAAAACTGAGAATATTGTGATAGCTGACGTGATAAACACCACTGAGGCAAGTGGAAAACCCAATAAGCTCGCTAAGATTGATGCTAAAGTGTGTTCTTGCCAAGTTACAGGCAGCCAATAAGGCACCTGCGATGAGGCTCTGACACCACTGCGTTGAATTTGCTGCATCATAGTGAAGACCAAACTGTAAACCAAAACGAGGGTTGGCAATGACAGAAAAATGCCCAGCACTGCTTCCTGAAAAAGAATGAAAAGTTCTGGGTCAGCCACTGAGACAAAATCGTAAAGTATTCCAGCCAACACGCCAGTTACTATGCCGAGCGCTAGGCCAACCCAGTAAGGCCAGTAAGCGAGGAAACCGCTCTCGCGATACTTTGTGATTTTTCTTCCTCTGATAAGCCTGCCAGCTTTCCTCTCAACGTGCATCAGGCTGAGTACGTTCTTCCAATTCATTTCAAGAGTTCCTCAACCACGGCTCTTATGTCATCCGTACCAGTTAACTTCAAGAAAATATCTTCTAGGCCAGAGTCTGGCAGTTTCGACATTTGCCTTAACTCTTTCATGTTGCCTAACGCTAGGATTTTTCCTTGATACATGATGCCTATGCGGTCGCATACCGCTTGCGCTATCTCTAACACGTGAGTGGACATTATGGTGGTTACGCCTTGCGTTTTCAGTTTGTGAAGAAAATCTTTAACTATCCGCGCCGAGCGTGGGTCCAAAGCGCTTAACGGCTCGTCGAGAATGAGGAGCTTCGGCCTGTGCAAAAACGCTGAGATCAAAGCGATTTTCTGTTTCATTCCTTCCGAGTAACCGTTTATCATGTCGCCTTCCCGTCCTTCGAGTTGAAGAGCCTTCAAGTACTCGGTGATCCTGTTCTTCTTTTCTTCTGTTTGCATGCCGTATATGTCGCCTATGAAGTCCAAGTATTCGATACCAGTTAAGAACTCGTATAGGCGTGGAGATTCAGGAACGTAACCTACAAGTTGCTTCACAGCAACGGGGTCTTTTCTCACATCAATCCCGAGAACGTTGACTGCGCCTGAGTCAGGTTGAACCAATCCTAATAGCATCTTAAGCGTAGTGGACTTTCCTGAACCGTTTGGTCCTAATAAGCCAAATATCTCGCCTGTTTTTATGCTTAAATCAACTTGATCTACGGCTAAAATCTCGTTGTAACGTTTAACAACGCCTTTCAATTCAACAGCTACGGCACCGTTCGTGGTCAACAACCCCTCGCTGCAATAAAACTGGAGAACAATATTTAAGCCTAACGTGGGCTTTTTACGCTATGTTCATTCAGGCGGCGTCTCCTCCATTTTATTTACGCAAAAGCCCTTTGCCACCAAATAACCTTAAATCGGAGTCCATGTAACTCTGCTATCTTGCTGAGAAACCGATGACCAGCGTTATCGAAACCTTCAAACTGACAAGATTGTTCAATGGTCTCACGGCAGTTGACAAGCTCAACATCAACGTTGAGTCGGGAGAGATTTTTGCTCTGCTCGGACCCAACGGCGCGGGCAAAACCACAACTATCTCCATGCTGTGCACAATACTGAAGCCAACTTCTGGAACCGCAAAAGTCAACGGCTTCGACATAGTTAAAGAAGCCATGCAAGTGAGAAAGTCAATCGGAATCGTCTTTCAGGACCCAAGCATCGATGACAGGATGACAGGGCGAGAAAATCTTTTCATGCACGCTAACCTCTACGGGGTCCCCACAAGCGAACAGAAAAGCCGCATTGACAGCGTCCTAAAACTAGTCGAGTTAGAAGACAGGGCAAACGACCTTATGCGGACTTACTCTGGCGGAATGAGGCGGAGACTGGAGCTCGCACGCGGACTCATTCATTATCCCAAGGTGCTTTTTCTAGATGAGCCGACATTGGGGCTTGACCCGCAGACGAGAGACCACGTTTGGAAGTACATTCGAGAATTGAAAGAAGCACATGACATAACTGTTGTCTTGACCACGCATTACATGGATGAGGCGGACAGGCTTTCTGACCGCATAGCTATAATGGATTACGGCAAAATAATCGCTCTCGACACATCGTCTAACTTGAAGGACACATTGGAAGGCGATGTAGTTATTATTAGGGCGAATAATCCTGACGCTGTTTTGTCGCTGGTTACTGAAAAAATGGGACTGCCGCAAGCCCACATAGTCAACGGAAACGTTGAGGTTACGGTGAAGAACGGGAAAAGCATGCTGCCGAGAATCGTGGAAACGGCGACGCACAACAACATTTTCGTTGAGTCAATATCGCTACGTGAACCGAACCTCGAGGACGTTTTTCTGCATTACACGGGTAGGACGATACGCGCGGACAGCAGCAGAGAACCGCATGGAATGTCAGCTATCGCGAGGAGAAGAATAAGATGACCGAACTCAGAGGTTTCTACACGCTGTGGTTCCGAGAGGTCAAACGGTACCTGCGGGACCGAATCCGAATAGTCAGCAGCTTCTTCCAGCCACTGTTGTGGCTAGTTATATTCGGCACTGGCGTGCGATTTTCCGGTCAAATAGGCGGGCTTAACTATCAGGAATACATTTTTCCAGGCATCATCGGACAAGCGTTGCTGTTCACTTCCATGTTCATGGGCATATCCGTTATCTGGGACAAAGAGTTTGGTTTCATGAAAGAAATCTTGGTGTCGCCGGTTTCGCGGGTGTCCATTTTCTTGGGGAAAATGATTGGTGACAGCACCGACGCATTGCTTCAGGGAACAATCGTATTCTTTCTCGCCGTACTGTTAGGAATAAAAGTAGACCCTATAACGTATCTCGCAGCCCTGCCCGTTATGCTGCTTATCACTTTCGGCTTAGTCAGCATAGGGTTAACAATAGCCAGCTTCATGGGAAGCCTAGAGAGCTTCGGTGCCATACAGAGCTTCATTAACCTGCCCTTGTTCTTCCTAAGCGGTGCCTTGTTCCCGCTCACTGGTCCAGGCATTCCAGAATGGTTGCAAATCGCTTCAAAGGTGAACCCACTAACTTACGGAGTTGACGCTTTGAGGACTATAATTTTAGGCGGAGCTTGGGAGCCGCTTCAGCTTCAACCTTTGTATGTAAACCTTGCTATCGTGGGAGTTTTTGATTTGATCATGATAATTATCGGAACGTGGGCATTTACCAGAATGAAATAAAAAGGTAGTATGTTTCTTGCAGAGGTTTACTTGTTAGTCATTTCGTTAATCTGCTGTTCCATTACGTGCCCGCGACAGTAAACTAAAGCCTTCTTGATGCCTGGCACCTTCTTTGCAGCGTTCTTTATGTCGCTGGCTAGTTTGAAAGCGATTGGACAGAAGGGGCTGGTTGGAATGAATTCTACTTTGACGACTCCTGGTTCTTCTTCTTTCACGTTTGTAATCATCTGCATTTCAGCTAAAGTCATGCCTGTTTCAGGGTCCACTACTTTGCCTACTTCTTCGCGGACTTTATTTTCCAATTCCGTCAAGCCTTCTCCACCTTCCGCAGTCTCTTAATGTGAAGAATTACGGGCATAGCATATAAAATGTTGCATAACACCTAAGAATGGAGCAGGAAATAATGCTTAGCGGTTAACTAACATGAACGATGACTCGTGCATCTTCTGCAGAATAGCGCGAAAACAAGCGCCTGCCAGTCTCGTTTACGAAGACGAAAAGGTGATGGCTTTCCTTGACGTAAGACCTCTCAATGAGGGACACACTCTGGTTATACCTAAAGCGCATTACGAAACTATTTTCGAAATTCCAGAAGAACTCAATGCCTATCTTCACCGCATTGTCAAACGAGTCTCTTTCGCAGTCAAAAAAGCTTCAAAAGCAGATGGAATCAGCATATTCCAGCAAAACGGGAAGGCTGCTAGCCAAGAGATATTTCACTTGCACGTCCACGTTGTTCCCAGATACGAAGGACAGAAACTAGCCCGTTTCGGCGAGATTTTAGAGGCAAATAGAGAAAAACTGGAACAAGTTGCAGCGAACATAAGACGCCACATATAGTCATATTAGAAGCGGCGCCTTTGTGAAGCCCGCGTGAAGTTTGATATATATAAAGGAAAGGGATAGACATCTCAGAGAGCGCTTATCCGCAACAATTCTCTGGTATTTCACATAGAATATGCAGTTTGGACTCTTTCTAAAAGTAAAAAAAGAAGAGGATAGTGTTTTTTCTGTTTAATCTTCTTCTTGGTTTTCAGTGTTTTCGTCTGTTTCTGCGGTTGCGGCTGCTTCTTCGACGTCTTGTTCCTGTTCTGGTATGCTTTCGACGATTACTTCCGGTTGCGCCTCCTCGGGCGCTTCCTGAGGGTGGGCCTCCTCAAGCATTTCCTCCACAATCTCTGGTGTGTCCTCTATGGCTTGTGGGGCCTCTTCTGTGAACTCTGGCGTTTCCTCTACGACCTCTGATGTGTCTTCTTCGGCTTGAGGCATATCTGCTGTGAGCTCTGGTGTTTCCTCCATGACTTGGGGTGTCTCTTCTGTGATTTCAGGTGTGTCCTCTATTTCCTGCGGCATCTCTGCTGTAACCTCTGGCGTTTCCTCCACGACATCTGACGTTTCTTCTGTGGCTTCTGGCATCTCTTCTGTGATTTGTGGTTGGTCCTCTATTATGACCTCTGGCGTTTCCTCTACGACCTCTGATGTGTCTTCTTCGGCTTGAGGCATATCTGCTGGAATAGTTTCCTCGCTCTCAATTTCGGGCTGTTCTGGAACTGCTTCATCTGTTGTTATGGCTGGTTCTTCGGGAGTTGGCGCTACTTCAACTTCCACTTCCGCTGGGGCGACTGGCTCGTTTTCTACGGGCTCATTTTGGACAGCTTCGCTTTCCTCAGTCGGCAAAGAGGGCTCTGTTGTTGGCGCTTCGACAGGTGGGCAAAGCTGGTTTGTGGCTTCTTTTATCACGTCTAATTCGTGCTTGGCGGTTTCAAGTCCTGTGGATAGGAGAGTAATTTCACGCTGGTAACTTTCCTCATCGATTTCGCCAACCACATGCTCTATCTCATAGTTGGCAAGAAGAGTCTCCAACGTTTTGATCTGGCTCTCTAGCTCCTGTGTTTTACCTTGCATTTTCGCAAGGAGGTCTTTCTGCTGTTTTTCGATTTCCATGATGACTGCAGTTATGTCGTTCTCGAATGAGTCGCGTGTGGTCTGAGAAATTCTGCCGCTTTCAAATAAATTGTCCAAAGCTTGTTTCTTTTTCTTCGCTATTTCATATTCTTCGTTTAATCGTTTAAAGGAGTGTTTCCACGAAATCAATTTTAGCACCGTGGCTTTTTCTAAGCGTAAAAGAAGAAAATAACGTTTGTTAACATGCACATATATCTCTGACTAGTAAAAACAGCCGTATCTGTTATCGAAATGAAAATTATGCGTTTAAAATTTTGTTGGTTCCACGTTATTTATATAATTAAACATTGAAATTTTTTTCAACCAAAATTTACAACAAAAATCTTTTTCGCATGGGAAATGCATGCTCTAGATAGGGGTTAAGGTGTGGTTCTTGTGTAAGAAAAGTTTGTCCTGATCATGGTGGCTAAGGCTTTAAAATGGAAAGTAGAAGCCAAAAGTGAATTGTGGTTTTACACTGTTGTGTTCGCGCAGCCCGTTTAATATGTATATTTCGGATTTTGTTTCAACATCTAAGTCTGAGTTAGAATAAATCTTATATATCTAAACACGAATAAAACTATTATAACGTGAATAAACATGGTGGCATTGACAATAATACTTAGCAGCGGGCGATTAGAGGGAAAAATCCTCAAGAAAATGCATGAACGCATAATCAAAAACTTCATGGATATTATAATAATGACCGAGTTGCGAAACGGGTCCCTCAGCGGCTACGATGTTATCTCATACATTCACAACAAGTTTAACCTCCTCGTGAGTTCAGGCACAGTATACTCTTTACTGTACTCCCTTGAAAGAAACGGTCTTGTCGAAGGCACATGGGATGAAAGAAAAAGAGTTTACAAACTCACAGAGAAAGGTAAAAAAAACAATAGACACACTACTGAACGCCAGCGACAAAATCAAAGGATTCATGGCAAACATCCTGAAGTCACAAAACACTCCTTAACTTTTTTTACGAGTTAAGTGCCGAATCGAAACGCTAAAAAACCCCTTTCTTGTTTCTCCTATGAGCGGAAAATGCACTGGAGGGCCCGTAGCTCAGTAAGGACAGAGCACCGGACTTTTAAGCTAACAGGCAGAGAAATCCGGGGGTCACGGGTTCAATTCCCGTCGGGCCCGCCACTAGACCCGAACCCATTTAGGTGCCTTTAAAGGTTAACATCCAATCTGGAGGAGAGGGAAAGAAGAGAAAAGTTCTTGGATATCTCCATTTTGTAGGCGTAAATCTCAACTCCTTTTACGGCAGCGTTTCGCAGAGCTTTTCCAAATTCTGAATCGGTTTCGTCGCTGGGCGCGAATGCGTGGGCATCGGTTCTTTGAACAATAAAAACTATGCATGCTCTGTAACCTTCTTTTTTGGCCTTCACCAAATCGCTCACGTGCCTCTTTCCCCTTTCAGTCACGGCGTCAGGAAACATAGCTACGCCGTCTTTCACCAAGGTGGCTGACTTTGCTTCTAACAAACAGCTTTCGTGTTTGTTGGCCAAGAAGAAGTCAAATCTAGTGTGCCCATAGCCATATTCTGGCTTTATTATGTTGTACTCTGAAAGTTCTTCTATGTCTCCATTTCTCAGGGCTTCTAAGACCAGTTTGTTGGGCACCCGAGAATCAACAGATACCCTCTGACCTTTATAGGTAACTCCGATCAAATCGTAACTAGTTTTTCTGTTCTCTTTCATTACCTCTCTGAGAATAACTTCGGTTCCTGGAATCAAGAACTCACGCATTCTTCCTGGGTTAGGCAAAAAAGTTAACAAAGTCTTGTCTTCAACTTTTACGAGAGCTGAGAAACGGTTTGGTCTCTCTTGAAAAACGCCCCTAACGGTTTTACCTTCGATTTTTAAGAAGCTAACCAACTAACTTTCCCAGCCTCACAAACAGCGTTACCCATAATTGAATAAAAAGTAGGCTAAAAAGTCTTGGTTCCATATTTCAGGGATAGAACCAAACAAAGCAAGAAAGGGATTAATCAGCACAACTGCCCTATAATGTTAGCGGGTTTGCTGATAGCGACCTCAAGCTCAGCCACTTTAGAAAGAGAGCAGAGTTATAACTTACGAGACCTCTTTAGCAGGTGCCCTTCGCGGTCAATCTCGCCTTCGCGAATTCTTGTGGTTGAGATGGGTTTATAGTTTTCTGCAGGCACCATGTTGATGGTGATTATCGTGAGCGGTGGCAGTTGCGCTTCGCTTCGTTTTTGGTTAATTTTGAGGGCGGTTTTTTCAGTTTCTTCGCTCACAACCAAAGCCTCTATGCAGGTGTCGGTTAGGGTATTGCCATAAGGGTTGTTTAGAGGAACAATCTCCGCCTTATCATTTAGGTTCCGTGCCTTCAGAAAAGCCCGTAACTCTTTCAGTCTCTCCTCATAAGGCGCTGTTACGTGTGGCTTGCCCATTTTCTCCACGAACTCGTCAGTGCACAACCCGATCAAGACGTGTTCGCCGATCTCGAAGGCTTTTATGAGCAGTACCTTGTGTCCTTTGTGGAATTCGTCGAAGGTCCCGCCAACTGCCACCTTTCTAAACTTTTTCATGCCTTACCAGCCTAGCGCCTTGAAAGTCAATCTTAGCTGCAAGGATTTTCTCGTTGGGTAAAACCTGCTTAAAAGCTTCTGCTATATTACCCGCGTTTTCCTCATGTGCAAGCGCGTGAACCGCTTCGCCCACCATGTTCTGTGCCGCGCCCACAGCGCCAGCCTTTTCTGACAATTTCACCAATTGCCTAACGCGCGGGGTCATGAATCCGACTTTCTCCGCGAACTCTAGGCAGCACGCCATAAAATTCTCCACGGAAGGCTCAGCCAAAATCGCCTCCAACGTTTTCCTGCCCCAACGGTTAACCTCGCGTCGCTTTTCCGCTGAAGTCAGCACCTGCTTTGTGGGCGTTGACCCGAAAACTCCCGCAACAATCATGTAGTCATCGCTTAGTGGTATGCGGTCAATGATGCTGATTTCTGGTGCGCCTGGCTCAACTGTGAGTATGCAACCGCCAAGCATTAACGGGCCGACGGTGCCCAGCCCTGTTTTGCACTGGACTTCAGCAACATGTGCTATTCTGCCAATCTGATTATAGGTAAGCGGCAACTCTAAAGCCTTTGACAGCGCTAAAGCAGTGGTTAAGGCTCCAGCTGCACTGGAACCGAATCCCGCACCGATAGGGACATCGACTTTGTGATTGACAACAACATCGAAGAACTTGCCAGCCTTGCTCAGTAACATTTGAGAGACGGTTCTTGTGGTCTCTGCTTCTGGCGCAAGTTTTCCATTAATAAAAACGCGGATAAAATTTGCTTTGGCTTCAGAAACCGAGACCTCGGTCAAAACTCCTTTTTGGATTCCGAAACCGCCGCCTCTGGCGCCAACCCGCTCCAAGTCCGCGATAGGCTTTCCGTCGTTTGTTCGGTCGCAGATTTCAAAAAAACTTGAAATTCCTGCTGGGCTAAAGGCTCTGACTTGTTTGAGCACTGTTTATTGCCTCTTATTTTTCATGTTGGGAAGTCAAGGAAGGAAAGGCTTTGTAACAGATTTTTACAACTGGGGGAACTATGGTTACAAGAAAAGGTATCTCTGTGGCAAAGGTCCAGACAAGCCAGAGGGAGCTTGCGTATAATGGTGCGTTGCGTTCAAACCCTGTTGTTAAGGGTAATGGTAAGAATTGGCTATATGCCCAAAGGCCGAGACCTATAATGGCACTTCCCACCAAAAGACCGACAACAGATGCCAAGCCGTAATTTTTCCATTCGGGTTTCCACAATCCAACTCCGATTACCAGAGCAACGCAGGCGAAGAGAATACCTAAAAACAGAGCTACCAAGTCTATAGTTAACGTTTCAATTATGAAAAGGTACCCAATAAGTCCTGTTATCGCGGCACTTCCAATGATTAATGCGAGGATTATGTTGCGCCATTTCATTTTTTTCCGTGAGAGTAGACCAATGAGATAGAAACCAGCAAAATTTGATGGAACACCCACGGTGAGGCTTAAGAGGGGGATACCGTGGCCAGGTTGAATCATGTCACTAATGAAGATGCCTATTGCTGCGCTTGTCCCTCCAACCCATGGCCCAAAAAGCACCGCAAAGATTGCGGGAACTATAACTGCTGGCCAAAATTTGACCACTCCAACCACTGGACTTACGATTCCCATGTTTGTCAAAATCCCAACGATTGCGTAGAGAGCAGCGCTAACTCCTGTCATTGCCACATATAACGTTTTCATTTATGCTACACCATTTGTGAATGATGCAGGAACCTATTTTGATTAGATAAAGTTTATGTATGAACTGTTTAAACACGTTTAAACTTGCAATGCTCGTAGTAACCTTACCACGTAAACTATGGTCACAGGATGCACACGGTAACAGAAAAAAGGGAATTGCGCGGGCTATAAACAATACTTTTAAGTTATTTGGCGCCATTTACAAAAGCAATTCTGAGTGTTGAAACATGAAGATGAGAACGATAAAACTAAATCCAGATTTCCTTATGGAAACACTGCAAGGGAAAGCAGCACCTTTCACTTCCAACCTGCCAGACGATATTGAACTTTTAGAAATTAAGTACGACTTGTTTTCCAAGCAAGTATTAGCAATCGTAAGAAGCGACAGTTTTGAAGACGTTGCAGAATCCTATCCAATTCCAGAATTCAATGTAATTTACACGGCAAGCTCCAAAGCAGAATCTCAGCCCACACCAAGCTCTAAACCTGAAGCTAAGCCGACGGAGAAAACGCAGGTTCAAACAAGCTCAGACACAGCGGCGGTAGAAGAAGAATTTAGCCCAGAGCAACGCGAGTTGTTAAGGTTTGCCGCAGAAGGAGAATACGTCTTTGTAAAGCCAATTCAATACTTGAAGACTGAATGGAATGAAATTAACGAAGTTGTGAGAAGTTTAGGCGGTAAATGGGTGAAAGGCGA
>JGI2171J19970_10000917_pt1 | contig 16255 bp, 18 predicted proteins | sample DeeMarSWOR324_28_FD_19970 | JGI IMG/M metagenome (IMG submission 19970) | reverse complement strand
GATGGGGTTCCAGTGGTTGAGAGGGTTGGTCATGTCTTTATCATGGACAGGATGATTGCTGAGGGTGCTGTGTTAGGTGGAGAGACGAGTGGGCATTTCTATTTTCCTGAGTTGCACGGAATGGATGACGGGATTTTTGCGAGTTTGAGGATGGCTGAGATTCTCTCTAAGTGTGATGAGAAGCTTTCGGAGATTGTTAATTCTTTGCCTTGGTATCCTTCTGTTCATGAGAGGAATTTTACTTGCCCAGATAGGTTGAAGTTTGGTGTTGTGGAGCGATTGAAGGCGCGGTTTCGGGAAGCTGGGTTGCATGTTTTGGATATTGATGGCGTCAAGCTTTTGGACGAGGATGGGTGGGTTCTTTTGCGTCCGTCGAATACTGAGCCTTTGATTAGGGTTTCCGCCGAGGCGAGGAGTGAGAAGAAGCTGAAGGAGCTTTATGATTTTGCGGTGAGAGAGTTGAAGAAAGTCATGAAGGAGTGTGGTTAGCGTGCGAACTGTCATTCTCGCCGGTGGTACTGGTAAGCGTGTCTTTCCTTTGGCTGTGAATAAGCCGAAGCCTATGTTTAGGGTTTTGGGAAAGCCGTTGATTCAGTATATTGTGGAGACTTTGAAGGAGACTGGGCTAGAAGACTTCATCATTGTGATAGGTCATAATGGTGAGCAGATTAGGGACTATTTTGCGGATGGCAGCGAGTTTGGGGTCGACATAGACTACACGGTTCAAAAGGAAGCCTTGGGGATGGCTGATGCTTTGAAGACTGCGAAGGATTCGGTAGGGGATTGTTTCTTTGTTGTTAATGCTGATGATGTCTTTGAGGCTTCCTTGATTAGGCGTATGCTAGAGCAGCATAAGAAGCGTAGTGCTGGGATTGTTCTTTCTTGTAAGCCTGTGGAAGAGACCTGGAAGTTTGGCATCATAGAGAAAAAGGGCGACAGAGTGACCAAGTTTGTTGAAAAGCCGCCCAAGGGAAAGGAGCCTAGCAATCTGGCTGTCGTTGGCGCTTACATACTGCCAAAGGAGATCTTTGGCTACTACAAGAGGATTCCTGTTTCCGATCATCAGTACGAAGATGCGGTGGAGATGTTTATTGAGGATGGGAATCTTGTGAGTGCAGTTGTTTATGATGATTTCTTTGCTGGATACAAGTTTCCTTGGGACTTGTTTACTATTAATGAACATTTGATGAACAAGCATGTCACGAAGCAAAGGATTGAGGAGGGTGTTGACGTTTCGGAGAAGGCGGTGGTTGATGGGAATGTTTGGATAAGACATGGTGCAAGGGTTTTTGCAGGTGCTTGTATAAGTGGTCCTTGTTATGTAGGATCTAACAGTTTGGTTGGAAACAACTGCCTCATTCGAAATCATTCCAGTATTGGGGACAATTGTGTTATTGGCTTCTCTACAGAGATCAAGCATTCTTTGGTTGGTGATGACTGCTGGCTTCATACGAATTACGTTGGGGACAGTATTATGGGGGACGGTTGTAGTTTTGGAGCTGGAACTATTATTGCGAATTTTCGGTTTGACGAGAAGAGTGTCAAGGTTAGTGTAGAAGGTAAGAAAATAGACTCTGGGCTGGACAAGTTTGGTGCTGTAATTGGTGATAATTGCAAGACCGGGATCAACGCTTGTTTGTCGCCTGGGGTGAAGATTGGGCCTTATAGTATAGTTGGACCCAACGTTAACTTGCGGGAGGATTTGGAGCCGGGGAAGATGATCTTGATAGGCAAGGAGAGCTACGTGGTAAAGGAGAATAAGATAACGATCTCTCCAGAGAAGAAACAGGAACTAATGAAAAGACTAATGAGATACAGGAGACGATGACTAGGTCCTTTTCGCGCGTGGGCAAACTGCGAAAACGTGTCCACAAAGTCGAAATTAGGAATTTTCCAGAGCGCTTTGAACAGAGAGCCATAGACAACCCTCAAACAAGCAGCAGAAGCCTCCTCACCACGCTCTGGTCTGCACGCACAAGAAACAAAATAAGCCACCCATACGCTAATACACACAAGGTAATCAAGACATGTCAACAGCCCAAAGAAAACTCTTCACAGAAATAGGTATCCTCATAGATAAAACAGTCCAAATCACAACCACACAAGGCGAGACCTACACAGGGACCCTAACAGGCGTAAACCCAGAAACCCTTACCGTATCCCTCACAGATGCAAAAGCGAAGAAGGGCATAGCAATCCACAAAGCCATTATAAACGGAAACACAATCGCCAACATCCTAGCCATAGAAAGACCCTTCGACCTCAAAGCCCTCGCAGAACGCCTAGACAAAGTCTTCCCCACCATGGTAAAACTCTACGAAGACAAAGGCTTCATCTGGGTCATGGACAAAATCAAAGTAACAGAAAAAGGCATAACAGAAGGAACCGGCCCCGCAGCAGAAAGAGTCCAAAGAGTCTACGACCAATTCCTAGCCGAAGCAAAATAAGCCATAGAAGCAAGACCTAAATCAACCAATGCCTTGACTCCCTCCTTTTTCTCTCCCCCACCTGCGTGCCACCACCTAAACCGAAAGACTCCAAAATGCTACGAGTCGCCTCGGCAGCCACATCCAACCTCCCCTGATCAACCGTCAAACCCAACATCTCACAAACTACAGCTAACACTTCCCGCGCAGCCTTAGCATCAGGATAGAAACCAGGAGTCTCACCCAGAAGACAAGACCCCTTCATACCGCGCAGCCTACCCAACCCAACAAGCAGGCCAGCCACACCGAAGATCTGTCCACCAACAATCTTAGCACCTCGGTTCAGCACCTCATTGAGGGTCTCCAGATCGGAAGCGGCACAGTACAACCCAGGAACATCAACAGTCTTATCCACTCTCAACCCTCCCAGAGTCACAACGTAACGGCACCCCAAACTCTCCGCAATGTCTAGAACACGTCCGCACAGCTCATATTGCCCAAACGTGGTCAAAGATTGCGTGTTACCATAAAGGATAATCAAATCCCGCTCACCACTACCTTGCCCCTTATGATAATATAGCTCATTTACAGGAAAACGCGTCTTTCCCTCCTTGGTAGTTACGGCAAAATCTTGAAAAGAAGAAGAGCGAATCTCCGCAAACAACCTCGCCTCCAACTCATGAATCAAGTGTAATGCAGAGATGTTCGCCACAAAACCTATACCTGGCAATCCTTCGATCAGGACAGGATCCGACAAAACAGGCTTCTCGTGGGTTCGAACTGAACATACCATTCCCAGACTCTCTCCTCAACCAGCACAATTAAGAAACTCCAGACAATATTAAAATATGCCTTGGCGGTCAAGCATCATGCACTTCGAAATACGAGACAGAGACCTCCTCGCAAGAATAGGCAGACTCGAAACGAAAAGCGGCACAATCGAAACCCCACTGCTACTACCAGTCATAAACCCCACCATCCAACCCATCCCACCCAAAACCATACGAAAAATCTTCAACCACCCAGCTCTCATAACCAACGCCTACATAATAAGGAAACACTTCAAAGTCCAAGCCACCAGAAAAGGAATACACAACCTCTTGGACTTCAGCGGCGTCGTCATGACAGACTCAGGAGCTTACCAAACTCTAGTGTACGGAGACGTAGAAGTCACACCAACGGAAATCGTGAGATATCAAGAAGAGATCAACACTGACATTGCTACGATATTGGACATACCAACAGGATGGAACGCCACCGAAAGACACGCAATGTACACCGTAGAAGAAACGCTAAGGAGAGCAAGGGAATTGACAAAAATAAAAACCCGCGAGGACATCCTCTGGGTTGGGCCAGTTCAGGGAGGGCAGCATCTCAACCTTGTTGCCCACTCGGCAAGAGAGATGGGAAAACTCCCCTTCCAGATCTATGCCTTAGGGAGTCCAACCCCCGTGATGGAGCAGTACCTCTTTGACACATTAGTCGACATGATTCTAACTGCAAAAAGGAATCTACCGCCACAGAGACCGCTCCATCTCTTCGGAGCTGGCCACCCCTTCATGTTCGCCTTAGCAATAGCATTAGGATGTGACCTGTTCGACTCTGCCGCTTATGCGATCTATGCTCGGGAAGGCCGCTACATGACCGAGTACGGAACCCTCAAGCTTGGCGAACTTGAGTACTTTCCCTGTTCGTGTCCGGTGTGCACCAAATGTGATCCAAACGAAGTAAGAACACTGGAAGAAACAGAGAAGCTAGAGGCACTAGCCCAACACAACCTTATCGTCAGCCTCTCCGAAGTGAAGCGCGTCAAACAAGCGATCATTGAAGGGCGCCTCTGGGAACACCTCGAGTTGCGAGCACACGGGCATCCAGCACTGCTACGAGGCGTGAAGCGGCTACGAAGATACGAGGAGTATTTGGAAAAACAAAGCCCTATCACAAAGAAGGCTGGTCTCCTATTCTTCGGTTCCCTTGGGCTAATCCGTCCAGAAGTCGTCCGCCACAGAAGAAGGCTACTTAAAAGATATACTCCGCCTGAAAACGCGGAAATCCTCCTTTTGCTACCTCAAACTCGAATGAAACCCTTTCGTAGGTCAAAAGAACATAAGAGAGCCTTGGGAGAGATCATGCAGCATGTGGGAGATAACATCGACAAGGTTCACATATGCACGTACGCGGCGCCATTCGGGATAGTACCTGAAGAACTTGAAGAAGTCTACCCACTCTCTCAGCACGAAGTCGCAACACCGCTCGACGTTGAAACGGTGACTTACGTAACTAGACAGGTTGCCCATTACATCACAACAACGAACTATGAGAAAGTCATCCTACTTCAAAACTCCGAGATGTGGAAAGGAAAGATAAGAAGAGCTTGTGAACGCGCGTGCAAGAGAAAGAGGATATCATTACACGTGCATGTTAGGGAAAGTCTTTGATGATCAGCCAAGGTGGGAAGAGAACTACATCTGCAAAAAACAAGTATTGCCAAGAGACTGGATAGTCTGTAGGCATTCAGGAGAATGCCCTACTTTCACGTTTCTTGCGCGCACCACGACTAGCGTTGACTAGAAAGTTGCATCCTTCGTTAAATGCGAAGAAGTTAGAAAAAAGAGGAAGATGGTTAGAGGTTAAGAGTGCACAATGCCTTCTAGAGTTTGACGGGCTCGCAGAGGTTCTCCTCTTTAGCTGCTACACGACCGCACTTTTTACATATGAATTTTGGATTCTTCACCAGTGCCTTATACTCGTCAATGCTAATGCCCATGTCTTCTACTAGATGGCATAGATGGTCTCCGTGGCCTAAGTGCGGCATTGCTCGTGCGGGAGTAGGAAAGAAGGGGCGCCCCATCTCTCTTGCACCTGTTGCACCTGGTCCTAGTCTTTCCGACATTTAGATCACAATCAATTCATTGTTTCACGTGTCTCATGTTAAAAATACTTTCTGTAGCAATGATGGGTGCTCGAATACTCATTCCCAGATTTCAGGTAAGAAGATGGCATCTTCCAGACACAATGTACAGTGGTCTCCATCACCGCACCAAGCAGATCTGCACGTAAATTTGCTACACTCTGCACAATAATACCCTTCATGTTCTGGAAAGACTCTTTCGCATACATGGCATCTTGGCATTTCCAAACCGCTCTCTGTTCACGCGTCTCGTTTCATCCAAAAAAGTGTAAGACGATGGCTTTGAAAAGATTACGAATTGAAAAGTTGAATTTCGAATATGGCAAGCGTGGCGGGCAAGATTTACCCTGGATTCATAAATGTCTTAAGGTTTGAATCTCAGATGGAATGCAGTGGGAGCATCATGAGTGCAAAATCCACGAAGATATCTAAGACTTGGATTGTCGTTCTGATGGTTGTAGCGCTAATGGTGACTACTCTTGGCACGTATGCTGCGCTTACATTTCCTAGAAGCGTGGTTAGTTTTCCGGTGTCTCTTACAATAGGGGCAGATGTTGAAAACAGAGACTTTGAGGTACCTGCTTTGCACGAGTGGGTTGAGGTAGAAGTGGCTGTCAGCAGTGGCACATCATTATGGACTGCGAAAATACTTATAGACGATGATGTCTTGTGGAGTCACACTGCACATCAGGGGGACCAAACCGCCTACAAGAGCGGATGGATAAAACTACCTAGTGGACACTACACCTTTAAATTCGTGACAGCTGGACTTGGATCACTAGACGCAGAGATAAAAGTAACTTCCAAGGGTGGATTCTGGTAAGAACTCGCACCGTACCACTGTAGGCTTCCTATCCTTTTACACGGACTGCATTCTCAATGCTGAAACATCTTCTTCAAAACTTCTTCGCGCGTTGAACTCGTTGTCTGATTCGGATTCTTGACTCTCGGTATGAACTCGACTTTCATACATGTTAAATCCGATAAGCCGGGGAATCTTTATTTGCGCCCGGGTTAAAGTGGAAGTTGTTGGAGTGACCAAGCGGCTTTACACCAAGGAAGGATTAGACAATCTTCTGCTTAAAGCGACAGATGAAATGCTGAGGCAAGTTTTCAAAGAAAATGGAACCAAGGTTATCTACGGTTTCTTGGGGAACAACTCTCATTTGAAGAGGGAAGAGATCGCTGAGAAACCCGAAGTCTTCTCCGCCGGCTTGAAGAGGTTGCTGGGTTCAGGGGCCCCAGTGATAGAAGATTTGATTCTCAAGAGTTTGTACTCAAAGCTTGAGTCACAATTTGAGGAGAGGGAGGGTTATCAATTTGCAGACTACGTCGAGGAGTTAAGGAAAAGGTTGAAGGATGAAAGGGGGTTGACAGAGAAATGTTAGAGATGGAAAAATGCGAACAGATGGACAAATCCTTCCGTGATTTAATTGAGATCATCCATTTCACGGAAAAAGTGTCCGTGAAGATTCATGGCGTTCTGGGCGAGGCCGATATCTACGCAGCGGTGATTGAGGAGTTTGTGCGGTCAAAAAAGCATAATGCGAGCATCGTGTTGATGACGGATGACGAATCAAGGCTTAGAATTGCTGGGACCTCAATAACCCCCAGAACATTGAAGAAAGGAGAAAAAGCGTCTGGGCTAAGACTGAAAGAGTACAAAATCGACCTGAATAAATCAAGCATCTACAACCAAGTCGTAAGAGAAGGAAAAACTATCCAAGTCAACAGTCGCGATATAATGGACGAATTGTTTTCGCGCCCACTAGTCTACATATTATCAAAGATCATAGACTTCCAGAACGAGAAAAGCATCGTGACGCCATTAAGGTTGCACGGAAAGATAATTGGAGCCCTCACCATGTCTTCCACAGAACTTGCCGAGCATTTCATTCCATCTGTGAAGAACCTTGCTCAACATGTTTCGAACGCCTTGGAGCTGGCTCGTGAGTATACAGCACGCAAACAGATGGAAGAGGCTATAAAAGCAAGTGAAAAAAGGCTTAGAGATGTTATTGACACTTCTCCTGATGCGATTGTTTGGGTTGACATAACAGGCAAAATAACGTTGGTTAACAGAAAGGGATTTGAGCTAACAGGATTTTCGGAGAAAGACCTCGTTGGAAAGAATTTCATGAATATAGAGGCTCTAACACAGAAATCAAAAGAGGAAATTTTGGAGAGTCTAATGAAGAGACTTGAGAGAATTGATACCCCCCCTTATGAGGTAGAAGTTGTCACGAAGAATGGGGCGATCATACCATTTGAACTCAGTGCTTCTCCTATTTTCGAAGGAGGCAAAATCGTTGGTGTACAATCGATCCTCAGAGACTTAAGGATGAGAAAGAAGATGGAGGAAAGGCTCAGGCAGTATTCAGAGCATTTAGAAGAGCTTGTTCAAAAGAGAACTGAAGAATTGCTTGAATCGGAGAAAAGATACTCTGTTTTAGTAGAGGAGGCAAGCGACGGCGTCACAATTATTCAAGATGGAAAAGTAGTCTTCGCAAACAAGAAAGCTGCAGAAATTGTCGGCTACTTAATGGATGAAATAATCGGACTTCCCTTCGAAAATGTGGTGGACGAGAAATATCTCCAACTTGCATCGGAAGGATATAAGCGGGTAATTCGAGGAGAAGAAGTTCCACCAATAGCTGAATTGGAACTAGTAACTAAAACCGGCGAACGCGCTCCAATTGAGGCTAGCTCCACGCTCATAAATTATCAAGGTCGCTCTGCGAACCTCGTCATCGTGCGAGACGTGAGCGAAAGAAAACGAATGGAGGAAGAGCGTGTAAAACTGGAAAAATTGGCAGCCATAGGGGAACTAGCAACCATGGTGGGGCACGATCTCAGGAACCCCCTACAAGCTATAGAAAACGCAACGTACTACCTCAACAACGAACTGCCACATCTGCCTCCTTCTGCCGCGATCCCACAAAAAGCTCTAGAAATGCTCCAAGTCATTGACGACTCGGTCAACTACGCCGACAAAATAATAAGGGACTTACACGACTTCTCCGCACCCAAAAAACCCATACTCAAGGAAACCAACATCAACACCTTAATCAAGGAGACTCTGTCACAGCTCGAAGCACCAGAAAACGTGGAAGTAATCACAGAACTAGGTCGCCTCCCAAGAATAAAAGTGGACACAGACATGATCAAACGAGTTTTCCTGAACCTAGCTATGAACGGAATACAGGCAATGGAGAAAGGAGGAACGCTGAAAGTCTCAGCAAAAAGCACAAAGGAAGTCGTTGAAGTGAGTTTCAAAGACACAGGCGCAGGCATGTCAAAAGAGAACATTAAGAAGATCTTCACTCCCTTCTTCACCACAAAAGCTAAGGGCTTGGGTTTAGGGTTGGCAATTTCCAAGAAATTCATCGACTTACATGATGGTAGCATAGTTGTCAAGAGCCGAGAAGGCAAAGGCTCCACTTTCACGGTTACACTGCCCATCCACGAAGAAAATGGAGGTGAAAAGCCTGATGAAGAATAAGCCCAGCATTCTCATAGTAGAGGACGATGTAAACATACGTCAAAGTCTACGCACCGTACTTCAGCAAAAAGGATACAACACGGACACCGCAAAGAACGGAGAAGAAGCCATAAGAAAGTCCCAAACAAAGTTCTTCAACCTTGCGCTGCTAGACATCAAGCTTCCCGACATGGAAGGCACAAAACTACTCTTGATAATGCACGAAAACCTACCCAAAATGATGAAAATCATGATCACTGGCTACCCTAGCCTAGAGAACGCCGTCGAAGCCCTAAACCAAGGCGCAGACGCATACATTATAAAACCCGTCAAGCCGGACAAATTATTAGCCCTTATCCAAGAGAAACTGGAAGAACAGCGTCAGACCGCGAAAATGACGGAAGAAAGAGTGACAGATTGGATTAAGACACGAGTGCGCCAAATAGAACAAGAGCGCTCGAAACAGCTCGCGTAGGCAAGAAAGAGGCATATTCTGTTTACACGTTTTCCTATAGCACGGATCTCCTCTCTACGCATGCTGTTTTTTTCCTTCATTTCTCATCTTCTACAAATTTTCTCTTGAACGAAGTCTCCAACGGAAAGAGAATTTTCTTCCGGCATTGATGGTTGAGCCGCCTTAAACAGAAACGCGTTGAAGAATGTGCAGCAGCGATTGAAGAGGCCCAGATCTGAGAAGAGAACAATGTGATTCACAATAAGGATACCTTTTAAATGCTGAGAGGAATCTAACAATCCAAGAATGTCATTGTAGCTACCTTGAAAATGGATGGTGAATAGAATTTCGCTGAAGATGAAGTTTCTTGGCGGTGCACAAGAGGTCGGAAGAGTAGCGATCGCTCTCAAAACGAGAAACGCTACGCTATTGCTGGACTACGGTGTGATGCTGAATCACGAACCTGGTTTCCCAATGCATATACCGCCAAAAGAAGTGGACGGCATCGTTCTGACCCATGGTCACCTTGATCATTCAGGGGCCGTTCCCTTCTTTCACATTCAAGAGAGGAAACCTGTTTATGGAACGCAGCTAACCTTCGATCTGGCAAAATTACTCATTTCAGATTTCATCCACCTAAGCAGTTACTATCTACCATACGAATACATAGAACTGTTATCTATGCTGAAAAGCTGTGTCCATCTTGAATATAGAGAGAAACAAGATCTAGGTGAGATGAGCCTCCAGCTTCTCCAATCTGGCCACATCCCAGGAGGCGCCCAAGCCCTTGTTGAAACAGCCGACCAGAGGTTAGTCTATACCAGCGACTTCAACACCATAGACACACGCCTCCTACGAGGGGCAGACAGAGACTATAGTGAACTTGATGCAATAGTCATAGAAAGCACCTATGCCGATGAAGACCATAGGGACAGAAAGACCCTGGAAAATGAGTTTGTAAAAGGAGTCACTGAAGTTGTAGAGAACGGAGGAACGGCTCTAATTCCCGCCTTCAGCGTAGGGCGATCACAAGAAGTAGCCTGTATTCTTGCCGCTCACCACTTCGAGCATTCCATCACAGTAGATGGAATGGCGCGTGAAGTTAACCGAGTAATGATGAACCATACATCATATATGCGAGATCCCCAGTTGTTCATGAATGCCATTCATAGTGCAACCTGGGTCGAGGGATGGAGAGATCGAAGAAAAGCGACAAAAAAGCCGGGGGCCATCATATCTCCAGCAGGCATGTTGAAGGGAGGCCCCGCTGCCTACTACATTCAGAAACTGGGAAAGAAAAAGCGAAACGCTGTCTTTCTGGTGGGATACCAGATTCCGGGAACTCCTGGGCGAGAGTTGCTGGAGAAAGGAAGATGTGTGATCGATGGAAAGATGCAAAAGACAAAAGCTCAGGTTGAATACTTCGATTTCTCGTCTCATTGTGGTGCGAGTCAACTCCAAGAGACCATAAAAGGAGTTGAGGGAAATCCAACAGTCTATGTAGTGCATGGGGCTGAAGGGAACTGTGGACGGTTCGCCAAATGGATAACGGATGAAGTGGGGCTAAAAGCTGTGGCGCCGAAAGCCGGAGATGTCTTCACCCTTGAGGGAAACGAATGAAGTTAGCGCTCTTGCGCGTAGGCCCCGTAGATGTAGACATTATACAGAGTATGCAGAAGCGTTTGTGTACTATATTTCCGGAAACCGCATGCATCATTGTTAATCATGTAATGCATATTCCCGAAGAAGCGTATAACCAACGTAGACATCAGTACAATTCCACGAAGATTCTGATGAGAATCTGGGATCACGTTCAGGGCTTAGATGTGGACCGAGTCTTGGGGGTGGTTGAAGCGGACTTGTACGCATCTAGATTGAATTTCGTATTTGGTGAGGCTGAATGTCCAGGGAAGGTTGCTGTCATTTCCTTTTACAGGTTAAGACCAGAATTCTATGGCCATTTTACGGACGGAAAGCTCTGTGTTGAGCGTTGTGTAAAGGAAGCTGTTCATGAGGTTGGGCACACGTTGGGGCTGTCGCATTGTCGTGATTCGTCTTGCGTTATGTTTTTTTCTAACTCTATTTCGGATACCGATCATAAGGCGAGTTCCTTCTGTGAACGGTGTTTTAGATTGATTTCGACGAGATTAAAGAGGTTTTGAGGTTTTTGTTTAGATTTTCTCATTTCTACAAGAACGGAGATATCACCTTAACCGGTCAACTCTGACTCGCAAACTTCCCCTTTCTTGGTTTCTGGCGAAGCTGTGGTTTGGGCTTTCCCTTCGCAGCAGGTTCCATGTTATTGGTTTATTTCTCCCCCTATGATTTTTGGCTGATGAAGAATGCGAGCGCACGCTTATTACTTCTGAAGGACTAGTTAACAAGAAAGCCGCGATTTAGATTAGATGGCGGGGAGACGGCAATGAATGATATGAAAATCATGATCGTTTGGGGTTGCTCTGAAGGCCCGACTAAAATAAGCGCGTTTGATGGTGCACTAAAAGAAGCCGGGATTCATAACCTGAATCTTCTTAGTCTTTCATCGATCATACCCCAAAAAACAACTGTTACGGAAGTTGGCAGGATACAGCTTGAAGAACAAGTTGGATCTGTTGGCAAAGTCGTCTTGTCGCATATCGAAGGGATGGACTGCTGGTTATCTTCAGGACTTGGATGGGTCATTGCACCTGAAGGCGGAATAATTGTTGAGAGCGCCTTGATAGGTAGATCTATCAATTGTAAAAAGGAGATACATGATGGTCTTGAAAGAATGATGGAGAACAGAAGTTGGAACTGGAAGTCGAAGCCTCGAACTAGGATTCTAGAGGTGAAAGCCCATTCGAATTCTTTTTCAGCAGTCGTTGTGGCTGCGCTATTCTGCATTGAACCATTAGTGCAAAACGTACGGCAAAGAGATATTTGGCTATAAAGCCTGTGAGAAAGACGTTTGCTAGGTTCTTTACACGCGCACCCAAAATGCACTTAGATTTCTCGTATCTCGCATTGTAGTTTCTTTATGATTTGCTCTGCTTTCATTGGGTCTGTTCTGTGTGTATAGAGCATTCTTGGGGTTTTAAGTTTTAGTTTTACGTTTTGTCTTAGCCTTTTGATGTTGCAGTATTCGGCACGTTTGGAAATCTCTACGAATTTTTCTACGTCTTCGATTTCTTGTGGCATGGTTTGTCTGTTGTAAGTGTTTGTATTATTTTTTGTGGTGTATCTATCTTTACACATTAGCGAAATTTCTCAAAGCACAGACCACCGTGCAAATCCAGCTCAGCAACACTGAAACAAAAACAAGTTATAAATGGCGCCCCTCATATGTGGAGGCATGATAGTCGACGTTCTGCTTCCTTCCGCTGTATTTCTGATTACACTGACAGTAGTCTTCGTCCACACAAAATTTCATGGACGATTTAGATCCTTCCTTGGAGAAAGGCAACTTCGCCTTCGAGATGTAATCCTACTAGTTGCGGCCATGAGCATCTTGGTGGCGGTTCTAGTCTTTCTTCCTTCAATTGCCATAATAGTGGTTTTTCTATACGTCTATTCCACAGTGCTTTTTCTCTTCACATACATACTCATACCAAAATATCACTTGGCAGTTCTAACTCCCGCCATATTCATTGCGCTCTACCTGCTGTATAGGGGCACTCTTTGGTGGAACCTCTACCTGTTTAACCTCTTTGCCGTAATCTTCTCAGTACTTGTCTCGGTCTATATGGGGAACCTATTCTCATGGAAAACCACCACGCTCTTCGTCGCCCTCCTGACAATTATGGACATAATCCAGGTGTTCGGCACGAAGTTCATGGTAGCCTATGGTGAGAAGATGATTCAACTAAGTCTACCAGTAGTCATAATTCTCCCAACCTTCCCCTCCCAGATCGGGTTCATGGTCCTGGGACTAGGCGATATCTTTCTTGCAGGGCTATTAAGCATCCAAACAACGCAAAAATTTGGCAAGCGGTTTGGACTCGTCTGTGTGACGTCGATCGCAGTCGTTTTTATGATACTAGAAATGGTGCTCCTAAACCTTGAGGTGTGGTTCTTTCCCGCTACCGTCATGGTACTCACCGGCTGGTTAATCGCATTAGGCGCTAGACAGCTCTATAAGCTCCGATTCAGCGAACTCTAGGACGTATCTGCCCTTCTTCATCTTCCGTCATCTCGACCGTGCTTTCACTTTTCTCCAATTCCTCCAAATGCCTGATGTCAGTAAAGAGCCATGAGAATGTCACTATTATTATCCCTGCTGCAGAACAGATCAGGAGGAAATTAGCGGTTCTTGTGAATTCCACTATGGCTCCTGAAAGAATCATGCCGAAGGGAGATGCGGCAGTAGCCAGTGCACCGAGAACTGAAGTCACTCGACCTTGCATCTCCATAGGAACAACAGTTTGTCTTATTGTCTGAATTGACACGTTCGCCACTGGAAGACAAAAAGCCATGATAGCTCCGCTTAGTGCCATAAACCAAAATAGTCCACTGGGCGTAAGAGCCACAAGCGCGTATCCTACGAAGATTACATATAGAGAAATCATAATTGCAGCCATTTTCTTTTGAAAACCTTTTATCACGGACATCAGTATTCCTCCAGCAAGAATCCCTCCTTGGAAAAACGCCATAACTAATGCCAAATCTGCGGCTTCCCCAAAATGATCAAACTTCACATAGTAGGGAAGCAGGGTAGAAAGGGGCGTGAGCAAGAAATTCAAGGCAGTCGCTAACATGACAAGTGTCAAGAACCCCTTTGCATTCCTAACGAAGGCTAAGCCTTCTGTGAATTCCTCTTTGAACGAAGGTCTATCTTGACCGTTGCCTTGTCGCGTTCTTACAGAAGGTATACTGGTCATGAGGAGGGGAATCACTGCTACAATGAAGGTGCCAGCATCAATCCAAAGAATCTGACCAATCTTCCACAATTCCAGCAACAAGGCTGCAACAACGGGCCCGACTAAGGTGATGGCACCAGAAAGAAGGTAGTTTAACCCATTCATACGGCTCAGTTTGTCTCGAGGAACCATTAATGGAACAATGGCTGATACTGCCGGATTATGAAAGGCCTGAAATATACCTCTCAGAGTAAGTAGCACCAGAACTAGCCAGATCGAAGCGATATCTAACGAAAACAAAAGGATGAGTACCACTGTAGCTACAGCTTGCAGGAAGTCTACTACGCCGATTACTGCTTTACGACTCCATCGATCTACAAACACGCCAGCAAAGGGACTTATGACTACTATCGGAGCGAAGCCGAGAAGAGCTGCAACTGACAAGTACAAAGCACTTTGTGTCTCTACTGTTATCCACCAAACGATCACAAATTGTGCAATAGATGATCCCAGTAACGACACTAGTTGTCCTGACCAGAACGTTAGATAGCTTCTAAAGGTTGTCTGGCTAGGTTGCATCTACCTGCTCTTCCCTCCGTATCTTTTCAGAAAATGATTAGAAGACTGAGCACTTCAGTTTAAGATTCTGGTAAAAAGTGGTCAGTTTTGCCAATTGCTCGTGTGTGTGCGGATTGAAGCCTAGGAGAACGGTTGCGAAACTTGTTCGTGTTGGTTTCTTCTGATGCCGATGCCTCAAAGGGTGGCTTTAGTCTTGTCTTTCTACGAAAACGTTGCTGTTCATGATGTGCACCGTTTTTCCCTTTTTCGAAACTACGACTTCTCCATGGCGTGTGAGAACCCCTTTATCTCCCTTGAAGACGTAGGTTTCTCCATCGGAGACATACAACAACTTCTCTTTCTTTGAAATCAAAAGGTCAAGCCGATCCTCGTCGTGCATAAAGGCAAACAAACGCGCATCTTCTGTGTTCCAGTTCCAGCGGCTATGGCGAGACTGCTTTCTGAAAAAGCGTGCACACACTACATCTGCTCTTTCGACACACGCCTGTGCGCTTTCGTATCCCAATTTGGATAAATCAGAGGAATCCACAGGGCTCATGCTGTCTGAGAGTTCCTTGGCACCTCCAAGCATCAGGAAAGGTTCATTCAAATCTCGCTCAGTTGACTTACCTACTGCTCCTCTGCCAGTCTCGATTATGGAGTCGATCAAGAGCTTGCCTTTTCCGTGGAAGACGTATCCTAAAGTTTCTCTGTTGACTTCTATTGGGAGTGCCAAAGTGTCTTTGGTGGCGTTTACAATACATCTCTCATTCTTGAATAGGGTTGTGTCTTCAAGAATTCTCAAAGGTTTGTCGCCGAGTTTGTAATCCTGAAGTCTCATATTGATTCCTTCTCGAGGAGCCTTGCGATGCGGTTAGCCATCTTGTACGCCATTCTGCCCGGTATCGTGATGAGGTATCGTCCTCTAACCTTCTCCTGGACAACCAGACCAGCCTCCTGAAGAACATCCAGATGGCTTGAGAGGGTGCTCGAGGTGATCTCTGAAAGTTTTTCCTGAAGTTCGCTGATATATCTACCTCCCGACATGAGTTCCCCAAGAATCCTGACTCTGTACTCATTCCCAAGGGCGCTCATAGCAGAAGCTGCTTTTGTTGGATCCGCTCGGGCTTTTCGCTCTTCGGGTCTTCTGCGAAAGACTCTCACACCGTGAGGACCGACTAAGATGGATCTTTCCATCCTACGTCTATGTAGATGCCTTTGCGCTTCCTTGGCGCTGTCTCTGTCACTTCTCTTAGTTGCTCTTTTAAATCAGCTAACTCTTCCTTGAGCTTCTTCATCTCGTCCTTTAATTCTTCTGCCAATTCGACATTTCTCTCCTTATAATCGATGTTTGTCGATTTTATTTAGATAAATGGCTATTTATAATAGACAAATATAAACGTTGCTCTCGAAATATCTAGTTTTCTCATCTTATGTGGTGGGTTACAGTCTTACTACTATACCTTATCAGTCTTGGATAAATCCTGAACTCGCTTAACCCCATCGATCTCGTTGATGAATTCCACCACGCTGTCCGGGACAAGTTCCTTCCAGTTTTCCGCTTTTAGCATTCTTTTGCGAATCTCTGTG